>Ga0070733_10000655_pt1 | contig 27520 bp, 26 predicted proteins | sample Coa_R1_9_FD_66450 | JGI IMG/M metagenome (GOLD analysis project Ga0070733, IMG submission 66450) | Surface soil microbial communities from Centralia Pennsylvania, which are recovering from an underground coalmine fire - Coalmine... | ecosystem: Environmental > Terrestrial > Soil > Unclassified ...
GCGCGTGGAATTGCCGGTAATTTCCTGTCCACTCTTTATCTCGCGACGAAGGCGCCCGTCGTGGTCGCGCCGGCAATGAACGTCAACATGTGGGAGCATCCCGCGACGCAGGAGAATCTCGCCATCCTGCGGGCTCGCGGCGTTCACGTCGTCGATCCAGACGAAGGTTCCCTGGCCTGCGGCATGACCGGTGCGGGCCGCCTGGCCGCGACCGAGACGATCGCTTGCCGAGTTTGCGAAGTCCTCGGTCTTCGCAAGGATTTTGCGGGCCAGACGATCCTGGTTACAGCGGGGCCGACTTGCGAAGACCTCGATCCGGTTCGATTTTTGACGAACCGGTCGTCCGGGAAAATGGGCTATGCGATCGCGGAAACGGCGATTCGCCGCGGAGCGCACGTAGTGCTCGTCAGCGGGCCTACCGACTTGCATCCGCCCGAAGGAGCCGATTGGGTGCCTGTGCGGACGGCGGAGGAAATGCGGCGGGCCGTGCAGGAACATGCGGCGGAGGCAAACGTGGTGATTATGGCGGCGGCCGTCGCGGACTACCGGCCCGCGGCTGTGTCTCCGACGAAGATCAAGCGCAGCGGCGAGCGTATAGTGCTCGAGCTGGAACCCACGCCCGACATTCTTGGGAAGCTCAGCCCCGCCCAAGGCGCGCGCGTCCTGATTGGCTTCGCGGCAGAAACGGATCGCGTCGCCGAGAACGCCCGGGCAAAACTTGCCCGCAAAGGCGCTGACATGATCGTCGCCAATGATGTCACCCAGAAAGATGCCGGCTTCGATACGGACACGAATATCGTGACTCTCTTTTTCCGCGACGGCCGCGAAATCGCGCTTCCGAAGCTGACCAAGTCCGAAGTTGCCCAGCGCATCCTCGACCACGTCCTCCTTTTCCAGCAAAACCGCTAGCTGCGGCCGTTGGCTCTCTCTCTCTGCCAGTTTCGGTAAAGTCAAGTCCCCGTCCGCGCGAATCAAATCGGGTCTTTGTTTACTGCGGCGGCACTGCACTGAGCCCTATGAGGGCGTCCGCGGGAAAAGAGATTGCATCAGGGAGAAAAGTCTGGCAAAAGGAGGGGCACGATCCCCAGGAGTTCTTACCATGAAGATCACAACCAGACATGAGGGAGAGGCGGAAATCCTCGAACTCAGCGGAGACATTACGCTCTACAACACGCCGGAAGTGCGAAAGGCGATACTCGGCCTGCTGAAGGAAAAGCGCGTGCCGCAACTCTTAGTTGATATGCGTGCGGTACGGTACATCGACAGCTCGGGAGTGGCTTCGCTCGTCGAAGGGCTGAAGGCGTCCCGAGACTTGAACAGCCGATTTGCACTCTACGGGTTGACCAAGACCACAAGGGAAGTCCTCGAGTTGACCCGCCTTGTGCGCGTGTTCGAAGTGCACGAGACGGAAGCAGAGGCTCTCGCCGGCAAGTCCAAAGGGGACGATCTGGCTCGAGAAGCTGGTAACGGGGTCAAGTAGCGTCCCGGGGCCCGCAGGACAGCGCGACAGATTCAACCGCACGGCCCGCAACAACGCAATTTCGTTCACGATTGGACAAGCATGGGACTGACACGAACCATCGGCGCGGCTACCGTTGACGGACTGGCTTACCTCGGCGGCCTGACGCGGCTTGCCGGCGGGACGACTCGCGCCATGTTTGGCGAGCTTTTCCGCGAGCGCAAGCTTCCGTTCGGACGAGCGATTCACCAAGGGATGGCGGTGGGCGTGAAGGCGCTGCCGATCCTCTCCCTGATTTCTTTTTTCGTCGGCATGATCCTGGCGCTGCAAGCCGCATACGAGCTGAGGCGGCTCGGAGCGCTGCAGTTCGTGGCCAGCGCGGTGGCAATCTCGGTGACGCGCGAGCTGGGCCCTTTGATGACAGCGATCCTCGTGATTGGCAGGACAGGATCGGCGTTCGCGGCGGAGCTCGGCACCATGAAGGTGAACGAGGAAATCGATGCGCTGGAAACGATGGCGCTCGATCCGGTGCGGTTTCTGGTGGTGCCGAAGTTCATCGCCATGCTCGTCATGATGCCCTGCCTGACAATATGGGCCGACACGATGGGCGTGATGGGCGGGGCGCTCTTTGGCGTGACGAACGCCGGCTTCACGCTGGGAACTTACATTCACGCGACCATGGACGCACTGGCCCTGCGGGACATCGTTACCGGCCTGGTCAAAAGCGTGATGTTCGGGGTCGTGATTACCATGGTGGGCTGCCAGGAAGGGTTTCGGACGGGATTAGGCTCGGAAGAAGTCGGCAAATCGACCACCTCTGCTGTCGTAATGTCTATTTTCCTGACAATTTTGGTCGATCTGGTGTTCACCATGCTGTTCTATTTTGGGGTGACCGGATAAGGAAATGAACGAACAGAGGAAGATGGTACCAGATGCGAAGCCCGAGGCCATTGAAGTCCGCAATTTACGCGTGGCCTATGGCGACCGCGAAATTCTCCATGGCGTGAGCTTTGAAGTGCGCACAGGCGAGACGATGGTGATCCTCGGGGGATCGGGATCGGGGAAGAGCACGTTGCTGCGAACGCTGGCCGGGCTCGAACAGCCAAGCGGCGGAGAGATTCGCATTCGGGGCGAGGACCTGCAAACCCTGTCGCGGGGGGGCTGGCACGAACTGCGCACGCGCATGGGCATTTCCTTCCAGAGCGGAGCGCTGTTCGGGTCGATGACGGTGGGGGAAAACGTGGCGCTGCCGTTGCGGGAGCACACCAAGCTGGATGAATCGACGATCGACATCATGGTCCGGCTGAAACTGGAACAGGTGGGGTTGCGTGGCTACGAAGACTATTTCCCGGCGCAGTTGAGCGGAGGAATGAAGAAGCGCGCCGCGGTGGCGCGAGCGATGGCCATGGATCCGGAGATTCTGCTGTTCGACGAACCGTCGGCCGGACTTGATCCGATCATCGCGGCTGGCGTCGATGAATTGCTATTGAAGCTCAAGGAAGCATTCAAGATCACGATCGTGGTGGTGACGCACGAACTGGCGAGCGCGTTCCTGATCGCGGACCGCATGATCCTGGTGGACAAGGGGTGCATCGTTGCGGTAGGAACGCCGGCGGAGATGAAGGCGAGTACACAACCGCGCGTGCGGCAGTTCCTGGACAGGGTGCCGGAGCAAGAAATGGCTCAGGAGATGGATTATCTGCAGATTCTGACAGGAGACGTCGTGCCACTTCGACGGTAACAAACGCGGAAGTGTGGGGCGCGGCGCCCGTGCTATACTCGCCGCCAATTCGGACAACCAGAAATCGCGGATTTTGGAAGAGCGGGAGCAGATGCCTGCCAACGTGACAAAGCGCGAAGAAGCCTACGTGGGAGTATTCGTGATTGTCGCCGCGGGGCTGCTGGTGGCCACTCTTTTTTCGTTGACCGGATTCCTCGAGCGGGGCGAAGTTCCCTACCGAGCGTATTTCAAGGACGCGGGCGGATTGCGGCCTGGCGCGGAGGTGCACTATGCGGGAGGCCCGCCGGTTGGACGCGTGAAGGCGGTCCACAGCGATCCCAACGACTCCTCGCGGATGGAGATCGATTTTCAAATCCGTCCAAACGTCCCCGTCAAAACCGACAGCCTCGTTTCGATCACGAGCGTCAGTCCTCTAAGCGACAATTTTCTGGCCGTGGCGCCCGGGTCGAAGACAGCGCCTCGTGCGCCGGCCGGCTCTGCCCTGAGATCCCAGGAATACGTGGGCTTTGCCGATCTGGAAGGACAACTCAACGACCTGGGTCCGAAAGCGAATGAGCTGATCACGAACCTGAACCAGCGCGTCAAAGAACTGCAAGTCACCGTGGCACGCGTAAACGATCTGCTGAACGACAGGAACCGCGCGAATGTGGCGTCAACCCTCGATAATTTGCGGGGAACGCTGGAAGAGAATCGGCCCGCGGTGCACGAGACACTCAAGAACATCGACGCAGCGAGCGCCAAGCTCGGGTCAGTCCTCGACGATTTCAAGAAGACCGTGGCCCAGGCACGGGAAGCGCTGAATCACGTAGACGCGACGCTCACCGAAAACCGCCCGGACGTACGCCAGTCGATTATCGAGCTGCACAAAGCGCTCGCGAATGCGGACGAGTTGACCGATCAGTTGAACGGCACGCTGAACGCAAACAGCGGGAACCTGGATGACATTCTTGCGAACTTCCGTGACGCAAGTGAAAACCTGAAGGATTTCACGGAGACCATCAAGGAGCGGCCCTACACGTTGCTCAGATCGGCCCAGCCCAAAGCGCGCAAGCCGGGAGAGGCGGATAAACAGCCGTGAGGCAGAGGATGCGCCAGGCAGCACACCTGATTGCAGCTGCGGCCGTTCTGGCGGCGGTCGCGGGGTGTGGCGCGGCGCGACCGGTACGGTACTATACCCTCGAAAGGCCGCCCGTAACCGAGCAAACGGCAACGAACTCGTATCCCGTCTCCCTGCTGGTCGGACGCCTGAGGTCGACACGCCTCCTCGAGGACGATCGAATCGTTTATGGCATGAACGCTGTGGAAATGGGCGTCTACAACGGGCATCGCTGGGCGGAGCCTCCCGCAGAGATGATCGAAACCATGCTGCTCGAGCGGCTTCGCGCCACCGGACAATACAGGTCGGTGCAACGGCTCGCAGGCGCGGCTCGCGGTGATTACGTCCTGCGCGGGCGCCTCATTTCGCTGAAAGAACTGGATCTGCCATCCGGGATTGTGGGGCGATTCGCAATCGAACTGGACCTGTTTCAGCCGAAAACAGGGACCATCGTGTGGACTCAATCCTACGAGCACGATGAACCTGTGGAGAAAAAAGCGGTGAACGACGTGGTAGAGGCCCTTCAGAAGAATGTCGAGACAGGACTGGGGCAGTTAACGGTTAGTCTCGGCCAGTATTTCGCCTCCCAAGCAGTCAAGTAGGCCCCCGGGAGCGATGCGATGGGCGTCATCGCAATCGGATGTCGCCTCGCCCCCGGCGTGGGACTGCACCTACGGTTGAACCCAATCCCAACTCCGTTTTCTACTCCATGCTCATTTCGGCGGGGCAAGTGGAATCATCGCGTGCTCGTAAGGCGTGCCGACCCACATCATGTAAGGCCTATTGGGATCGGGATCCTTGGCTCTCGTGTAGCCGAGCGTCCTGGAACCGGGACCAAAGACCATCAAGTGCGGACCGGTGACGATCCAATGATTGTCGGCCGTTTTTCCTGCCGCGTAGGGATCGGTGTTGCTCGCTCCCGCGTCGCCTGCCAGCATGTAGGAGATGCCGATTTTGTCGGGCGGGGTCTGACGATTCAACATCGCATGGATGAACGCCATACTGTTCGCGTCGTTGCACATCTTGTCTGTGCCCATAACCAGGCAGGTGAAGCCATTGGTTCCCTTACGAAGCGTGCGCATGTTACCGCCTTTTTCCGTGCGTACGATGGCTGCGTCCTTCGCGATAGCTTTTGGAGCGGCCGAAAGGGCCTGCGCGATGTATTCGGAGTCGGAGAGCTGAGGCTGACGGGCGATCGCCGGCAGCGTAACGACGACGAGAGAAACTGCGAGGGCCGAAATTGTCCTCAACGCCTGCATAAACGCCTCCTGAAGGATCAAAGTGGACCGGGTGATCGCAGTTTTATGTGTGGGGCCACAGAGCTGCAGAGACTCTACAACAGTGCCGGCGACAGAAACAAGCCGTCGAGCAAGACGAGGCGACGACCTCGGTTTTGGCAAGACTTCTGCGGTAGGGAGCAGAGCGGCTGGCGCAACATTCAAAAGTCGGAGCGGAACTCCCTGTGTGCTGGCGGGATGACGGCCGTGGCTCTAGCTCTTGGCCGCGCGAACGGGCTCGCAAGGTGCCGTTTGTTGCTGCCTGAGCCGCGGTGATTGGTTCGTTGCGCTATTGTTGAAAAGCCTGGCGATGCGTTCGTTTAATTGCTTCGTCTTATCTTCCGGCACTGCGTTTCGACCAGCCCACCACCGCTGTAGCCTGCCGACGATACCCATTTCGCTCACCTTCCTCTCATTTCAAGGCTGCCGGTTCTGACTGTGCGCGCCCATAGTACGAAGGTTCCCTCGCTCCAGTCTTCGGTTAGCAAGGAGCGCCGTTCGAGTACCATTTGTGACCAGCGGGTTCGAGTAGCGCGCCCGGAAGAGCTATCCCTATCTTTGCTCAGGGCCTCTTATTCGTTACAATCTTCGGGACTTCTCAGGAGGAAGGAATGTCGTTTGACAAGCGTTACGTGGCACAGAAGCGGCAACGGCGCAGGCGCAAGCTGGCGAAGATGAAACTGAAGTTGTACGAACAGGGAAAGATTCCGCACGCAAAGCTGCCCGCTTTGTCGAAACGGTTTCTAAGTCGCAAGATGCGCGCGTTGAAAAGAGCCGAATAAAAAAGGGGCGCCCTCTTCGAGAGCGCCCTTTTCCGATTGCTGCTCCGGCCCGGCAGGGTGCCAAAGCCCGTGTTGCTTAGTTTCCCGACGTCTGGGCGTGCGTGGGTTGCGCCTTCGGCACGCTCAGGTACCCGCTGATCTTGTTCTTTGCCACCTGGTTCACGACAAACTCGAGAGGCGCGTGGCCATACGAGCCGGTGAAGAAGTAGATCGGCTCGTTAACCGAGCGGTTCTTCTTGTCGTAGCGCGAGTCGTCCACGTACAGCGACACGGTGTAGAGGTTCCGCTTCGGGTTCACGCCGCGAAGCACGACCATCATGTCGCCAACCTTCTCGCGCTGCCCCTTCTTGTTGATCGTGAACTCGTAGTAATCGCGCTCTCCCAGCCGGCGGAGCTCCTGAATTTCGTCGTGGTTCTTCGCGATCAGCGTACCGAATTCACCGCGGGTCATATTGAGGCTGCTCTTCGTGGTCTCCAGGTCCGTCCTGACGCCGCCCACGTCCGTTCCGATCTTGTTAACGTCGTCGACGCTGGCCTTCGTCGCCAGCTGCCCGTTCAGGCTGTTCTGGAGGTCCACCATCTGCTTGGCGTCGTCTTCCTTGATCTTCGCCGCCTGTCGACGTGCCCGCGTGAGCTCACTCTCCGTCAGCTTCATCTTGTCGGTGACCACGCTCAACTCGCCCTGAAGCTGCGCGTTCGTGTCCTCATCCTTCGCGATGCGTTGCGTCAGCATGTCTTCCTGCTGCTTAAACTGCTGACCTTCTGTCGCCAGGTTCTGCTGGAGGGCTTTCGACCGGCTGGACGCAGTCCAGCCCGCGCCCAAAGCCACCAGTGAAATCACAGCAAGTGCAACCACCACGATACCGATCCACCGCGGTGCCGCCGCTTCCTGTACGAAAATCTCGTTCTTTTCCTCGCTCATTTCCGTCCTCCGTTGGATCCCTTGCGCTGCGGTGAGGGAGCACGCGCAGAACCAAAAATGCCGGAGTGCCTCATAGGGTGATAAGCCGCTCAGAATACGAAACTTGCCGGAGTCTGTTAGATTCCGGATCGTGGACTTGCGCTCGCTCGACGCTGAAATTTTTACGCGAGGATAATGCTTTCTGCTTAGTGCAAACCGGGTACACTGGGAAGAGCGGCGAACGTAGTCCTAGTACTCCATGCCAATTGTCACCATCAAATCTTCGGCAACTAGCGCGTCACCGTCATACCCCGCAACGCTGCGATCCGATCGGCCAGCGGAGGATGCGTGCTGAACAAGCTGGAGAACATCTGCCCAGCGGACAGCGGGGCGACGATCATCAGCGCGGAGGTCGAAGGCGGCACGTCCATGGGGATTCGCTTGTTGTACGCCCCCAGCTTCTCAAGCGCGCTGATCAGCCCATAGGGATGCCCGACCATCCTGGCTCCGGATGCGTCGGCCTGATACTCGCGCTGGCGCGAAATCCCAAGTTGCAGGAGCAAAGCGCCCAGAGGAGCAAGAATCAGCATCAGGATACCGACGAGTCCGCTCCCGCGGTTCCTATCATCTCCGCCGCCGAACCAGAATCCCATTCTGGCGATCCACGTGATGGCGCCGGCCAAGGTGGCTGCGATCGACGAAGTGAGGATGTCGTAATTTCGGACGTGGGAAAGCTCGTGGGCGATCACGCCCTCGAGCTCGTCATCATTCATCAGTTCCATCAGGCCTTCCGTGACCGCCACCGAAGCATGGCTAGGATTGCGGCCCGTAGCGAAGGCGTTGGGTGCCGGCTGCGGAATCAGGTACAGCTTCGGCATGGGCAGGTTAGCCTTGGCGGCAAGGCGCTCCATCACCGCATAGAGCCGCGGCGCCTGCTCGCGGCTGATCGGCTTTGCGCCGGCTGACGCAAGCGCGATCTTGTCCGAAAAGAAGTAAGCGACGCCATTCATGAGAATGGCGAAGCCCAGCGCGATCGTCATTCCCCCGCGGCCGCCGAAAGCCTGTCCGATACCGACGAGCACCAGCGTCAACGCCGTCAGCAAGAATGCGGTCTTGAAAGTTTTCATGGTCCTTGCCTCTTAGTCCCGATCCGCCGTCTCAATGAACAGCTCGGGCCTTCACCGCTTCTGCGCCAAATCTCATTTCCTCGCCATTCGGATCGGCATCGACCAGCACCGTTTCGCCTGGACGCACTTCCCCATCCAGGATACGCAGCGCCAGCGGGTTTTGTATCAGCCGCTGAATGGCACGTTTCATGGGACGCGCGCCATAAGCGGGATCGTAGCCCTCACGCAAGAGCAACGACTTCGCAGCGGGAGTCAGCTCGATCTCGATTTTACGCTCCGCCAGCCGCTTTTTCACGTCGGCGAGCTGCAGGTCGATGATGCGCTCGATCTGCTGCTTGCCCAGCGGACTGAACATCACGATGTCGTCGATCCGGTTCAGAAATTCGGGCCGGAAGAGCTCGCGAAGCGCGGCCATGGCCTGCTCGCGCGCTTTCTTCGGGTCTTTCGCCGCAAGCTCGAAAATCGCGGACGAACCGGCGTTCGAAGTCATAACGATCACCGTATTTTGGAAATTGACCCCGCGACCCTTGCCATCCGTCAAACGTCCGTCGTCGAGAATCTGCAGCAGTACGTTGAAAACGTCCGGATGCGCCTTCTCGATTTCGTCCAACAGGACGACCGAATACGGCCGCCGCCGAACCTGCTCGGTCAACTGCCCGCCTTCTTCGTACCCCACATATCCCGGGGGCGCGCCGATCATGCGCGCAACGGAGTGCTTTTCCATGTACTCCGACATGTCCAGGCGGATCATGGCGTGCTCGTCGTCGAACAGAAACTCGGCCAGCGCACGCGCCAATTCGGTCTTCCCTACGCCGGTTGGACCGAGGAACAGGAATGAACCAATGGGCCGGCGCGGATCGCTCAGGCCCGAGCGGCTGCGACGAATCGCGTTCGCGACGCTGGCGAGCGCAGCGTCCTGGCCAATCACGCGCTGGCGCAGGCGCTCCTCCATGTGGACGAGCTTTTCGATCTCTCCTTCCAGCAAACGCCCGACAGGAATGCCTGTCCATTTGCTGACGACCTTTGCGATCTCCTCCTCGCCCACTTCCTCCTTCAGCATGGGCCGGTCTTTCTGCAATTTCTCGAGGCGCTCCTGAGCCTCTTTGAGCTCTTTTTCCGCGGCGGTGAGTTTTCCATAGCGAATTTCCGCCACTTTCGACAATTCGCCGGCGCGTTCGTAGCGCTGCTCTTCCGTCTTCAGGCGATCGATTTCCTCCTTGAGTTTGCGGATGCGGCCGATTGCATCCTTCTCCGATTGCCAACGCGCCTTCAACGCATTGGATTGCTCGCGCAGCGTGCTGAGTTCTTTCTCGATCTGCGCGAGCCGCGAGCGCGAGTGCTCGTCGCTTTCCTTGCTCAGAGCGGTGCGTTCGATTTCGAGTTGCAGGATGCGGCGCTCGATTTCATCGATCTCGCTGGGGAGCGAATCGATTTCCATGCGCAGCCCCGCGGCAGCTTCATCAATCAGATCGATGGCCTTGTCCGGCAGAAAACGGTCCGTGATGTACCGCTGCGAAAGCATCGCGGCAGCGATGATCGCGGCGTCCTTGACCCGCACGCCGTGATGCACTTCGTAGCGCTCTTTCAAGCCGCGTAGAATGGCGATCGTGTCCTCGGCGGAGGGCTCACCAACGTACACGGGCTGGAAGCGGCGTTCGAGCGCAGGGTCCTTCTCAATGTATTTGCGGTATTCGTTCAGCGTGGTCGCGCCGATGGCGCGCAGTTCGCCGCGCGCGAGGGCCGGCTTCAGCATGTTCGAGGCGTCCATCGAGCCTTCCGCCGCGCCGGCGCCAACCAGCGTGTGCAGTTCGTCGATGAACAGAATCACCTGGCCGTCTGATTCCGCGATTTCCTTCAGCACGGCCTTGAGGCGGTCTTCGAATTCGCCCCGATATTTGGCGCCTGCCACCAGCGCGGACAAGTCGAGTGAGGCGATACGCTTGGGCTTCAGAATTTCAGGGACGTCGCCGGCGACGATCCGCTGCGCGAGCCCTTCGACAATCGCTGTCTTCCCCACCCCAGGCTCGCCGATCAGCACAGGATTGTTCTTCGTGCGGCGCGCCAGAATCTGCATGACCCGGCGAATTTCATCGTCGCGGCCGATTACGGGATCCAGTTTGCCCCGGCGCGCAAGTTCGGTGAGGTCGCGCGCGTATTGCTCGAGAGCGCGATAGGTGGCTTCGGGATTTTGCGAAGTGACTCGATGGCTGCCTCGAATCGAAGTCATCGCCTGCAGAATGGCGTCATGGCTCGCGCCGGCTCGTGTGAGCAACTGCGCGGCTGGATCGCGTCCCGCAGCGGATATGGCCAGCAGGATATGCTCGGTCGAGACGTATTCGTCCTTCAAGCGCTCGGCTTCGCTGAACGCTTTCTCCAGAACCTCGTTCGCGGCGCGGCTAAAGAACTGCTCGCCCGCCCCCGACACCTTCGGCAGGCGTTCGACCTGTTTTTCGGCGTCTCCGGCCAGAGATGCAGGAGAAGCGCCTAGCTTTTCCAGCAGCGGGGGTACGACGCCGTCCTGCTGAGCCAGGAGCGCCCAAAGGAGGTGCAGCGGTTCAACCTGTTGCTGGCCCGAACGCGCACTCATCTCCTGCGCCGCCTGAAGCGCCTCCTGCGCCTTTACTGTGAATTTGTCGAATCGCAACATGATGAAATTTTCTCGCTTTCCCATTTCCGAACAAGAAGCTTAGGGGGCCGTGACTTCCGGCCCCCGGATCGATCGTGTCGCGTGTGTTTGTGGCCACGCCTTTTAGATGCAGGCCGTCGGTTAGTTGTGGCCGTTTGAGACGTTGACTTTCACCTGCTTCGGCTTCGTTTCGGCTCGCTTCGGCAGCTCCACCTTGAGCACGCCGTTCTTGTAGCTCGCCTGGATTGCTTCGGTGTTCACCGTGTTGGGCAAGCTAAAGCTGCGGCTGAAGGCTCCATACGAGCGCTCAACTCGCAGATAGTTGTCTTCCTTCACAGTCTCGTCGTACTTCCGCTCGCCTCGAATGGTGAGCATATTGTTCTCGACCCGAAGGTCGATGTCGTTCTCCGACAGATCGGGCAGATCGGCCTTGATCACAAGTTCGTTCTCCGTCTCATAGACGTCGACGACCGGTGCCCAAGCGGTCAGGTTTGAGCCGCTCGCGTTGGCCTTGGACTCAAAGAGACGGTTCATCTCATCCTGCAGGGCGGAGAGGCCCCGAAACGGGTCCCAGCGGGTAATCGAATTCATAGAGTGATCCTCCTGAAGATCTCGTGCCTTACATAAGCACGCGTGAATAATATAATCTTAGCGTGCTATTGTCAAATAACTTCGACACCTCGCTCGCCCGCGATACCGGCCCGGCTCCATCTACTGCAAAACTCTAACAATAAGGCACTTAAGGTAATGCGTCTCCGGAACTGTCAGAAGAATTGGATGGTCCCGGGCCTGCGTCCGCCGCTCGACCACGGAAATCGGCTTCCGGGCGTCGTTGGCAGCCTCCGCAACGATCTGCAGAAATAGGGCCTCGGAAATATGGTAGGAGCACGAGCAGGTGATCAGCAAGCCGCCCGGCTCGAGCAGCTTCAGCGCCCGGAGATTGATCTCCTTATATCCGCGATGAGCCGCCGCGACGCTGTCGCGGTTCTTGGCAAAAGCGGGGGGATCGAGAATGACCATCTGGAAGCGGCGGCCAACCTCGTCGTACTCCTTGAGGATGTCGAAGGTGTTGCCCTCGCGGAAGCCGACGTTCGAGATCGAGTTCAGGTGTTGGTTGCGCTTGGCCGCCTCGATCGCGGCCGAGGCCATTTCGATGCCCTCCACGTGCTGGCACCGATCCGCAACAGTAAGAGCAAAGCCGCCCTGGTAGCTGAAGCAGTCAAGAACATCGCCCGACGCGTATTGCCGGGCCGCCCAGTGGTTTTCGCGCTGGTCGAGAAAGGATCCCGTTTTTTGGCCCTTCTGCAGCGAGCAAGCGAAGCCGATCCCATTCTCCTTGGTGATGATTTCCTCGGGAACCACGCCGTAGAGTAGGCCGACGCGCTGGTCCAACGCTTCGAGCAGCCGCACTCGTGGATCGTTGCGCTCCAGGATTCCCTTCGGCGAAAAGAGCTCAACCAGAATGTCGATGAACAGGCCCTTCAGCCGCTCGGTTCCCTGGCTGAGCGTTTGGACTACGAGGTAATCGCCATAGCGATCCACGACCAGCGACGAGAGCAGGTCTCCATCGCCGTAAACGACCCGGTACGAGTCCGAGTTTTCGACCACTCGCGTGCGGAATTCCGCGGCGCGGCGGAGGCGTTCCAGGAAGAACGCGCGATCCACCGGAACATCCTCTCGCGTCAGAAGCCGGAGGCATATCTGGGACTTTTCGCTGTAGAACGCCCGGCCCTGGAAGTGGCCGCGCTCGTCCAGCAGGCGAACCACAGCGCCGGGCTCTGCTTGCGTGGAGCGAACGTCGCTGCGATAGATCCAGAGGTGCCCGGATCGCAGCCGGTCTACTCCTCGGGGACTGATGACTGTTGAGGCTTCCGTCACGTTTCGCCGCCAAGCGCTCTGCTGCCTGCAATCTTGCGCCGTTTCGCTACAATGGCTCGGAGGGCGAGCCGCGCCGAATCGCCGCAAGGCAGGCGCTGTTCTCTTAGCACAATCGGACGACGCGTGCCAATGCCGTTCGCGTGCGCGGCCGGTTTCAGCCCGATGAACGTCAGCGACTTCGATTACGCACTGCCTCCCGAGCGGATCGCCCAGCGACCGCTCGCCGATCGGGATGCGTCCCGCATGCTGCTGCTTGAGCGCAACACCGGCGGATGGGAGGATCGCCAATTTCGGGAACTTCCGGATTTGCTGCGCGGCGACGAGCTGATCGTGCTGAATAACGCGCGGGTAATCCCGGCGCGGCTGTTCGGCAGGCGCGAGGGGCTTCGTGCCGGACTGCTCGGCAAGCACAATCCAGCGAGACGCGGATTTCTCCGAACGCAAATTGAGGTGCTGCTGGTCCGTCGGCTGGAAGGCGATTGCTGGGAGACGCTCGTGCGGCCCGGGAGAAAGATCGCAACAGGCGAGCGCATCGCTTTCGGCGACGGCCAGCTTAACGCTATAGTTGAGAGCCGCGGCCCGTATGGTTTGCGCGTCCTTCGCTTCGAGCCGGAGAATGAGCTGGAGAAGACGCTCCAAACGCTGGGCCACATTCCCTTGCCGCCGTACATCAAGCGCGACGACGAGCCGCTCGATCGCGAGCGCTATCAAACGGTCTACGCGCGGCAGGGCACGGCCGTTGCCGCGCCCACCGCGGGCCTGCATTTCACGCCGGAGGTCCTGGACCGGCTGCGTGCCCGTCGAATCGAGATCGCCGAGATTACGCTGGACGTTGGACTCGGCACCTTTGAGCCGGTCCGCACCGAAAATCTGGAAGAACACAAGATTCACACGGAGTCCTATGAAATCAGCGAACCCGCGGCCGCCGCCTTGCAGCGCGCACGAGGAGGCCGGCGTCCCATCCTGGCGGTGGGAACCACGGTCGTCAGGGCTCTTGAGGATGCCGCAGAGAAAAGTGCCGTATCAACGGGCGCCGATTCCGGATCGATCGAGCCTGGAAAGCGAACCGCGGATATTTTCCTCTATCCGGGAAAGCGCTTTCGCGTCGTCAACCAGCTTCTGACCAATTTTCATTTGCCCCGCTCGACGCTGTTGGCGATGGTCGCCGCCTTCTCCGGACGTGAGAAAATCCTGGCCGCGTATGGACATGCGCTTGACGCAGGCTATCGTTTCTATAGCTATGGGGATTGCATGCTGATCCGGTGAGTCTTCTGAGAGAGTCCGCCAGAGAACGCTGCCGGTCGGAAACCGTGGGCCGGACTCAACATTCCTCGCCTTGAGTCCGATTTTCGGTATAATCCCGTCCCGCCGGCAAGGATCCCTATTTAATGCGCTATTTAATTGTCAGCGATATTCATGCGAACTTGACGGCCCTTGATGCATGCCTCAAGGCCGCGGAGGGGCGCTGGGACGAAGCCGCTTGCCTTGGAGACGTGGTGGGCTACGGTCCCGACCCCAACGAGGTGATTGATCGGGTGCGCTCGCTGGGCGCCATCACGATTCGTGGCAATCACGACAAGGCTACTAGCGGCGTGGCAAACGCCGAGGATTTCAATCCGATTGCCCGCGCTGCGGCGCTTTGGACCCGGGAGCAGCTGCGCCCGGAAAATCAGGAATGGCTCGAAAAACTCCCTCAGGGCCCCCTGGCGGTCGACGGCTTTCACATGGTGCACGGCGCCGTGCACGACGAGGACGAATACCTGCTGGCTCCGGCTCAGGCACTCGACAGCCTTGCCGACGCGCCGTCGCCGGTTACATTCTTCGGCCACACCCATATTCAGGGTGGCTTTCTACTGCACGACGACAAAGTCAGCATGCTCCAGATCAAGCCTTCCGGCGAAAACCCGTCGTTTGCGCTTGGCCTCGAGCCCGGCGCGATTTACTTGCTGAACCCAGGTTCGGTTGGACAGCCGCGGGATGGCGACAACCGCGCGGCATTCGCGGTTGCCGACATTCCCAACAATTCCGTCGAATTCTGGCGCGTACCGTATAACATAGAAGCAGTGCAGAAACGGATGGAGGCAAACGGCCTCCCCGAGCCCCTGGTCTTGCGCCTTTCGTTCGGGCGCTGAGTGCCGGTTCCGGTCTGTCTTGGGAAAACGCTGGGGAAGGATATGCAATCTCGAGTGAGTTCGCGCCGCGAACGCGGAAGCGGTTTTCCAGTGGCCTTCGCCGCGGGACTCGTGATCGTGCTGATCCTCGGCGCGTGCGTCGCGCTGATCTCCCGCCATTCGAAGTCCACGATTCCGGCCGCCAAGACCGCTAAACTCCCATTTGGACCAACTGAGCAGGCCTACGCTCCGAACATCCGTTTCGACAACATGAAATTGGCGAAAGCGACGAACTTTCTCGGCGAGGAATTCACCTACGTGCAGGTAACCGTAACCAACGCGGGACCGCGATCGATTCAGGGCCTTACCATCATGCTGGCGTTTTCTGACCCGTTCAAACAGGTGGTGCTTCGAGACAGCGAGCAGCTCATCGGCCCCGCCGATCCGCCTCTCGGCCCCGGACAGCAGCGAGGTCTGCAGATCACGCTCGGCGGAGTTCCTGCGGAATGGAATCACGAGAATCCGGTTTTTCAGGTAACGGGTTTGGTTCTGGAGTGAACGCGAGCAGCTGAAGTTACTTCGATTTCAGCGATTTTTGTTTCTAAACGGAAGGGGTTTTTGGGCTCGGCCACCAACCAAAGAAAAGGGCCGGCTCAAACCAATGTCTATGAACGATTGGGATGAACTGGGCCGCACTTTACTCGAATGGACCGCTTCCGGCGCCGTCGAAGTCCGCGAAGACGGTCAATGGCTCGCCGGGCTCTCCGCAACGAATTACGAGCTGCGTCAATCCGGCAAAGCCGTCCTTATACATCTGTGGTCGAGCGAGCGAAATCTGACGCGCCGGGTGCTGCGACTCAGAGACCGCTTCCCCGATCGCGTCGTGTTAGAAGTGCAGCGCTTTGGACGCTCAAAACCGGGCAGCCTTGAGTTTCTGCTGGTCGATTCGCAACGGCCCAAAGGCCGCGTAACCCGCGAGGAGTTTCGCGCGCGGTTCCGCCGCTTCCTGGCCGAACGTTTCCCAGACTCCGTCATTGATTCGCTTACGTCTTCACCGGACCTTCAGCATTCGTTCTCCGGAATTTATCTCCGAGGCCGGATGCACGAAGGCTCGCGCGAGCATGCGTTTCTCGCCGTTTCTCCCTCGGAAAATTCAGCCGCAATTGAAGGAGTACTCGCTTTCGGAATACTCTGGCTCGACTGGACCAGATCTCGCGCGGGGAAACGGCCCATCGAAGGCCTGCGCGTCTTCGTGCCTGAAGGTACGAGCCGCTTCCTGCGCGAACGCGCCCTTGCGCTCGCCCCCGGCGCCCGGCTCGAAGTCTTCGAATTCGACGGATCCGAAGGCCGCCTTCGCAAAATGGATCCGGGCGACGCCGGCAATCTCGAAAGCCGTTTGACTCCCCGCGCCGAGACCGAATCTGTTTTGCGCGCCGCGAAGGACGCAATTGCGCGAATCGAGTCGCTCGCACCGGCAAACTCGGAACTGCCCGGCAATGTCACCGCGCGCATGACTTCCGTAGGAAATGAAGTAGCCCTCTGTTTCCGTGGCTTGGAGTTTGCCCACTGGTCTCGCGAGGGGATCACCTTCGGTCTGGGCGAAGAACGCCGACCGCTCACAGAAGGGGCGCGGCCCCGTCTGCTGCGCCTCTTGCGCGACCTCTCTCGGTATCGCTCTCCTCTCGCTCCCGAAACGACGCATCCGCTCTTCCGCGCCGCTCCCGAGCGCTGGCTCGAAGCGCTGGTTTTGGAGGATTCGCGGCGAATCGATCCGCGACTGGACGAACGCTATCTGTACTCGGAAGTGCCCGCCGTTGCCGGACGCGAACGCGGCGTGCTCGACATCCTCGGTGTGACGCTGCAGGGCCGCCTCGTGGTAATCGAACTCAAGGCCTCCGAGGACATTCAAATGCCCGTGCAGGCGGTGGATTACTGGCTTCGCGTGAGGCGCCATCAGACAGCAGGTGAATTTCAGCGCCAAGGTTACTTCGGGGGGCGCGAGATCGGTCCGGAGCCCCCGCTGGTGTGGTTGGTTGCGCCAGCTTTGCGGTTTCACCCGGCCACCGACACCTTACTCAGGTACTTGTCGCCGGAGATCTCCATAATGCGCATCGGCGTCACGGAAAACTGGCGCTGCGGCCTGAAAGTTGTACTTCGGCAGTAGTCCACAAAAGCGCCTTCGAATGGTCGATTCGAAATACTTGCGGGCAAAAAATAAGGGAAGCGGTCCGGTCTGAACCGGTGCCACTTCCCGGGGTGTGTCCTAGAAGTGTTTGCTTAGTTAGACGCGGACGCAACGAAAAGGTTGCATTTCCGTAAGCGCCGCAGAAAAAAACCTTTGAGGAGAATCCTGTAGGTCACAAACTCTAATAGAAAAGGTACTTGCGCCACTTCTCGTCGCGATGCCCGATCAACCGCATCAGTTGTCGCGACGTATGCAGCGTGAATGGACGCGGCCGGCGCTGCAATTTCAACCCGGCTTCTTCCGGCGTGCGGTCTCCTTTGGAGTTGTTGCAGGCGTAGCAGCAAGCGACCAGATTTTCCCAGGACGACCGCCCGCCCCGCGATCGCGGCATCACGTGGTCCAGCGTCAGTTCGGCAGCCGGAAACGAATTCCCGCAGAACTGGCAGGTGTTGCGATCGCGTAGCAAAATATTCTTCCGCGAGAGCGCCCTGCTCTGCTGCGGAATGTGCCGGTAGCTCAGAAGCCGAATCACAGAGGGGACAGCAACAGCCCGCGAACTGGAGTGGACCTCCGTGTGAGTCGTTTCCTCTGCCTGGGCCACGCCTTTCAGCACAAGCACCAATGCGCGGCGAACGGCGGTAACGTTGATAGGCTCGAATGTTGCGTTCAGGACCAGAACAGGGGCCTGCATCACAGAAGGACCAGGCCGAGGCGAAGGAGTGCGCGTCGAGACCACCGGTCCCGCAACCACGCCTCCCAGCCCAACTTTCGGCCGGGGGCGTAAGCCCCCCTTAAGCCCGTTGTTCATGCGGGTTCAATCCGCTTTCGGATCGAGAACCTCTCCTGCTACAAAAGATGCTCCATCCCCCATAACGGTTTCACGGCCCGAGTCTCGCAGATTGCCTTTCGAGCCTGCACTCAACCACCCCGGAGCGACTCTCGCGACCGTAACCCCGAACACTGCGGAGGCTCCCGCCTTCTTGAGCGCGCGCGAACACGCATCCAGCGTCGCGCCGGTCGTCAGTACATCATCTACCAGCAGGATACGCAGGTTGTCAACTCTGGCACCAGCGCGAGTAGTGTAGGCGCCACGGACGGACGACCACCGTTCCGTCCGCGAGAGAACGAGCTGCGCCGGCCTCGGTTTGGTCCGGAGCAAAAGATACCGCCCAAATTCCAGTTTGAGCCGCCTGGCAAATGGTTCGGCGATGAGGTCCGCCTGATTGTAGCCGCGCTCGCGAAGGCGGTCGGCATGCAGAGGAACGGGCACCACCAGGTCGGGTTTCCACTCCATCGCTTCCCGGAAAGCAGCCTCAGCGAGCCGCGCCGCGAACCAATCGCCCAGGCTCTTGACTCCCTCATACTTTAGCAGCACCACGGCGCTCGACAGCGCCTCGTCATAGATCGCGTAACTGCGCGCTCGATCGAACGCGTAATAGCTGTTCCGGCAGAGCCGGCACAACGGCTGGGCCGCCTCAGCGGCGGCCGGCGAAACGAAGGGCCTCCCGCAACAATGGCACATCGGCTTACCGATCCGCTGGAATCCCTTGAGACAGGTGCGGCAGATGGGAATGCGGCTCGCTTCGGCCAGGATCGTTCCGCAGATCCGGCAGGGTGCTGGAAACAGCACGGACGATAGCGCGTCGATGGTCGCTCGAAAGACCACTGGTTTCCGGCTTCACAGGACGCGCAGACGCTACCCGAAGCTGAGAAGGAAGGATAGATCGTAGAACTACGGATTCGCGAACCGTTTTACGAGGAAGGCCGGATCGGTCAGAGGAGCCCCTGTTCCATTTTTTCCTGGCAGGAGATGCAATACCGGGTCCAGGGCACCGCTTCAAGCCGCTTCTGTTGCAGCTCCTGGTGGCAGGAGATGCATTCGCCGAATGAATTCTCACGAATGCGGTTGAGAGCGTCGTCCACCAACTGAAGCAGCGTGCGATCGTTGTGAGTCTGCCCGAACAGGAACTCCTTCGTGTAGGAGTTCGCAGCCTTGTCCGCCAGGTCCACGGTAGGATCTTCGTCCGCTTCGCGGCCTTCCTGCTGGGTTCGCGCGATCCCGCGAACCAGCTCTTCGCGCCGCGTCACAAGTTTCTTCTTGTAGTAGTCGAGCCGCTTTTTATCCATGGCCGCAGTCCCTGGGTCCGTCAATTCGCATGTCCAAAACGCGCAATTCTAGCGACCCAAACGTGTCTTGTCAAACGAGCTACTCGGGGTTGGAGCCCCGGAGCCATCGTCGGGCCTTTGAGACCCAGGCTTTGATGACCTTACTCCTCGGTTTGATTCGAGGAAGTCATCTCAATGCGAAGATTTCCAAACGGAAGCTCCGCGCGCAGCAGCACCGGACGTCGACCTCCTTCGTTAGCCAGCCAGACCGCGAAGCGAATGCCGGAGACCTCCGCGCCGTGCTGAAACAGCCGGATGCCGATTCGAGTCGCGGAGAATTGCCCGGCGCTCACCTCAACGGGCTCATCCGGCGCTTCCATTGCCGCGCGCATTTCATAGAGTTGACGTCCGTCGTAAACAGAAACCTCCACTTCATGCTCGCGCTGCCAATCCACGGAACGCAGCGCGTACAACGCGCCCAGCGGGTCTCGGGTTCCGGGAAAGACGATTACGGAGGGACTCGGCCCGCGCGGCGTCTGCCCTTCCCTTACGAACTGCCATTTTTGTCCTGAGCTTCGGCCCAACTCATTCAGATATGCTTCGTACTGTCGGCTTTCGAACGTCGCCGCGTCCGTGTAGGAGTCGAATTCGTCGTCGATCGGGAACAAAGTGCGCACGGTGCCAGCCGTGTGGGCTGTGGCCCGAAAGTGCCACGTCTGCCAGCCATATAGATTGCGGCGTTCCAGGTCACGCAGTTCCACCGAAGCAGCCGCGGTGAAAGAAGCCCAGGACACGCTGTACTCCAGCTTTTCGCCGGCCTGAAAAGGAACGGATATTTCTTTGAGAGCCGCTGGAGCCGGAGTTCGTGCGGGAGACGTTTTTTGCACATACGTTTGCGGCGCTGCTCTCGCCAGTTCGATGGGGAGCGTCGGCAGAAGCATCGTAAACAGCGCCGCAAGCGCACCGGCCAGAGATGTCGCCCGGCTTCGAAGAAATGTTGGCATGCTCGTCGTTAGATGCGTCTTCGACGAGTTCTAGAACTCGTTTGGAATGAATTGCAGCCCTGCGACGCCTTTTCGATTGCTCACCGACCGCCGTTGAGATAGGAAGGCAGTTCAGCCAGCGAGTCAACGAGCAAATCGGGAGGATTTGCGCGGAGGCCTTCGAGGCCCAGTCCGTACGTGACCCCGCAGGCCCAGATCCCGGCATTGCGGGCCGTGCGGACGTCCACATCGGAATCGCCTACCATCATCGCGTCTTGCTCCGAAGAATTCAGATCGCGGAGCAGTACTTGAACTCCGATGGGATCGGGCTTCTTCCTTTCGAAGCTGTTGCCGCCGTAAACAAATCGGAAGTAGCGCGAAAGACCGAGCCCATCCAGAATCCCCTTGCTGAAATTGACTGGCTTGTTCGTGAGCACGGCCATCGCGCTTCCCGCCAGCAGATCGAGCCCTTCCCGCACCCCGGGATAGGCGACCGTGTTGTCCAGCATATGTGCGCGATAATAGGAAAGAAAATACGCCAGGCCCCGGTCCACGTCCGCGTCCGTGGCTTCGCCCTCCGCCCCCTCAGTCAAGGAACGCCGGACGAGGGCGGGCGCTCCGTTCCCCACCAAGCTATAGATGGTTTCATGCGGAAGAGGTATGTGGCTCATGTATTCGAGCATCGCGTTCACCGACAGCGCGAGATCGAGCTTCGAATCGATCAGCGTGCCGTCCAGATCGAAGATCAGGAGGCGCACATTCGAAAAGTGATTGTTGCTATCCAACATTTCCGGTGCGACGCGCTTGCACCTTTGCGTCGCAAGTATCTTATTCATCGCCGTCCGCGAAGTCACTGCTCGTTTCAGCAGATCGTCCCAGACCGCGAAGATTCACTCAAAGCACGTTGTTGTTCCGCAGGACGCTCCTGCTAAAATAAGCGTTTTGCTGTCGTGTTTTTTCTCAGGCTCCAAAGATCCTGCTGAGACGGAAAATGGCTGAAATCCAACCCTTTCGCGCATTTCGCTACAACACGGAACGCGTCCCGTTGAAGGACGCGCTCACGCAGCCTTATGACAAGATCACACCCGCCATGCAGGAGCGGTACTACGCCGCGAGCCCCTACAATCTGATCGCGGTGGAAAAGGGTCGAAGTCTTCCAGGCGATACGCCACAGAACAACGTCTACACCCGCGCGGCGGGAATTTTCGAAGAATGGATCGCGCAGAAAATTATCGTTCAGGACGCCGCTCCCGGCGTTTACGTCTACTCGCAGGACTACCTGATTCCCGGCACGCAGACCCGGCGGACGCGGACCGGATTCATCGCTCTCGGGCGCCTCGAAGACTACGAAGCCGGGGTCGTGTTCCGCCATGAGCGCACTCTCTCCGCCCCAAAAACGGACCGGCTCGAGCTTCTCCGGCACACGCACGCACAACCGGGCCAGCTATTCATGCTTTACGAGGACCCGGCAAAAAAAATTGGGGCGCTGCTCGAAGGCGTGAAACGAAAGAGCGCACCGGTGGAAATCGTCGACGAGTATTCCGTAGTGCACCGGCTATGGCCGGCCTTCGACCGTGCGTTCGTGGCCGAAATCCAACGGCAGATGATGGATAAAAAACTCGTCATCGCCGACGGGCACCACCGTTACGAAACGGCTCTGAATTACCGGAACGAGAGCCGCGCGAAGGCCGCGAAGACCGATCCGACGGCCGCATTTGAATTCGCCATGATGACGTTCGTGAACTCGCATTCGACCGGGCTGACGATTCTTCCCACGCATCGCGTCGTCCGCAACGTTGCGAATTTCAATTTCGATGATTTTCGAAAAGCGCTGGCTCCCTTTTTCGACTGGTATTCCTACCCATTTCAGAGTCCGGCCGAGCGGCCCGCGAGCTTCGGCGAATTTCGCAGGGATCTCGAAGAGCGCAGGCACGGCCGCCACGCGATCGGCGTTTATCCCGGGGGAGGCGCTTTCTATTTGTTCCTGTTGCGGCGCGGCATCGATCTCGAGGATCTGTTTCCCGATCTCTCCGAAGCGCAACGCAATCTGGACCTCGTCCTTCTGCACCGCTTGATGCTCGAAAAAGGCCTGGGCATAACGGCGGAAGCCGTGACGGCCGAGAGGAACATCGCCTACGAGCGGGAAATGGACGACGCGCTCGGCGCCGTTGACCGGGGTAAAGCGCAGCTCGCCTGCATCCTGAATCCTGTTGCCGTTCGGCAGGTGATGCAAATCGCGCTCGGCGGAGACGTCCTGCCCCAGAAATCAACCGATTTCTATCCGAAACTGCTCAGCGGCGTCGCGATCTATCGTGTGGAAGGCCAGGCGGGGGAATAGCGCAGCGCCCGAGCTCGCGCTTTGGGCCCCCGCGAACCGGAGACCCAAAGGAGAGCCTGATCGCTCAACTCAATCCGGGCCGAAAGTTATGGCTTACTTGGCGAAGCTTTGGACCGCGGCTGCCTCGCTGTCGTAGGTATCGAAAACGGTCATCAGCTTGGTGACTTGCAGGACCTCGCGGAATTTGGCGCCCAGGTTGGCCAGCTTCAGCGTGGCGCCTTGCGATTTTGCGCTGTGGAACGTCGCAACGAGCGTGCCGAGCCCGGCGCTGTCGATGTAGCTGACTTGCGCCATGTTCAGCACGATTTTGCGCTTGCCCGCAGCGAGTAAACTTTTCACCCTCTCTCGAAACCCGTTGCTTTCCTCGCCCAGCACAATTCGTCCCTCGATATCGAGCACCGTGATTCCGTTTACATCTCTCTCCGTCATTCTCAGGGCCACGTTCGCGCCTCCTCGAAGTCTCTCAGTGTGTTCTTGAAGCCGAATGATACAGAAATGGCAACCGCGCCCGTTTCACATCAGAATTCGCAGTCGCGAACTTCAAATCCGAAGCGATGCGGGTCTTCTCAATAAAAATCCGAGCAGGACATGTAGTAACCGCACGCCGGGCAAATCATCTTGCAACTTCGCTGTTCGAGACGCGCGGAGCATCGTGGGCAATAGCCGGAAGCGAATTCCGGATTTCCTCGCGACAGCAATTCTGCCGGCGGTCGCTGTGCCTGGAACTGGCAATCACCCGTTTGAAAAGCTCTCTCCGACTCTGCCATCCCAGGGCCTCTCGGACGCATGTTTATAGCACATTCAGCCTATGTGGGGAAGGAAACGTGAACGGCTATCGCGGCTGCCGTTCCGTTCCCCGAAGATGAGCCCGGCGGCTGCACCCTCCACTCCGAAATCCGGTTTTTGCGATGCCAGGCATACTGCCCCGTTGTGTTGGACACCGGTTTCGCCGCCAGGGTTCCGGAGTTTTTTCTGCGCCTCGTGAATAAGAACGCAGGAAGGGCTACAATCGAGAAAATGGCAACCAGGCGGCTTCGGCCGGCGTCTGATTGTTTGGGGGCGGAGGGTACCATGAAGAACCATGATGGAAGCCTGGCCGCGGCAATCGCTTTCTTGGGAGTCAGCCTTCTGATGCCCGCCGTGACGTCCGCCCAGAGAACGTCCCCTCGGATCGGTGGCGGCACGACGGGTCGAATGACCACTGCGCCGGCTCGCACGTTCGTGCAGCGGGCACCTGTGAGCGGCGTGCGTGTCGGTGTAAGCCGGAGTGTCGTCAACGGCTCGATCTCGGCCGTGGGTCAAAGCCCCGCGAGACATCGCGCCGATGATCATGGATTCAACGGCGGGTTCGCCGGCGCTCCGCTCAGCCTTCAGGACTTGCTGAACATCACTCCCAATTCCGGCTTCAATTGGGAGCACGTCAACGCTGTCAACAGTGATCTGGCCGAAAAGGCGCTGATCGATCCAGTCACTCAACTCGAAATCGCGCAGGCCGAGCGCCTCCTGAGAAGCACGGGCGGAGCGACATTCGGGGGCGGCGCGTACATCCTGGGCGGCTATCCGTCCTACGTGCCAACAGGAACGGAAACGGAGCAAGCCAACCCCGAAAGCGAGCAGCCCCAGGCCGAACCGCAATCGGCTCCGAATTCGCAGCCACAGATCATCGTGCTGCAACAAGCGCCCTCGCAGCAGTCCGCCGCGTCTGCCACTCAAGCGGCCCCGACCGAGCAACAGCTTCCCGATCGCGGAGAGCTCACCCTGGTTCTGCGCAGTGGCGAGCACGTCAAGGCGCTCGCGTTCACTCACCTGAACGACAAGATCGTTTACATCACACCCGACGGCGGCCGCACAACCATCGAAGCCGCCGACCTCGACTCCGCCGCTACAGTTCGCATCAACCAGGAACGAGGCACGCCCCTCCAACTGCCTCTCTAGAGTCCTTGATGACGAGGGGTTTTGTGTCCCGGGGCGATTTCAGTCGTGCCGCAAGGCGTGTTAGATCAGACCGGCTTCAGCCGCTAGGTCAGGATTCTACGATCTCACGCTAGATTGCTTAGCCTCCCGAGACAATCGAACCCGCATCATGCGCCGGATCCGCGCGCCGGTTCCGGCATATACGGACCAGCCTCGGCAGGCAACCCCGCGCGCTCGAACTGCACGGTGACGTGCGTGATGTGGAAGTCCCGATCGAGCACCTCTTGGATCCGCGACAGAATCGCCTCGCTCTCCTCCATGTGCATATCGGGAATCCGCACGTGGCAGGCAAGCGCATTGAGGTCCGTTCCGAGAGTCCAGATGTGGATATCGTGCACTTCCTGAACTCCGGGCACGCCCAGCATGGCCGTCGCCACGTCTTCGAGCAGCATCCCGCGCGGCAAGCCTTCCAGGAGCACGTGCCCGCTTTCTTTCAAAATGCCCGTTCCAGACCAGAGGACCATTCCCCCGATCGCGATGCCAAGCAGCGGATCAACCCACACGGCACCGGTCCAACGGATCGCCAGCGCGCCGGCGAAGATCGCCACGTTCGACAGGGCATCTCCCAGATTGTGTATCCACACGGTGCGCACGTTCAGATCGCCGCGTCCGCCGTGAACGGCGAGGGTGATTCCGCCGTTCACCACCAGCGCCAACACCGAAACCCACAGCATCAGAGACGTGTGCACCTCGACGGGATGGCGAAGACGTTGGGCGGACTCGTAGATCAGGAACAGCGCGACCACTCCAAGCAAAATCGCGTTCACGAATGCCGCGACAATCCCCGCGCGATGGTAGCCGAATGTTTTTTGCGCGGTGGGGGGCCGCCGCGCGAGCCGCATGGCGAACCAGGAGATCACCAGCGTGGGAACGTCGGTAAGGTTGTGAATCGCGTCGCTCAAAAGCGCGATCGAGTGGCCCCAAAAGCCGGCAAGCAGCTCCGTGGCCACCAGAGCGAACGTCACCGCAACCGCGGCTCCCAGCAAACCGGTCATCTTCTCGCTGAATCGATGTGCGTGCGAATGCGAGTGAAAACCGGGGTCGTGTCCGCCGTGCTTGTGGGAGTGCATCAAGGAGATTCTAGCCGCAGAAACCGAAGCGAGGATAGACCGAAGAAAATGCGTTGCCTGCGAATGCACACACTCGATGAACCGATGGCCCCAGGGCCGGCAGGGTTCATAAGCGAACCTTCCTCGCGAAACTCGATTGACTTACCGATGCGGCACCGCCTACGATGACACAAAAAGCTGAGGGGGTAAAAGCTCCGGGAAGGCCCGGCACAGTATCGTCTTGAAATGGCGCAGACAACCAAGCTGATTTTCTGGGGCGTGCGAGGCTCGACCCCCACTCTCGAGCGTGACACCTGGCGCTATGGCGGGAACACGCCATGCCTCGAGCTTACCGCTCCGGATGGCGCGCGATTCATCCTCGATTGTGGCACAGGACTACGGATGCTCGGCAACGAGTGGCTGAAGGCCCGCCACGACGCCGGAATTGAGGCACGGGTGCTGGTGACGCACTACCACTGGGATCACATTCAGGGTATTCCGTTTTTCCACCCTTTCTTCGACGCGCGGAATCGATTTCATTTCTACAGCTTTCAATCACAGGACCTCGGCCCGAACAGCCTGCGCCAGGTGCTCGAAGCGCAACTCGCCAAGCCCTATTTTCCGATCGACGTCTCCACGATGAGCGCCGAGCGCGAATTCCACGAGATTGCCGGCGGCGAGAAGTGGGAAGTTAAAGGAACGAAGGTCACCGCCGCCTGGCTCAACCACCCGCAAGGCTGCCTTGGCTATCGGTTGGACACGGCGGCGGGTTCTGTCGTCTATGCCACGGACAACGAGCCGGGCGCGGCGGAATTCGACGCGAATCTCCGGCAGCTCGCCAGCGGCGCAGACGTCTTGATCTACGACGCGCAGTACTCGCCCGAGCAGCTCTCGTCCACGCGGAAGGGTTGGGGCCATTCGAGCTGGCTCGAAGGCACGAAGATCGCACGACAAGTAAAGGCGCGGAACCTGATCCTTTTCCACCACGATCCGGATTCGCCCGATCAGAAGGTCGATCAATTCCTGTCCGCGGCGCGGCAGGAGTTTCCGGCAACGTGGGCCGCAACGGAGGGAATGTCGATCACGCTGAGCGAGCGCGGCGTCGACGTCGCGCTGCGAGGATCGCGTATCGGACAGCGGCGGCGGTTGCGTTTCACCGCCGTCGTGAGCGGCCAGTCCGAAGACGGCCAGACGTTCCAGGAAAAGGCCACGGTTCGAGACTTGAGTTTGCAGGGCGCCTACCTTTGCCTCAAAAGTCGGCCGCGGCTTCAATCGGAAGTGCGTGTGGTGATTGAGGCTGCGGGCGACAAGGACCGCTCAAGCATGCTTTCGCTTCGCGGCACCGTGATTCACTGCGATCCCGGCCGCGAGCAAAGCCAGAACGGCGTCGGCGTCGTCTTCATAGAAGAGCCGGACCAGAGCCTCCCCACCGATTAGCATCGAACTGCGTCTGATGTGATCCGCGATTCCTGAAAATGCGAAAGCATGCGAAGGCAGGTCCCTCGCTCGCCCTCCACGGCGGACCGGTCGCCACGAGGGATAGGCGTTACTCCGGCTGTAGGATGTTTGAAAGTGTATCGGGAGATTTTGGCGCTTTCATTGACGGGCATGGACTTACGCCGGTTTTTTCTCGACACATGTATCGAGAAATTGAGGCTCGGGCGAGTCCCGCCTGCCGGATGGGCAGGCGGTAGGAGTGGCGGCGAAAAGTACGTATACCGCAGATTGAAACGAGATCTCCCATTCTTTGTTTTCAGCGAGTTTGCCCCGGTTGGGTGGCGAGCGTCTCGGCAACCGTCGCGTCCTCGCGGCTGGAGTTCTTTGGTGGGGTGTCTTCACCGCGCTGGTCGCAGCGGTGCCGTCGAAAATCAGCCACGCGCTTCTTGT
>Ga0070733_10000656_pt1 | contig 27508 bp, 30 predicted proteins | sample Coa_R1_9_FD_66450 | JGI IMG/M metagenome (GOLD analysis project Ga0070733, IMG submission 66450) | Surface soil microbial communities from Centralia Pennsylvania, which are recovering from an underground coalmine fire - Coalmine... | ecosystem: Environmental > Terrestrial > Soil > Unclassified ...
GTCATGCCGCTGGCTGCGCGCCCGGCTCTTGATGATGTCTTTCGACTGCTGGCGCTCGCGAAGATTCCGCTCGTGGTCTTGCGATAACTCCCAGCGTGCTTCGCCAAGCCGCCGGGCGAGTCCAATGCCTTCGAGGAACTGCAATCGTGCCAGCTCCTGCTCTGCTCTCACGCGGGAAGCATCGCTCGCGGTTGGAACTGTTCGTAACTTACGACGCCAGACCCGTTCGCCTTGCGCTGTAGGGTTCGATCGATTTCGGTCCATTGCTCTTTCAGGATGACGCGCTCGCGCGCACGCAGGACCTCGGGTTCAAGTCGCGGGCCGAGACTCCCTCGTCACGATCTCTTGGCTTCGTCCGCGCATGCCGAGCTTCAGGTATTCACGGTCGATCTGCAGCGGCCGTCCGTCATCGCGAACGCCTCGCACAAGCAGATGGATATGGTCGTCGTCGGTGTTGTGATGATCGATGGCGGCCCACTGGAGCTTGGTATCGAGATCACGCTCCATCTTTTCGAGCAAGCCGCGCACGTGTTCCTGAAGATCCAGCCTAGAGGCGTCCTCCGGCGAGACGATGAAGCGCCAGAGCAACTGGTCCTTCTTCTCCCAGTCGCGCACGACGGCGACCATATCGATAGCGTCGTGCTCAGCATCGAAGCCCTGACCCTTGTCCTGCTCGCGCTGTGCTCCTGAGCGCGACAGGTAGCGGGCATGGGCCGCCCAACCGCCGGTATGATCGTTGCGCTTGAACGACGCTTTGACCACGGAACGGCGAGAGTAGGCGTGTGGGTCCAGGGCGACCCGGCGCCATGTCTGTCCGCCGCTGAGACTGCCCCACGATTTGCGCCGAATTCCCCACCTTACCCGCACTCGCCGCAACGCAACCGCCCACCACGGAATCAGCGGACGCGGACGCTCCGTCGGCGCGAGACGGAGCTTGATATCGACCTCCTTCTGGCCGAAGAACCTACGCCGGCTCATGCGTCGACTCCGTGAGCAATGCGCTCAGGCTGGCAATGAGCTGCGCCGAATTCTCTGGCGCGTGTTCGTGCAGAGCCTCGATGATTTCTCTGACCTGCGCACTGCTGAGTGTGACCGAATGAAGTTCCTTTGCGCGGCTCCACGACTTCCACGCGCGCTTGCTGGTGGCCCGCTCTTCGAGCCGCTCTCGTCCGGCCGCTGCGACCCGTGCGCGCTGCGCCGCGTCGAGGGTTGCCCTCTCGTGCGAGACGCTGAGCAACGCTCCGAGCAGGAAGTCCGGAGGCTCGCGGTCAAGGCCGGCTATTGCTACCAATCCGCCAAGATTGGCGAGGTGATGGACTCTGAGTCCTTGCTCGTGGCTATGTCCGTTTGTCGCCATGATCACCACGCGAGAATCGGCTGGAGAACTCCCCGAACTCCCGAAAGCGGAACCGGTCCGAAGTAGCGGGCGTCCCAGCTACGAGCGTTATTGAAACCGAATAGCCAGACTTCGCCGGGCGCGACCTGGTGGGTCCCCCAAGACACATGCTGGAGCGGTCGGCCCATGCTGTCGCGCGCTGCCACGGCGCTGTCAGCGAACGTCTTTCCGTCGACTGAAACGCAGTCGGGCAGCACTTCCAAAATGTCACCTGGAAGCGCTCCGATGATTTTCGCGACCGGCTCGGCTCCGCCTGGGCAATCGCCTTTGGAGAGGTAACCGCGAGCTAGTCCTTCCTGTGCGATCGATGGCGGTAGGCAGGCTCCAACCAGCTCACCGCGATCAACAGATACTCCATGCACGATTCGGTAAATCCCTGCCGGCGCGGCGCTGTCGGTAAGTGAAATGCGCAAGCTAAGGACTCTTCCCAGCGCGACCATGAAGGCCATTGCAATCACTGGTCCGAGCATCTTTAAGACGGGTCTGCGCGCGTGCCAAAAGCACTCGAAATGCAGTCTTGAAACGACCTGATCTAAGGTGCTTTTCGCCGTACTGTGCCGCTGGCCGCTCCAGATGCCCTGAAGTGGGGGAAAGGCCGTGAGAAGGTTGGAGAAAACGACGGATCTGCGGCACTGCACCGCAGATGCTTTATCTTGCTCTACGAACGAACGCCCTTTACCCCACTCCTTCACCACTCCAAACGCAGCACTCAGAGCCCTCCGTCCGCCCGCAGCAGATCTCAGCACTTCGATCACAGATCCCACTCCATTCCGAACTCTGACGCACATCGCTTTACACTCCGCCTTGACCATCAGCAGCGCTGGCGGGCAGCTTCCGATCTGAATGAACCAGTCCGTTCGCTTTTGCAGGCTTTCGAGAACGGTCTTTCTCCGTGGCGTTCCCCTCCAACCCATCCATCTCGTCGCGCACCTGCCGCGTCAGCCGAATGATCGATTCGCAGATGGTCCCATTCAGATCGAAGCCCGCCTCGCTTGTGCGCTCGCGAAGCCGATCGATCTCCGCCTTCACTGAAGCCGGCACGCGCAACGTGATCGTCTCGGTCGGTTCTTCCTTGCGTTTCAGCACTCCCATCGTCGTTCTCCTTGATTCGGCTTTGTGTTCGTCTTGTGCACAATCTCGTACGAGGTGCGTGTACGATTTGTGTACGTTCAACCCTTGTAGGCTCCGGGGAATACGAGGTCCTCGGTGACCATCACGTTGAATTGATAACCTGGCCGGATTTCGATCGTCGGTGGCCGATTCATCCCCTGGCCGATCATCTGTTGACCCACAGCGCCGAACTGCCCCGATGCGGCAGAGCCGGCCATCTCGCTCGCCATAGCCCACTGATTCGGCTGGTAGTAGCCGTACGGTCCGTACGAAGCGCCACTGCCACCAAACGTCGCCATCTGTCCGACCATTTGGCCGGCGCTGATGAGACTCATGAGCGCCGCGGTGCTGAAGGTTCTCAGGTAGTGGTTGTTCCCCTCGTCCGTGAACCCTGCGTAACCACCCTGATCCGCTCCCGCCATCTGCGGGAGATTCATGCTCGAGGTGTTCGGGAAGATGAGCCGCTGCCACGCGATCTCGACGCGTTGCTGTCCGTAGGCGGACGCGTACTGGTACACACCGATGAGTCTGCTCCCCTGCGGGACGAGCAGATATTTTCCGGTGGCGCTGTCGAAGACGTTCTGACTGACCTGGGCCAGGATGGCCCCGGCAAATCGGAGTCGATCCCGCTTACGAGTACGGCTGGAATCACGCTTCCCGCCATAACCGAGAATGGTGATGCGGGCGGATGAAGTGTCACGGTGGGATCTGTCGAATTACCAGGGTTGAAGTTCGTGCTCTGTTGGCCATCCGCGCGGGCGATTTCCAGCGTTCCGCCTCCATGGAACGCGGAGACCATCTGCGGCGATTCGAGTGCCTTCATGTACTTCTCTTCGGCCCATTGCGCGTAACGGCTTGGGGGTCGCGGCGGTGTTTGTTGAATGGTCGTTTGCGCGGGTGCAACGACGGCCGGAGGCGGTACGAAAGTCGGTGCTGTCGGTGCCCTGCCGCCATGCGCCGCAAGATCCGCGATCTCGCCGTTGTTGCGTGCCGATGCTCCGGGAGCGTCGGTCGGCTTCTGCAGCGCACTCTGCCCGGAACCGGATGACTCGACGCCGAGCGCCACCACCACGCCGCTCACGATCGCGACGGCGGCGAACGCGATCAGTATGAGCCGGTTGAAGCGGCCACCTCCGGGATGCTCCTGCTCCAGCAAGTCTTCCGGTTCGTCCTGAAGATCGCCCGGGCCGTCGAGTCTGATATTCGCAGTCGCCATGGTCTCACCTCGCCCCTCCCGCGTAGCTGATCGTCACGCGGTCTTGGTCACGTCCGACTCCTGATACGAGAATTGCGTCGGTGACCAATCGATCGACGACGTAGTAGTTTCCCTTGACCCTGTAGTTCACCATCTGCGTCCCGCTGCTTGCGTTCACAAGCAGCGCCGGCGCCTCGCTCGAATTCATTCCTGGCGGCATCTGGATGTACACGTGCGAACCGTCATCGAAGGCGCGGATCGGCTTCCACGGAACGTTCGGTCCGCCAACCGTGTACGCGAAGTTGAGTTGTGCCGGATCGACGTTGGCAACCTTCACCATGTTGCCGGAGTCATCGCCCGGCGGATCGGCTGCCGCATCATGTTGTGCCTTCGACGCGGAGTCGGCATTTTTCATCCCCGTGATCAGCTCGTCGGGGTAGTAGAACTCGACCTCCTGCACCGCGTGGCTTCCGCGCGAGCGGAGCAGCAAGTGGTAGATGTGCTTCGTCGTGTAGATCGTGAGGTTGGTTTGGATGCCGGAAGCTTGCGGCTTAACTGCGAGATGCGGTACGGGATCTCGCGGGTCTCCAGAGGAGGCGGGCGTTGCCATCCAACGCTCGCTGTCACCAATCGCAACGTCGGTGATCGTCTCGCCCGGCTGCAGCTGAATGTCTGAAGTTCGTAGTGGCTCGCAATCGACCGTGGGCGGAGGGCCTTGGTTATACGGATAGAGCGTGTAAGCAGGCGTCTTGTAGATTGGCCAATCGCCGCTGTTGTCGTGCTGTTTGATTGCCTGCCGAACTTCGGGCGGCTGTGCTGCAAGGACCTGCTCCGCGGTTGGCGGAGCTGGCGGCGCTTCCGGTTTGGGTTCGGCCTCGGTGACCAGGTTCAGCGCCGGCGGTGTTGGTGGCTGTTTCGCCGCGCACGCTCCCAACGTCAGCGCCAAGGTGATCGTTCCTGCGATGGCGATCCGTCTCATCGATCGGCCTCCTATTCTGTTGCCGGCCTATCCTTGCTGTTCGGTCCAGCTGATCTGCGTCACGCAAAACCCAAGAGGGTTGCTGACGATCGCGTCATCGGAGCTCGGCGGAACAATTTCAGTTTCAAGCGCCGCCTCCCAGTGGGACGCTGACCCGATGGCGATCCCGTTCAGATCACGCTGCTGTTCGGTCCATCGCACCTGATAGCTGCGTGGCGAGAGCTGAAGGATCGAATCGATCTGAACGGAAACGGTCTGCTTCTCCGCGATCTTGAACGGGTTATGGGAGAAGTTGTCGGAGTGATAGTACTCGTCGAAAAAGCGGTCTGCGGCGCCGCGCGTATGCGCGAGCAGCGCGTTCAGCATCTGATGCTCGACCTGCGCGTCGCTGGTGACTGAGCGTGCGTCGCGGATAAAGGCGGCGACTTCGTAGCGCTCCATTCGCGCGGTCACGTCCGGCAACGCAACCGGCGTGAGGGGTTGCGGCACCGTCAGCGCATATCCGAGCTTGTCGACTTCAACGACGTAGGGGATATACCGGCTGTGATTGCTGAGCCAGACGATACCGCTGGCGAGAATCAGACTCAGCAGCAGAAGACCGCCAGCGGCAATCTGCCAGTTGCGTTTGCCGAGAACGAGATCGGCGTATCGTTCATCCCATTCGCGACGCGCTTCGAGATATGGGTTGCTCTCCATGCGAACGCCTCACCGTGAAAATCAGGAATTCATACATCAAACTGCGGCTCACTGGATTTGTTGGTTGAGCAAGTTCCTTGCCATTACGAGGCAGGAGACGCGACCGAGAAACGGTTGCGGGCAAATTAGTGCTGTGTGGCAAGCTTTTCAGATCGGCCAAGGACGGAAGCGGCTCCGAGCGCCGAGCCGGACCAGGGGCTGCTGCCCGTGCTGACGACTGCCCCAGCGCCATAGGACCGGGTATACTGGTGCCAATGGAGATCCAAGCCCCATCTCATTTCGTCCACGCTGGTGACCTTGATCCTAGGTCAGCATCAGAAGATCCACGGCGCCCCGATTTTCGAGAACGCGAAGTAGACATCGACTTGAGGGCGTGCGAATTCATCCAGCCCGCTGCGGCGCTATGGTGCGGCGTTTATGGTCTTCTCGCCGCGAAAAGAAATTCTAGCTGTCGACTTCTGGTTCCGGAGAACCTTGGCGTGGCAATCTATCTGAAATCCATGGAGCTCTTCAGAATACTTCAGGATAACGGTGTAGAAGTGGACGACCGAGGAGTGGGCAGCGGAGCAGCTACGCGACTGATCATACCGATCACGCAATTCACTACCGAAACGGAAGTCGACACGATCGCGAATCAGGCGAGCGAGCGGTTGAGCGCGGCGGGAGTTGGCGCTGCGAATCTCTATTCAGTAGTGGCGGAGGTATTTGCGGAGCTCGCTATGAATGCTGTGCAGCACTCGCAATCCGAAATTGGCTGCCTTGGCCTCATTCAATTCTATCAGTCCGACAGCGGCGAGCGTTTTGTTTGCGCAGTCGGCGACGGTGGAATTGGAATCAAAGCATCTTTGGAAGCTAACCCGGATTTGCGGCGACGCGCGACCTACGACTGGACAGCAGTCGAGATGGCCCTAGAAGAGGGAATATCCGGCACCGGCTCCAATAGGCGTGGCATCGGGCTGTTTGGCGTAGCGGAGGACATGGCCAAACCGGGTCGTCGGCTCATTATTCACTCTGGAATCGGCCTTTTGCGCAGAACTGGCGGAGGGGCTAGATCCGGCGCTAGCCGGACGCCTGTGCTCTTCCCCGGTACACTCGTGTCAGCCTCAATTCCTACATAGGATTAGGTGTCGTATGCGTTCAGTAGAGGTATTCAAGCACCTGAAACGGAAAATTCTCGTTACGCGCGAGTCGGCAGCGGCGCTGCGCCCGGAAATCGATTCTTCGATCAAAGCTGACGGGCAAGTCGTCTTGGACTTCGCGGGAATAGACGCCGTAACTCCCTCATTTGTTGATGAGATTCTCGGGATAATAGACGACGCGCGAGCCGATTCGTCTAGACGAGAGTTGCAAGTCACTTTTAGGCACACGCCAACATCTCTTTCGGAGAAGTTCCTCGCTATTGGAAAGCGCCATGGTGCGAGGATGTCCCAATCAGGCCCCGATGCGTGGGAAATCACGAACGTTGGTGTTTGAGCGCCTGAGGTCCGGTCGAGCTGTTCCTATCCTATTTGTTAATCGAGCCATCTCCGGCTTGCGAGCAAGCCTCTGAAGGTATTTCTGGCCCCGAAGTCTTTCGTCATCGAGCCACGAAAGTCGAGATTTCCTTCTTCAGCTAAGTGTCCAAAAGTGTCCAACATGATCTCGCGTGAGATGATCTGGCAGGAGATCAGAAGCGGAAAAACCCTTGATTCACAAGGGTTCTGTGGCCTGAACTGATCTGGCAAAACGGCCTCTACAGATTAGCAATCTGGTGCCTTCGACCACTCGGCCGCCTCTCCACTGGAGCATTGATAGCTTATGATCCGCGCCCGCGCGCGTGAAGCTCCGCGCGGTCTATTTCTGCCGGCCGCGAACGGAATCGGAGGAGGGGAACGCAGAACATTTGCACCCCGAGCACGAACCTTCAGAACATGAAACGCCTAGAACATCGCCGGGAGTTTGCGCGTGCCGAGAAAAAGCCGACCGGTCGATTCCCACATCGCGGGATTGACCATCACGTGCTGCGTGACGGTGTGGGCGTCGCGCAGGCATCGCTGCAGCGGATGGCTCGCGAAGATCGATGAGCCGCCGCCCTGGTCGTAGGCCAGATCGACAGCTTTGCGCGACTGCCACGCGGCGTTGACCGCGGCGAGCCGCAGGTCGCGATGAAGTTCGAGCGGCGCGCGGCGGCCCATGTGCACAGAATCCCAGGCCGCGTCGATGGTCTCGAAGAGGAAGGCGCGCGCCGAGCGCAGCGCTGCTTCAGCCTCGGCCACCGCGGTCTGAACGCGCACGCTGTCCTTGAGGAGGTCGCGCTCCCATGTCGGAGTTTTGCGCACCGCTAGTGCGATTAACTCGTCGATCGCGCGCCGCGCAATACCGAGCGCCACCGCGCAGACCCCAACCGCGAGCAGGCCAAAGAACGGCATCCGGTAGAGCGGACGATCGACAACGCGACGCGCGTAGCCGAGGACGAGCGAACGCTCCTTCGTCACGAAAACCTCGGTCGCCTGAAAGTCGTTGCTGCCGGTGGCGCGCAGGCCGGAGGTTTCCCAGAGGTCGATGATCTCGACCTGGTCCACGGCGAAGAACAGGGTCCGGATTTCCGGCTGGCCGTCGGGACGCATCTGCGGCGCGCCGGCGGCGTCAACCACAACCGCGCCGGCGTCTAGCCAAGCGCAGTTTTGCGAACCGCTGCCCCATTTCCAGCGGCCGGAAACTTTGTAACCGCCTTCCACAGGGAGCGCCTTACCCGAGGGCGCCGCCGCGCCGCCGGTAATGACGTGCGGGTCGCTCGCAAAAATCTCGCGCATCGTTTGAGTTGGCAGGAACGCGGCGAGCAGGGCGTTGGTCGTCCCGATCATGACGCACCACCCGAGCGAGCCGTCGGCGCGGGCGAGCTCCTCGATCACGCGCACGTACTCCTTAGGATGAAGCTCGTAACCGCCGATTTCCGCCGGCAGGGTCAGGCGATAGAGTCCGGCCTCGGCGAGTTTGCGCGCGAAGTCCGCCGGAATGCGCCGGGCGGCCTCGAACTCGGCCGCGCGTTCGATGATCTGCGGAGCGAATCGGCGCGCGATGTCCAACGGCGCTTCTGCGCTCCCGGTCGGCGGAATATCCGAAGTCATAGGGGCACCTGCGCTGGTTACGCGTTCTCGACGTTGGAGGGCGGGGGCGCCTTCAGTTGACCGCGTTCGTGACCCTCGGTGATCCAGCGTTCGACCTCGCGCCGTTCGCGCGCGAGGAAATTTGCGATCGCCTTGCGCAAGCCGTCGTGTGCAACGAAATGCATGCTACGGGTGAGGGCCGGGTTAAAGCCGCGCAGCCATTTGTACTCGCCGCCCGCGCCGGGCTCGAAGCGCTGGATGCCGCTCGCAATACAATGTTCGATCGCCGCGTAATAGCAGACGTTGAAGTGCAGGTAGCGCACCTCCTCGAAGCTGCCCCAATAGCGGCCGTAAAAGACTCCTGCCTTTTGCCAGTTGATCGTACCGGCGAGGAGCTCGCTGCCCCGCCATGCACCAATGAAGCAGAGATAGCGTTTGAAATGATCGCGGACCAGATTAAAAAAGTCGTGCGTCAGGTATTGGCGGCCCCAGTAGAGCTTCTGGATCGTCGAGAGATAGATTTGGTAGATTTCATCGAACATCGCATCGGGGATCTGACTATCGACCAATGCGCGCACCTCGATCCCCTGACCAATCAGCGCCGCGCGCTCGTGCCGTACGGCGTAGCGCCGTTTGCTCTTGAGTTGGTTGAGGTAATCGTCAAAGGTCGTGAAACCGGCGCTGACCCAGTGATACTGGTAGCCCAGACGTTCCAGAAAGCCGAACTCCCCGAGCGCCGCGGCTTCGTCTTCGGCGCAGAAATTGACGTGCACCGAGGAGAGTTTGTTATCAGTGCAGAGACTCGCGAGGGCCCGTGCCAGCGCGCGCACCATCGTGGGGCGATCAATCTCCGGCGCGACCAAAAATCGGCGTCCGGTATGCGGAGTGAAGGGCACACCTACCAGCAGTTTGGGGTAATACTGGAGCCCGGCGCGTTCGGCGGCGTCCGCCCAACCCTGATCAAAGATGAACTCACCCATGCTGTGGCTTTTGAGATAGAGTGGACAGGCCGCGATAACGCGGCGGCTGTCCTTGAGGCGGGCTGCGAGATGATACGGCGCCCAGCCGGTCTTGCGCGTCGCGCTTTTCGACTCCTCCATCGCGGCCAGCCAATCCCATTCGAGAAAGGGCGAGTCGTCCGCAGCGAGCAGCGCGTCCCAGTCGTCGCGTCCGAAATCACGCATCCGCTCGACGATCGTGATCTCGACTTCAGCGGCGCCGCTGTCGCCAGGCGCTATCCCCGGGGTTCGTGCCATCGAGTCTGTGAGCTTAGCCGCCGCCGCCAGCGGAGCGCTACTGCGCGGAGCGAGCAAGCGAGTCTGCGAGCTGCGTTAAGATTCCTGATCAGCGGAGCGCTACTGCGCGGAGCGAGCAAGCGAGTCTTGTCTTTGGCCGCGCGTCGCGGACTCCGCCGCCCCCTGGAGCTGCGTTAAGATTCTTGATCAGCGGAGCGCTGCTGCGCAGAGCGATCCGGATCCGATGCGAGGGGCGCACGATTCTGATAAACTCTCCAGTAGTGATCGCAGCGGCGGCAGAGGTTCAAGAGATGGCCAGGATAATCGCGCGCAGCCGCGACGCGGACAATGGTGACGGCGGCATCGTCACCGAGCGTCGCACGAAAGAACAGACCAAGACCAAAAAACCCGCGCTCTACAAGTGCATCCTGCTCAACGACGACTACACACCGATGGAATTTGTGGTCGAAATTCTCAAGCAGATTTTCCACAAACAACAGGCCGAAGCCACGCGCATCATGCTGCACGTCCATCAGAACGGGATGGGCATTGCGGGCGTGTACCCGTTCGAGATTGCGGAAACCAAGGTGCGCACGGTCGAGGAATTGGCGCGCGACAGTCAATTCCCGCTCAAGTGCGTGATGGAGAAGGAATAAACGCGGCCGTGCGTTAACCGTCGCAATGGTATTCTGGAATTATGGCTTCACCCGGCGTGATGATTAGCCGCGAGTTGCAGGTGACGCTGCAGCTCGCGATGACCGAGGCGCTTAATCGCCATCACGAGTACGTCTGCCTGGAGCATCTGCTGTACGCGATGCTGCACGACGTCACGACTTGCAACGTGCTCGAGAATTGCGGCGCCGACCTCGCGGCGCTGCGCAAGAAACTGCTCAATTATCTCGACGAAGAGATCGAACGCTTACCCAAAGGCGAGCGGGTGCAACCGCATTATGCGAGCGGAGTGCAGCGCGCTCTGCAGCGGGCTGCGCTCCACGCGCAGTCGTCCGGGCGCGAGGAGGTCAACGGTTCGCAGGTGCTGGTCGCGCTCTTTCAGGAGGCCGAGGCGCCCGCGGTCGCGATGCTGCTGGAGCAGGGTGTAACGCGCTTCGACGTGATCAATTTTATTTCCCACGGCGTCTCTAAGACCGGCGCCGATCAGGATCGCGAAGTGCGTGGGACCAAGGACACCGACGAGGACCATGAGGGCGGGGCCGACACCGAAGGCGATAGCGACGAGGGTGGCGCGCCCAAGCTCTCGCCGGCGAAGGCGCTCAAGACCTATGCGATCAATCTGGCGGAGCGCGCGGCCAAGGGCGCGATCGATCCGCTAATCGGCCGCAAGGCCGAAATCGAACGCGCAATTCACGTCCTGCTGCGCCGCCGCAAGAACAATCCGATCTTCGTCGGCGAGGCGGGAGTCGGCAAGACCGCGCTGGCCGAGGGTCTCGCGTTGGCGGTGCATGACGGGCGTGTGCCGGAGGCGCTGAAAGACATCCAGATTTATGCGCTCGACATGGGCGCGCTGCTCGCTGGGACGCGCTTTCGCGGCGATTTCGAGGCCCGGCTCAAGGCCGTGATCAAGGCGGCGACGGGTGACCGCCGGATCGTGCTCTTCATCGACGAGATTCACACGATCGTCGGTGCCGGTTCGGCCTCCGGCTCAACCATGGATGCGTCGAATCTGCTCAAACCGGCGCTCGCGTCGGGCGAACTGCGCTGCATCGGTTCGACAACTTTCCAGGAGTACAAAAGGTCGTTCGATCGCGACAAAGCGCTGGCCCGTCGCTTTCAGCGCATCGACGTCGGCGAGCCGACTCCCGATGAAGCCGTGCAGATCCTCAACGGCCTCAAGAGCTACTACGAGAAGCATCACAACGTCCGCTACACCGCCGCAGCGATTCGCACCGCAGTCGAGATGTCCGCGCGTTATATCAACGACCGCTTCCTCCCTGACAAGGCTATCGACGTGATGGACGAGGCCGGGGTCGCGGCTCATCTGCGCGGCAAGAAGGGCGAGACCGTTACGGTCGGCGTGCGCGACGCCGAACGCACAGTGGCGCGGATGGCGAAGATTCCGGAGCGGACGGTATCGTCAACCGATCGCTCGCGACTGCAGGACCTCGAACCCGATCTCAAAAAAGTTGTGTATGGGCAGGATTCGGCGATCGAGGCGGTCGCGCGCGCGATCAAGCTGGCGCGTTCGGGCCTGGCGCATCCCGATCGTCCTGTCGGTGCTTTCCTCTTCGCCGGACCGACCGGCGTCGGCAAAACCGAAGTCGCCCGCCAGTTGGCCAAGGTCATGGGCGTCGAGTTCCTGCGCTTCGACATGTCGGAGTACATGGAGCGGCACACGGTCTCGCGCCTGATTGGCGCGCCGCCGGGCTACGTCGGCTTTGACCAGGGCGGGCTGCTGACCGACGCGATCAACAAAACCCCGCATTGCGTGCTGCTGCTTGACGAGATCGAAAAGGCCCATCCCGACCTCTTCAGTATCCTGCTGCAAGTGATGGATCATGCGACCCTGACTGACAACAACGGCCGCAAGGCCGACTTCCGCAACGTCATCATCGTGATGACGACCAATGCCGGCGCGCAGGAACTCTCGCGCGCGATGATCGGTTTTGGCGCCGCGACTTCGACCGGCTCGCCGAAGGCGGTGATTGATCGGATGTTCGCGCCGGAATTTCGCAACCGCCTCTCCGCGATAATCGAGTTTGCGCCGCTCAGCCCCGTCGTGATCGAGCAGGTGGTCGAGAAGTTTCTCGGCGAACTGCGCGAACGTCTGACCGCGAACAAGGTCACTCTCGAAGTCACCGAGGCGGCGAAAAAATGGCTCGGCGAGCATGGCTATGACCATCGCTTCGGCGCGCGTCCACTCGGCCGCTTGATCGAGAATGAGATCGCACGGGTGCTCGCGGACGAAGTGCTCTTCGGCAAACTCGCCAAAGGCGGCAAGGTCATCGTGGACCTCGCTGACGACAAGCTGACCTTTAGCTACCCGGGGGCGGAGGTCGCGGTGCCCCCAGCCTCAGCTTTGCTCAATTAGAAAGTAGTCAGGCGCGCCAAGGGCCGCTCAGCGCTTCACGCCGAAGAGAAGTCATTTGGCGCCGGTTAGAACCTCCACGTAGTCAATCGCAACATTGGTTGGATAGAAGGCTCCTGGCGCGCCCATCACCTGCGAAATTCCCACGCGGAAGCCGGACGAATAGGCACTAAGCGAATGCCCCAGCTCGGTTCCGATTAGTATTTTTCCAGAGTCGTCCCAAATTTCCGCGCGGAGTCCTTGAGTCATGGAGCCCGTAAGGACCATCCGATACCAGGTGTTGTCCGCAAATGTGAAGTCGCTGCCCGCGTCCACGCTGTCGAGGTGGGCATTAGTAACACTGCTGAAAGCGTCGAAAACCCGACCGGAGCCATACTCCGGCGCGACTAGAGAAACCTTGTCGTATTTCGTCTGATCGGTCGCGTCCAGCAGCCAGAGCTCCATAAAACCGTCGATGCTGGTGGTCGGGCCGAGCGTCAGTGTGTTGAAGCGCACCTCGCAAATTATTGGTGTTTTGGTGGGAGCAATGACGGCTGTCGAGGACCATCCGACCCTTGACGCATCGTTAAGAATATCGTCCAGCTTGAGCACCGAGGCACCGTCGAGAACCCCGAAGGAGACAAAACCGGGTGCGCCGATGTAGGTAGCGGTTCCAGAAGTCTGTGGGGTCCTTTGCCACGCGTCGGGAAGAGCGGTTGTCCACGCCGGTCCAATGACCGGTCCAGTGAAATTATCGTAGAAGAGAATCGCGGCATCGGCTGACCTTGCGCAAATGAAAATCAGCATGAGCGCAGTCAGGTACTCGTTTATTCTCATAACCGATGATTTCATCACTAAGATCTCTTTCTCAGTTAGTGACCTCTAATCGCATTAATCAGAGATTCATCCATCGTATAACAGCCATTAGACTTTTGAACAAGCGGATGATCGAGATTCAGGCCACGCCTTGGCTAGGGGCGGGCGACGCGGAGGGCGAGGTGGCGCTCAAAGGGATCGAAGTCGCGGTCATTGTGGAGCAGCTCGTGCCCCTCGGCGATACAAAATGTCGCGATCAGCGTGTCGATCGTATTGCGGACGGTCACGCCGATCGCCCGCAGCGAGCGGAAGTTTTGCGCGGCGGCAATTGCGATCTCACGGCCGGCCAGCGGCCGAAATTCGAGGGCCGCCAGCAGCCCTTGCGCGCGGCTTAAATCCGCGTCCGAGCGGAACCCTTGCAGCACTTCAGTCAGAATCAGATCCCCGATTAGCAGACGCTCCGTCGATAGCAGGCGGTCCAACAGATCGGTCTCAGGGGTTGCGCGCGCGTTGAAGTAATCGATCCACACCGACGAATCCACGAGCTTCACGAATCGCGCTCAACGATCGCGCCGCATCGCTTGAAGGTCGCCTTCCCACTTGAGCTTGCCGCGCCAGTGGCGAATTTCCTCCTGGCGTTTCAGTTGCACCAGCAGTTCAAGGCCGCGCTGCACCGCTTCACGCTTGGTCGTCGCCCCTGAAAGCCGCATCGCCTGCTTCATCAGCTTGTCATCGATTTCGATGTTGGTCCGCATCTCCGATCCTCAATGTGTATGATAGTGCGTTGCCATACACATCGCAACGGAGACCATGAGACGCGACGGCGGGCTAATGTCGGATTACGGTCGGCGTGAGCCAGTGGGCGTCGTTGTGTTCGGGATAATCGGTCGTGTAGTGCAGGCCGCGCGATTCCTTGCGCGTTAATGCGCAGCGCACGATCAATTCGGCGACCGCCACGAGGTTGCGCAACTCGATCAGGTCCGAGTCGATCCGATGGTCCCAGTAGTAGCCGTGAATCTCCTCGTCGAGCATCCGGATGCGGCGTAACGCGCGCTCGAGGCGCACGTTGCTGCGCACGATGCCGACGTAGTTCCACATCAGGCGGCGAATCTCTTCCCAGCTCTGCGTAATCAGCACGCGTTGCTCGCTCTCGATCGCGTTGCCGGGATCCCACTCGGGAAATTCCGGCGGCGCAGAGCGATCGTGCCGCAGGAGCTCGCGGGCGGCGGCGAACGCTCGCCGGCCCATCACGGCGGCTTCCAGCAACGAATTCGACGCTAGCCGGTTGGCGCCGTGCAGTCCCGTCATCGCGACTTCACCCGCGGCGTAGAGCCGCGGAATCGCAGTGCGCGCCGCGAGATCGGTCGTGACGCCGCCGCACATATAATGCGCCGCTGGAACCACTGGGATGGGCCGCGCCGTCAGATCGAAGCCATAGCTGAGGCAGCGTTTGTAGATATTCGGGAAGCGCTCGCGAATGTAGGCGGCAGGCCGCTGGCTGATGTCCAGGTAAACGCAGTCGAGGCCGCGACGCTTCATCTCCGAGTCGATCGCGCGGGCGACGACGTCGCGCGGCGCGAGCTCGGCGTCCGGATGGTAGCGCTTCATGAACGGCGTGCCGTCGGGCAGCCGCAGGATCGCGCCCTCGCCGCGCAGCGCTTCGGAGATTAAGAAAGACTTCGCGTCGGGGTGATACAGGCAGGTTGGATGAAACTGGTAGAACTCGAGATTGGCGACCGGTGCGCCGGCCCGCCAGGCCATCGCAACGCCGTCACCCGAGGCCACGTCGGGATTGGTCGTGTAGAGATAGACTTTACCGGCTCCCCCGGTCGCGAGCAGCGTCGCCCGCGCGACGATCTTGTGTACCGCCATCGTGGTTTTCTCGAGCGCATAGACGCCCCAGCATGCGCCGGCCCTGCCCTTTGCGGTCTGACTTCGGCCACGCGTCGCAGACACGTTTCGCTCAACGCAGCTCGCGGACTCGCCTGCTCGCGGCGCTTCGCTCCGCTGGTCCGCCCCTTGTTCCACCAGCAGGTCGATCGCGACGTGATTCTCGAGCATCTGGATATTGCGCCGCGCGCCCGCCGCCTCGCCGAGCGCCCGCATAATTTCGCGGCCGGTAAGGTCTTGGGCGTGGAGCACCCGCCGATGCGAATGGCCGCCCTCGCGACCAAGATCGTACTCGTGTTCGCCGCCTTCCTCGACCTTGGTGAAGCGAGTGCCCAGCGCGATCAATTCGCGCACGACGGCGGGACCGTCGCGCACGATCGCCTCGACCGCCGCGCGATCGCACAGCCCGGCGCCGGCGCGGAGCGTGTCGTCGATGTGCGACTCGAAGGAATCGTCGACGCTCCAGACGCTGGCGATACCGCCTTGGGCATAGGCGGTGTTAGCCTCGCTGCTCGCGGCCTTCGTGAGCACGGTGACCGAGCCGGTCTCGGAGGCCTTGAGGGCGAACAGCAGGCCGGCGATGCCGCCGCCGATCACCAGATAGTCGCTGTTGAGGTGGGTCATGAGGATCGCGGGAAAGCAGCGTCGCGCCGCATTTTCAACGCTACGTTACGAATCTGTTAACAGTCAACGCTAACACAAGCGGAGCGCGGGCCGCTGCGCGGATCGAGAGCAAGTCTGCGGGTCGAGCAATCCCCGCAACCGCCGTTGGTCTCGTTGACACCCGTTGGTTCCGCAACCAAGATCGATCATCCATTCTCAAGTAGGGACGTGAAATCACGATGGCTGAAGTAGGCGAACTGGAACCCGCAGAACTCAAGCGCCGGCTCGATCGCGGCGACGCGATCACGGTGCTCGACGTGCGCGAACACGAGGAGCTCCGCATCGCCGCTCTGCCCGGGGCGGTACATATTCCGATGGGCGAAATCCCGTCACGGCTGACCGAGCTCGACCCCGACGTCGAATTGGTCGTCGTATGCCATCACGGGATGCGTAGTGCGCAGGTCGCGCAGTATCTGGCGCGCACCGGCTTCGAGCGCGTGTCGAACCTGAGCGGTGGCATCGACGAATGGTCGGCGACGGTCGATCCCGCTACGCCGCGCTACTGACAGTCGCAACCCCGAGGCCTTGGCAATGACCCATCTTGCGGCCGCGATCCAGATGACGACCTCGAGCGACAAGGCGGCGAATCTCGCCAAGGCCGATCATTTGATTCGGCTCGCCGCCGCGCGCGGCGCGCGACTGGTCGCCCTGCCCGAAGTCTTCAACTGGCGCGGCAAGCGCAGCGACGAACCTGCGGCCGCCGAGCCCCTCGAAGGACCGACCCTCACGCTAATGGCGGGACTCGCTCGCGAGCTCGAAATCCATCTGCTGGCCGGCTCGATCACCGAGCACGCACCGGGCGAGAGCCGGCGCTACAATACCTCGGCGCTGTTCGGCCCGGACGGCGCGCGTCTGGCCGCGTATCGCAAGATTCATCTCTTTGACGTCGATCTGCCGGGCCGCGTGACAATCAAGGAATCCGACGCAAAAATTCCCGGCACGGAAGTGGTTACCGCCGCGACCGCACTCGGCACAGTCGGCTTGAGCATCTGCTATGACTTGCGCTTCCCCGAGCTTTACCGGCGCCTGGCGTTTGCCGGCGCCCGCTTTCTGATGATTCCCAGCGCCTTCACATTCCCGACTGGCGAGGCTCACTGGGATACGTTGATTCGCGCGCGGGCGATCGAGAACCAGTGCTTCGTGATTGCGCCGGCGCAGTTTGGCGCCAACGTCCACGGCTTCAGTGATTACGGCAATTCGATGATCGTCGATCCGTGGGGCCGCGTGCTCGCCCGCGCAGGCGATCAGGAGGGCGTGGTCGTGGCGCCGCTCGATCTTGATTATCTCGAGCGCGTCCGCCGCGAGTTGCCCTCGCTCGCCCACGCCCGCCTCAAGTGATCATTTTAGGGCGGTGGCTTGACGGCGCGCGCGTCCACGCGTTAATCAGGCATCTGATTATCTCACCGGCGCTCGCGCGCATCGACCCGTTCGAGCGCATCGAGAAGGATTGGAACAATGGCTGAAGGACCGCTGGCAGGGTTTCGGATTCTTGACCTGACGCAGGTGGTCTCCGGCCCCTTCGCCACGCAAACGCTTGGCGATCTCGGCGCCGACATCATCAAGGTCGAGCCGCCCGCCGGCGATTTGACACGGAGCGTTGGCGTGCCGCGCAAAAAAGGCGTCGCCGCAGGCTTTCTGGTCTTCAACCGCAACAAACGCAGCATCGTCATCGATCTCAAGCAGAGCCGCGGCGTGGACCTGGTGAAGATGCTTGCAGCGCGCTGCGACGCGATCATCGAGAACAACCGGCCGGGGGTCGCCGATCGTCTGGGCATCGGCTATGCCGACATCCGCAAGGTCAACCCGAAGATCGTCTACTGCGCGATTCACGGCTTTGGCGCCAAGGGTCCGCGCGCCGACGCGCCCGCCTTCGACCCGGTGATTCAGGGCCACAGCGGGATGGCTGCGCTGCAGGGCAGCGGCGGGAAGCCGGTCGCGGTGCGGATGGCGCTCGCGGATAAAATCAGCGGGATGACCGCGGCGCTGAGTATCGTGGCGGCGCTACATGCCGCGCGCAACCGCGGCGTTGGGCAGTACGTCCGCGTCCCGATGCTCGACGCGATGATGGCCTTTGCCGCCAACGATACGATGATCGGTTATGCGTTTGTTCCCGAGGACGAATTCAAGAATCAGGTCCCCAACAGCCTGAGCATCGAGCCGTTCCGCACCAAAGACGGCTATGTCGCCATATCGCCCTTCACCGACGCGCAATGGCAGCGCCTGACGGCTGGCGTCGGCCATCCCGAGTGGTGGCAGATTCCGGGTCGCCGCGAGCGGATCCGCACATGCCTGAAAGGCTTCGCGGAACTATTTCCGCAGCAGGAGACCGCGCATTGGCTCAAGATCCTCAAGGAATCGGATTGCCCTGGCGGCCCGGTCCATTCCTACGAGACGTTGTTCAGCGATCCCGAGGTCGTAGCCAACGAAAGCTTTACGACCTATGAGCATCCTGAGGCCGGTCCGGTGCGGACCCCACGCCCCGGATGGCGTTTCAGCGAAACGCCGGCGCGCATCTCGCGGCGCCCGCCGTTGCTCGGTGAACATACCGAGGAGATCTTGCGCGAGGCGAATATCGCGCGCGAGACGATCGAAGAATTGCGCGCCGACAAGGTAATCATCTAGCCCGCCAACGGGCGCGCCGGATCTTCACAAGGGGACACCGAAATGGCCGACGGACCGCTCGCTGGATTTCGCATTCTCGATCTCACTCAGGCCGTCTCCGGACCCTTCTGCACGATGCTGCTTGGCGATCTCGGCGCCGACGTCATCAAGGTTGAAGCGCCGACCGGCGACACCACGCGGCTGATCACGCGGCCCGGAAAGAATGGTGTGGGCGCCTACTACCTGATGTTCAACCGCAACAAGCGCGGCATCGTGATTGATTTGCGCCAGGAGCAGGGGCGCGATCTGGTGCGGCGGCTCGCCGGCAAATGCGATGCGATGATCGAGAATAACCGCCCCGGCGTTGCCGATCGGCTCGGCGTCGGCTATGCGGATGTCCGCAAAATTAACCCCAAGATCGTCTATTGTGCGATCCACGGCTTTGCGCCCGATGGCGAGATGGCCGACGCGCCCGCATATGATCCGGTCATCCAGGGTTTTACCGGAATGGCGGCCATTCAGGGTGGTCCGGGCGGCAAGCCCACGGCGGTTAAAACCGTGCTCGCCGACAAAATCAGCGGCCTGACCGCAGCAATCGGCATCGTCGCCGCGCTGCACGCCGCCCGCAGCCGCGGCGTCGGCCAATACCTCCGTGTGCCGATGGTCGAGGCGATGCTGAATTTCGTCGCCAATGACACGATGGTCGGTTACGCCTTCATTCCGGAAGACGAGTACAAGCATCAGACGCCGAAGAATGGCAGCCTCGATCCGTTCCGCACCAAAGACGGCTACGTCAGCATCGCGCCGTATACTGATGATCAGTGGCAGCGCTTGCTCGCCGGCGTCGGACATCCCGAGTGGTGGGACGTGCCGGATCGGCGAGAGCGGCTGCGCACCTGTCTGCGCGGGATCGCGCAACTCTTCCCCGAGCGCGAAAGCGCGCATTGGCTCAAGGTTATCGAAGAGGCGGATTGTCCCGGCGGGCCGGTCCACACCTATGAAACGCTCTTCAGCGATCCCGAGATCGTCGCCAACGAGAATTTCACCATCTGGGAGCATCCGCAGGCCGGAGCGGTACGGACGGTGAATCCTGGGATGCGCTTCAGCGAGACGCCGGCAAAATTCCGGCGCCGCCCGCCGGCGCTCGGCGAGCATACCGAGGAAGTGCTGCGCGAGGCCGGCATCCCGCTCGAGCAGCTCGCGGAGCTGCGCGCCGATAAAGTGATCAACTAGCCTCGTCCGCGCCGCCGTTCACTCAGTCGCGCACTGCGCAATCAGTCGTGAAAATCCGGCATCACCTCGCGCGCGAAGAGTTCGAGCGATCGCGTTGCGACGCGCGGATCCATCCCGGGCAGTTGCGACGCCATGATGAAGTGCGTGCAGGCATACTCGGCGCGAAACTTCTTGAGCTTGGCCGCGACTTCCTTCGCTGTTCCGATCATCAGTCCCTCGGCGATCGGTGAATCGCGCAAATCCGCCGGCGAGTTGATCTTCCACACCTCTTTGTCGCCCGCGGCGTCGTTCGCCTCGGCGAGCCATTGATCATAATGCGTCATCATGTAGTGCAGATGCGGCGCGGCCTCGCTCCATGCCTGATCGGCGGTCGGCGCCAGATGCACCGCGCGCAGTTGCGCAACGTTGAATTGTTTCGGATCGCGGCCGAGCTTCCCGAGCGCCGCATGATACGGGATCGCCGGATCGGGGCCGAGCGTCGCGAGCAGGTGAAAGCCCATTCGGGCCGCGCGTTCGGTCGCCTTCGCGGTGCGGCAGCCGACCCAGATCGGGGGGCCGTCTTTCTGCACCGGGCGTGGATAGAGTGTCATGCCGGTGACGCGATTGTATTTGCCCGCGAAGCTGACCTCGCGCTCGGTGAAGAGCCGATGAAGCAAATCGAGCCCTTCGTCGAGGCGCGCCGAGCGCTCGGGCCGCGGAATGTTCAGCGCCTGAAATTCCTCCGCGCGATAGCCCTGTCCGACGCCGAGATCGAAGCGGCCGTTGGACAGGATATCCACCGCGATCGCGTCTTCCGCCACGCGCACCGGATTATGAAACGGCAGCAGCAGCACAAAAGTTCCGATTCGTATGCGGTTGGTGCGCACGGCGATCGCGGCGGCAATCGGCAGCACCGACGGATTGTAACCGTCCTCGACAAAATGATGCTCGGTCAGCCAGGCATTATCGTAACCCAGCTCTTCGAGCCGCACGATCGCGTCTAGATGGGACTTGTAGAGCGCTGGTTCCGGCTGACGCCAGGCCGACGGGTTGCGAAAATCGTACATCACACCAAACTTCATTGCGACACTCCGGATTGATCTTCAGGCTGGATTGATTGGATTAAGCTCTAGCCGCGCGGCCGGACCCACGTCAACGCCCACGAACCCGATGTGATTGCGTGGGGACGGCCTTTCGGATACTCCATCCCAAGTTATAAGGTGCCGTGAAATGAAAACGCCGCAGTTCGACGTCAGTTCGAGTTACCCGGAGTTGGAGCCGGTCCGCACCGCAATCCGCGAGTTCCTCGCCGCCGACCCGGCGATGAAGACTCCACATGCCGACTCCTGGAGCCATTTTGACGCCGCCTTTAGCCGCCGACTCGGCGCTGCCGGCTTTATCGGGATGACCTGGCCTAAACGCTACGGGGGCGGCGAACGCAGTTCGCTCGAACGCTATGTCGTCGTCGAGGAGCTCTGCGCGGCCGGAGCGCCCTCGGCGGCGCACTGGATCGCCGATCGGCAGACCGGCCCGCAGATCCTGCGCTTCGGCACCGAGGAGCAGCGCGAGCGGCTCCTGCCCGCGATTGCGCGCGGCGAATGCTATTGCGCGATCGGGATGAGCGAGCCCGAGAGCGGCTCCGACCTCGCCAGCGTGCGCACGCGCGCCACCCGCGACGGTGACGGCTGGGTGATCAACGGGCGCAAGATCTGGACCTCGTACGCCCATCAGTCGCACTACCTGCTCGCGCTCTGCCGGACTGGCACAGGCCCCGAGGCCACGCGGCAACAGGGCTTGAGCCAGATGCTCATCCCGCTCGACACCCCGGGCATCTCGCTGCGCCCGATCGTCAACATGGCCGGTAAGCACGATTTCAACGAAGTTCTGTTCGAGGATGTCCACGTTTCGGCCGATTCAATCCTGGGACAGGAGGGCGCCGGCTGGTCGCAGGTAATCAGCGAGTTGGCGTTCGAGCGCAGCGGCCCCGAGCGCTTTCTCTCGTCGTTCGTTTTGCTCGAAGCTTTCGTCGCGAGCGCGCGGCGCACACCGTCGCCCGAGCAGACCACCCTGATCGGTTCGCTGATCGCGCGACTGGTGCCGCTGCGCGGGATGTCGATGGCGGTCGCGGCCCAGCTCGGTCGCGGCGAGTCCCCGAACTTCGAGGCCGCACTGGTCAAGGAGACCGGCTCGATGTTCGAGCAGGACATTGGCGAGCGACTGCTCGGTGAAATCGCAGAGCAGGCGGATCCGGGTTCCACCCGACATCTCAATCGCCTGTTCGCCGAGACGGTGCTTTCCGCGCCGTCTTATTCACTGCGCGGCGGGACCCGCGAAATTCTGCGCGGGATCATCGCGCGCGAGATGGGGCTGCGCTGATGAACGATCTGGCGCTGATCGAAGAAACCGCCCGCCGCACCATCGTTGACGCGCTCACGCCGGAGCTAGTCGAAGCCGCGACGCGCGGAGTCTGGCCCGCTGCGGTCTGGAAGCGGCTCGAAGGGCAGGGGATGATCCAGCCCGCCGCATTGACTGGCGACCCTGGCGAGGCTTTCGCGATCGAGGCGGCCCTCCTGCGCGCCGCCGCATCGACCGCCGCGCCGATCCCGCTCGCGGAGATGGCGATCGGCGGATCGTTGCTTGCCGCGCAAGGCTTCGAGCCTCCTGCCGGAGTTCTCACGCTTGTAGCCTTCGCGCCCGGCGAAGAACTCACGCGCCACGGCGAACGCGTCAGCGGAATCCTCGAACGCGTGCCTTGGGCGCGCGATGCCTCGGGGGTCGTCGCGATCGCGGGCGGCGATCTCGTCCTGCTCGATCCGAAGTCCGGTGAGATCGTTGCGGGCTCCAATCTTGCGGGGGAGCCGCGCGATACGGTTCACTTCAAGGCGGTGCAGCCGCTAGCCGTCGGCGGTCCCGTCGCGCGCGAACAAATTTTTGCACGCGGGGCGGCAGCGCGCGCAGTGCAACTTGCAGCCGCCGCCACTCGCGTCCTCGAGATCACGGTCGAGTACGCAACTCAGCGCCAGCAGTTCGGACGGCCAATCGGCAACTTCCAGGCAATTCAGCATCAGTTGGCCGCGGCCGCCGGCGAGGTCGCTTCCGCTCGCGTCGCGGCGCAACAAGCGTATCAAGCGCTGGCCACCGACGAGGGTGCACTGTTTGCTTCCGCGATCGCGAAAACTCGCGCGGGCGACGCCGCCGGCGCGGTCGCGCGTGTCGGCCATCAGGTGCACGGCGCGATCGGCTACACGATGGAATACCAGCTCCAGCGCTTCACCCGGCGCATCCAGGCTTGGAGGGGTGAATTCGGCACGTCAGGATTCTGGACCCGCCGGGTCGGCGAGATGGTGCTGGCGGCGACTAACCGTTCAGCGTGGTCGATCGTAACGTCAGGGTTCTGATTTTAGACTTTCGCGTCGGAGCCGCGGTCAGCCAACCGGTGTGAGGTCTCGAGCGCCGTCCGGACTATTCGCAGAAGATGCAGATAGCCGGCGCGCTTGAGTTTTGCCCGCGGTGACAGCGCGCGGCACTGTTCGCGGATAAACGCCGACCAGTTCGAGGCGTTTGCGATATTGAACGATACCGTGATGCAGGGCATCTCGATTTTCGTCGTATGCCACCAGCCGCCGGGCACGAAGATGGTGTCGCCTGGACCAAGCTCGCATTCGTAACGGACCGCCTTAGGAAATAACTGAAACCGCTCGAGGTCGGGGCGCTCGAGGTCTTCGATCAAAGAAAGATTCGGAATGTTCTCCCACGGATACAGGTACGGCGTGTCCGCGGGCGCATACATCATGAAGCGCTTGCGCCCGTAAATCTGCATCAGGAATGCATGAGTCCTGCCCAAATCGTAATGCAGATGCGGAAAACCCATCCCCGGCCCGCCGATGTAAAGCTGCCACGAACCTTTACGGAAGTCGCGATGCAGCCCCCAGGAAAACGGCCCATCAAGCCAGTTCGGCGAGCAGTAGATCGGATGAGGCTCAATATCCGCCATGAGCTCGGGGACCAGACGATCAATATCCTTGTTGCGCATGTAAGGAGTTTTGGCGCGCGCCGGATCCAGTACTCCCGCGACCACTTCGCGCAGCGTGTATGAGCGTCCTTCGATCTCGACGGTGCGATCACCGTGCTGATTCGCGAAAAACTCCGGCGTCCATTTCGTCAACGCCGGCCAGTCTTTGATCGCGTCGGTCAGAATGACCGGCTGTCCGGCATTCAGGTAGCGGCGTTTGAAATCGTCATAGGCGAGGCCGCGCTCCCTGACGACGGCATTTCCTTCCGGTCGCTTTTCCATCGCCGTCACTTATGAAATTGTTCCACTTTCGCTCAACTCAACACAAGCAAGTTAGTCAAAGGCTGGATTTCGGCTACGATTAAGCCGGCCACCGGGCTACAATTTCGCAGGTTATGCAACGCTTGGTCGATTCCGATCATGGGCCCTTTCGGGACGGCCTGGGCCGTCACGGCTTCAGCTTTGCGCACACCCTCTGCAATCATCCGCTGTTCGAGGATGTAACCGTGGTATACGAGATCGACTAAGGGCCAAGGTTTCTCGCATTTCAAGGCGGTGTCACGATGACTGACGAAGTATTGAAAATTGAACGCGCGGAGAATCATGTCATGCTGATGCTCAATCGGCTGCTCGCGGATCTGTCGTTGGACCGCGCCGCTGACGGTGATGCTTAGACGCGAAGGCGAAGGCGAAATGGCGGCGAAGCGGCGCCGTTAGCTGGTGCGCGGGAAGATATTTCGCCAGATAGCGGATTGGCGCACCATCCGCGCGATCTCGCTGTTCGCTGCCGCGCCCTCGTCGCGCCACGACTCGAAATGGAGCAGGCGTCGCGGGGGTATGCGCGGGGCCCATCCCGCGGTTTCGAGGATCGGCCGGCGCGGGAAGGACTTCGCGTAGCCGACGCAGAGATACGCGACCGCTACGATCTTGCGCGGAATGGCGAAGATGCGCTTGAGCCTCGCGATTGCGCAGGATACTGACCCAACCGACTCCCAGCCCCTCAGCGCGCGCGGCGAGCCACAAATTACCGACGGCGAGACAGGTCGAATAAAGCTCGACGTCAGCGATACCGGTTTTGCCGAGCACGCCGGGACCGAAGCGCTCGCGTTCGCACGTGACGATGATATTCAACGGCGCTTCGATAATTCCCTCGAGCTTGAGCGCAAGAAACTTCTCGCGGCGGGCGCCGGAGAACTGCGCGGCGTTTTTGATCCGCTCCTCCTCGAACAGGCGTTTGACTGCGCGCCGCCGTTCGAGATCACGCACGATGATGAAGTCCCATGGTTGCGTGAAGCCGACGCTGGGGGCGTGATGGGCGGCGACGAGTACGCGCGCGAGCACGGCGTCGGGTATCGGATCGGGCCGGAACGCGCGGACGTCACGGCGGCGAAAAATCGCCTCGTAGAGGCCGTGGCGCGCGGCCGGGGCGAAGGCGTCGCGGTCGCGCTCGCGAGTTGATTTGGGCTTTGCTGACAAGTTGACTTTCATTTTCCCGTGCGAGTGCGAAAAAGGTGACAGCCATTCCGGTGGCGCGCAAGTTAGCGCGCGCACCTCGTCTGCTCGCCGCACGCCCTGATGCGCGCATACCCGACGCATCAACGTTAGACGCGCCGCGCGCCGAGCAGGCAGCTTCGTTCTGAGCCAAGCCGAAGGAAGTCCGCGAGCGGCGTTCGGATAAGGTATATGATGTTCGCGGATGAGAGACGTATGAAGCGTGAAAACGGGCGTTCAGCGGCCAACCACAAGCATCCGCGGCCGCGAAAGCCGGAGCGCGGGTCGCCGGCGCGGCCAGTAATTACGGTTTTCGGCAGCGCACAGGCGCGGCGGGGTGGGCGACTCTATGCCGAGTCGCAGCGTATGGGCGAGCTGCTGGGCCAGGCCGGCTTTGACCTTATGACCGGCGGCTACGACGGCGTCATGGAGGCCATCAGCCGCGGCGGCGCGGAGGCCGGGGCGCATGTCACCGGCGTCACCCTGGACCGCTTTGGCAGTGTCGTCAACGCGCATGTGGTCGACGAAATTCGGACGACGAATTTTTACGAGCGCTTCACCTGGCTGATTGATCGCGCGGACGGCTACGTCGCGATGCATGGTGGAATCGGCACGCTGGCCGAGGTGGTCTTTGCCTGGCAGGAGCTGGTGGTCGGCACGCCGGGCGCTCGGCCGCTGATCCTGGTTGGCGAGCGCTGGCGGCGGCTGCTGCGGGTCTTTCGTGACAACCTGATAGCGCCCGCCAAAATCTACGGCGCGCTGACGGTCGTCGCTACGCCGGAAGCCGCGATTAAGTTATTGGCCGCGCATTTCGCGGGGGCGGGAATTGAGCTTAGCGCGCGCGAACGACGTCCCCGGACCGGCTCCAGATCGGCGGAAGCCGGCTAATCGCGGATCGCTCGAACGCCAGTTACCTGGCGTCGGCAAAGCGGGCGCGGCGCTCAGCTTCGATCAGATCGGCATCCTCTTTTTCGGGCCGTGGCGCCAGGAAATTGCCGGTATAGTCAGTCTGTTCCCAGCCGCGATCGTTGGGATCCCACACGTAGCGCAGTTCAATGATTGTGCCTGGATGCGTAATGGTCTCGAAGGCGCGCATCGCGTCACGCACGATCGTGCGCTGCAGCTCGGGCTGATGCGGCTTGCCGGTCTGATGCCCGAGCGGGAAATTCACGAAGACCGCGCGCGGCGGGTTCACCGCGCGCGTAATATCCAGCGCCGAAGTCATACACAAAGTAGGAATTCCTGCCGCTTCGACAACCCGCGCGATCAGTCCAACGGACTGATGGCAGACAGGTCAGGCGGGGACGAGATAAAAGGCGTCGATCCGCGCCCGTTGCAACTCATCCGCGATCCGCGGCGCAAGCTCGGTGCGAACTTTCCGTGACGAATAAATTCCGCCCATGAAGCTGTAAGCCGGATCTGCAAGTTCGCCGATCCTGCCTTCGGCCTCGAGCTCGCGCATCCGTGCGAGCGGAAAGACGCAGTTATGGTCGGCTTCCGCGTCGGCGGTGCGGTAGCCGAAATGCCAAATATCGAGATCGTTTTGAGTCGCGCTTTTCGGAATCTCACGGTAGCTCGCGTCCTCGCGATGAAAACGCGGCTGGTCGCGATAAAGCAGGCCGCCCGAGGTCATCAGCGCGACGCGGCATTGCGCAATCGGCTTGCGCAACGGCGTCCATGGCGGCGGATCTGCGTTCACCACCCACTTGTAGGGAGCGTACTGCTTGTAGAGTTCGCGCGTGCGTGGAATGTATTCGACCGGCATCGCAGCCTCCGTTATTCGCGCTCCATCGTTCAGGCCGCGTCGGGCGGGAACAGCATCCTGCCGGCGTGGAACTCGCGCGCGACGAGATCAATAAAGCCATGGCGCACGGGCCATTCCAGGCGGCTGTCGCGCCAGTGAATCCGGCCATCGGGGCCCTCAAATTCCGCCGCGATATTGTGGACGCCCTGCCACGCTTTCGCTGCGCGCTGGTGGTCCGCTGCAACCGCAGGAATTGCGCGCATCCGCTCCATCCAGGCGGCGACTTGTGGCAGCCCGGCGAGGTCGATACGCATCGTCCGCGCTATCGGCGCGTGGGTGATTGCCGCGAAGTCAGCGACC
>Ga0070733_10000658_pt1 | contig 27409 bp, 29 predicted proteins | sample Coa_R1_9_FD_66450 | JGI IMG/M metagenome (GOLD analysis project Ga0070733, IMG submission 66450) | Surface soil microbial communities from Centralia Pennsylvania, which are recovering from an underground coalmine fire - Coalmine... | ecosystem: Environmental > Terrestrial > Soil > Unclassified ...
CTCCAGCGCCCAGTCGACCTGATCGCTGGTGATCACAAGTGGTGGGGCGATGCGGATGGTGTGTTGATGGGTGTCCTTGGCAAGGATGCCTCTGCTCTGCAGTGCCTCACAGTAGCGACGTGCATCACCTGCGTCCGGGTGAAGCTCCACCGCCAACATCAGTCCGCGCCCGCGCACCTCACGAATCGTGTTGGTGCGGATGGTCCTTAAACCATCGAGGAAGCGCGCGCCCTGGACGGCCGCGTTCTCGATCATCCCTTCCTCGACAAGCACGCGCAAGGCTGCTCGCGCCACCGCACAGGCGAGCGGGTTGCCGCCGAAAGTCGAGCCGTGCTGGCCGGGTTTCAGGGTGCCCAGCACTGCGTTGTTCGAAAGGACGGCCGACACCGGGTAAAAGCCGCCGGACAACGCTTTGCCGAGTAGCGTCACATCTGCCTCAATGCAATCGTGTTGCTCCGCGAGCAGCTTGCCGGTGCGGCCAAGTCCGGTCTGGATTTCGTCGAGGATCAGCATCACGTCATGCGCGGTGCAGAGCTCGCGTACCTTCGTGAAATAGCCGGGCGGCGGGATGATGACGCCGGCCTCCCCCTGGATCGGCTCGACGAGGAAGGCGACCGTGTTCGGCGTGATCGCCTCCTCCAGCGCCTTGACGTTGCCGAAGGGAATGATCCTGAAGCCCGGCGCGAACGGTCCGAAATGCTCACGAGCCGCCGCGTCGGTGCTGAAGCCAACGATACCGAGCGTGCGTCCGTGGAAATTGTCGGCGCAGACGATGACCTCGGCTTGCCCGTCCGCCACACCCTTGACCTCGTAACCCCACTTGCGCACGGACTTGATCGCGCTCTCTACCGCCTCGGCACCGCTGTTCATTGGCAGCACCTTGTGCGAGCCGGTAAGCTCTGCGATCTGTTCGTAAAAGGGGGCAAGTTGGTCGTTGTGGAAGGCGCGGGAGGTCAACGTCAGCTTACCCGCCTGTTCCACCATAGCGGCCAGGATCTTCGGATGGCAGTGGCCCTGGTTCACCGCGGAATATGCGGAGAGGCAATCGAGATAACGGTTGCCTTGCGTATCCCACAGCCAGACGCCTTCGCCGCGCGACAGAACGACGCCGAGCGGCTCGTAGTTCTGGGCGCCAAAGCGCGCTTCCGTCGCGATGAAATCTTTCACCGGTGGACTCATCTTTCGCCACTCCCGTTTCAGCGAGCTGCACCGACTGGGTTCTCCAATCGCGCTGGTCATGACCTTGGGCATCAGCCTGCCCGCAAAGCCTGCATCCCAGTTGATGCAGAAGCGGGCACGATGGTAGGCCCGTATCGATCGGTATCAAGCGCCGATTTCCCCGAGACTCGTTTTCAAGCCGCGCGGGGCCTCAAAGCGTCGACAAAAGAGCTTCACACGACCAATGTATTCGTTGCCCTATCCCGATTGGCGACGCCGCCCAGTGCAACGCCTCTTTACGGCTCATGACCTCCATCGAAATCGTCTTCGAAACGCAAGTGCTTAACGCTGCGGCCATGGCGCCGTACCAGCTTCAAGGCCTCTATCCCGATTTTGATATGCCGTTCGACATAGTTCGCGGTCACCGTCTGATCCGACGCTTCAGTCTTCACACCCTCGGGAATCATTGGCTGATCAGACACAAGAAGCAGCGCGCCAGTCGAAATATGGTTGGCAAATCCCGCAGCAAAGATTGTCGCAGTCTCCATGTCGATCGCCATGCTTCGTGTACGACGCAGCAGATCCCTGAAGCGATCATCGTGTTCCCAGACACGACGATTGGTCGTGTACACAGTACCCGTCCAATAGTCGTGACCGAGATCGCGGATCATCGTTGACACTGCGCGTTGCAGCTGGAACGCCGGCAGCGCGGGGACCTCCGGTGGCAGGTAATCATTCGAGGTGCCTTCACCCCGAATGGCCGCAATCGGTAGAATCAAGTCGCCAATTTCATTTTTGCGTTTCAAGCCACCACATTTGCCAAGAAATAATACGGCTTTCGGCGCAATGGCACTTAACAGATCCATCACGGTCGCGGCATTCGGGCTTCCCATGCCGAAGTTGATTAGGGTGATTCCATCGGCAGTCACGTTGGGCATTGGTCGATCGACGCCCCTTACCAAAACGCCGTGCAGCGTGGCGAACCAATCGACGTAATTGTCGAAGTTGGTCAGGAGAACATATTCTCCGAATTCAGCAAGCGGCGTGCCGGTGTAGCGCGGCAGCCAGTTTTCCACGATGTCCTTTTTCTCTTTCATTGCCTTTGGGCTCATTTGCGGGCGCGCAACAACATAGCACTATCGATGCTGGTGGATAGAATCGCTCCCTGTCGAATGTGACGCAGCTGGATAGCCGGATTCCACTAATGCCGCCGCAGATCGCCGTTGCGTTGGAGAACTCGCCGTCAAACTCGGCCAACCCAGCCATCGACCAGGTCGAGGTGGCATGTTCTCCCTCGACAACGGGCGTGAGATCAGATTCCCGATGCGCTCCAAGGTTTGCGCAGTTCCATCGGCACCGCAAGCGCGGCAGTCAGCCAACGCATCTACGAGGCTTCGAGTACTTTGGCTTCGCGGGTGTCGAAGCATCAGATTCTTGTGATCGCGAATAGCGTGCGACAATATCGACGTCTCGTTTGCCACGAGCGGACGTCCGCGGTTGTGCCAAAAAGACATTCCTGAGAGCGTCATGTTGAGAATGCTCTATGCGGGAATTTCACACGAACGGCAGGAAGATATCAGGTCGTTTGGGTAGAAGCCGGCGAAAATAGCGCCGCCCTTTATCCGAAACGGTATTGCTGCCGGCAAAGAAGTCGTCCGGCATATGGCGTGTTTTGCCAGCCACACGCTCGAGCGGCACGATCAGAGGTTCGATGCGGTCGCCGTCATAATGCAGCACCACCGAGCCGCTGCCGGTTAAGGCGCTTTGCGCGGCATATGCGCCAGCGGCGAAAGCCTCCTTGCGGTCGGTTTCGTCGATCACACCGATATATCCGCGTGGCAGATAGCCCAGCGTATCGACACGCGCCCTTGCCTTGGGAAAACGCGATTTCAGCGCTTTCTGGATCTCGATACCGAGATCACCGCTCGTTAATTGCAGATTGCCATGGGCGTCGCGCTCGACCGCCTCGCCCGCCAGCGCCTCCGCGAGAGGCCGGCCGCCTTCGTCTTGCACTCCCTCGGACATCGAGACGATGCAGCGGCCTAGGCGCGCATAAACGGCATCGACCTCGTCGAGGAACTGGACAACCGAAAACGGCTTTTCCGGCGTGTAAATGAGATTTGGAGCATCGTCGGGCGATTGCTGCCAGCCAGCCGCGGCGGCGGAGAGGAAGCCGGCATGGCGGCCCATGACGATGGCTACATAGATGCCGGGCATGGCGCGAAAATCGAGATCCATGCTGACAAGCGCATTGGTGACGAATGCGGCGGCCGAAATAAAGCCGGGGACGTGATCGTTCTCCATCAGGTCGTTATCGATGGTCTTGGGGGCATGCACGAAATGGCAGGGGCCACTTGACTGTTGACGCAGCAGTTCGAGCGTTCCGGCGGTGTCATTGCCGCCAATATAAACGAAGGCACGGGCGTTGAGCCGGTCCAGCGCCACGAGGATATCAGCGCATGCGCCAGAATCTGGCTTGTCGCGGGTCGAGCCGAGCGCCGAATTGGGCGTGTTGCCGAGGCGGCGGAGTTGGGCCTCGGGGATGGTGGTTAGGTCGACGACGTTTCCCGCCGTGAGGCCTCGCACGCCATAGCGCGCGCCCAGAATGCGCAGGGACGGATCATGCCTGCGCGCGGCAAGGATGGCGCCACACAGGGTCTGGTTGATCACGGCGGTCGGGCCGCCGCCTTGGGCGATGACGATCGATGGCATGGACCCTCCATGACGTATGTCTTGCTATGCCGCCCGTGGACTGTGAGGGACGATTGAAGCGAAGATTGGCCAATCCCGCAACGGGCTGTGTGGCCTACCGCGAAAGGATCTTTGGATCTATGTCTACCTAACCGTGCTAACGGTCGCGCTTAGGAATGTCCGCCTCTCCGCCACGGCCGGACGTTCCCTTAAGGTCAGTTTTGACCACTCATCTCGGACATCAGGTGGCTGACTGCGGGCGGAAGTCGCGTGCGAACCATCAGCCGTTGAAACGGATTCACCGAGGAGCCTCTTTCATTCACAATTCGATAGCATCTTCTGGAGTATCGCCTCGACCGAGTGCGGCGAAATCCCAAGGTCAACAAATCCAGGCATCTCCTGCGATGACACGGTGTCGATTTGCATCAGTTCCACTTGATTGCGCGTAAGCAGCGGACTTGGGAACATTTCGGAGGCCCTTGCGAGTGCATTCCAAACGGCAAGCGGAATTGGAACCAGTCGGGGCGCAAGTCCAGCTTGGTGCGCAACGGCTCTAAGAAACTCTTCGTAAGAGTAGACGCGAGGGCCGCCGAACTCGAAGATCGTTGAAGGTGTCTCCACTCGCTGCATGGTCCGGCCAATCGCCTCCGCAACATCCTCCACATAGGCCGGTTGCATTCTGGTCCGGCCGCGGCCGAACATCGGATAGACTGGAAGCTGCCGAAGGAGCTTGAGGACGGTAGTGAGAAATGCGTCGTCCGGTCCGAACATCACCGCCGGGCGGATGAGAAGTGTCTCGGCGAAGGCGGCCCGGACCGCCAGTTCACCTTCGCCGCGTTTTCGGATGTACCTTGATTGTGAGGCGGCATCGGCGCCGATTCCTGAAATGTGAACGAGCCTTTTGACTCCGGCCCGTTGCGCTTGAGCTGCTACCCGTTGGGCAGACTCGACGTGAACGGATTGAAAAGTCTCCTGTCCGTGCTCGACGTAAAGGCTGACCGCATTTACAACGCCGTAGGCGCCGGCAAGCGCATCCGCGACTGACCGCTCGTCGTGAATATTGGCCCCTACGGATTGAAGCTGCGGATCATCGGGACCAAACAGTCTGTGCCCCCGATCCGGATGCCTTGACGCGGTCCGAACAGGAAATCCGCGAGAGCGCAGATGCCGAACGATGCGGCGGCCGAGAAAGCCGGTTCCGCCGAACACGGTGACGGTCCGATCGTTCGTTGCCACCATGATTCAATTCGCCAATTCGTGCGGAATCGAACGGTCCGCCGGATGCGGTGGTCGCTCGCCCTTAATTATTGATTCTTTGCTGGTGCGCCCGGAAGCACGGCTGCCACTCCTTCCGGGTTGATGTTGAAAGCCAGGAAAATCAACGGCTCGTTGCCTGGGTTTCCCCATTGGTGCACGAGAGCGTACGGTTCATAGATCAGGGAACCTGGTCCCTTTGCTTCCGTCTTACGGTCGACCGTGTTCGCTCCGGTGCCGGAAATAATATAGTACAGAGCCGCTCCTGACCGATGGTGGGGCGGATTGGAGGGCATCTGCGCCGGAAATGTGACTCGTGTGAGATTGAGATCATAACCGCCTGGCTTCAGGTCGGGGATCGGATTCGCAGTGCGATATAGCTCTCTCACGGCGGCAGGTGCCGTCTCGACAGGCCGCCCCAAGTGCACAGCGGGAACAAGGAAGAAGTGGAGAAAAGTTGACGGCCCTCCGCTACCCGCCGTTAGCGCCGCCGTCTCTCCGCCGGCGATAAACAGCCCCTCTCCGGCGTTGAGTATTTTGGCCTTGCCACCGAGCGAGACCTCGGTCGATCCTGACATCTGGTAGAGGATGCCGTTGGCCGCCGAGACGTCGCTCTTCTCGTACGGCTGGAGAGTGACGCTCACGGCTTTGAAATGGAGCGGCACGTCGGTGACGGTCGGCAGTTTGGTCCCGGCGACCACAGTTCGCGTAATTGCCGGTGGAGCGGGGGTGGTTTGTGCGGTTCCGGGGCCGGGAAGCGCCATCGCGCCGAGCAACAATAGTCCGGTTGTCCTGAACTGCATGATTGCCTCCCAGGTTCAGCGGATAATCGGAGCACCATATGCTTTCCCTGCGCCTCTTGGAATGGCAGGCCGCTCGAGCTGCTATTGGGACAAAACCGGGAGCAAAGGCCGAGCGAAACTGAGTTCGTGGCCGTCGGGGTCAATTAGGTGGAAGAAGCGCTCACCCCACTCGGCGTCGCGCGGCACGGTAGCTGGCTGGTATCCCGCTCCGAGCGCACGGTCGTAAAGTGCGTCAACATCGGCAACGTAAAAGATTACCCGCCCCCACCAGGACCAGCGCCGCTCGGCAGGCTGGGCGATGAGGTTGAGATAGCTCGTCCCTGCCCGAAAGCTGGTGAATGAAGAATCTTCGCCGCCATACAGGACCTCAAACCCCAGCGCGCGGTAGAATCGGACAGCTCCTGGCATTTCACGGGTGCCCAGCGTGACCGCGCTGATCCCCTCGATCATTGGCCAAAACTCCCCTGTTCTATTTCCCTACGCCTTTTGATGTCGCGGCGCACAGATTGACCTCCGCCTCATGTGTGTCGAACGGTGAGCAAGTCAACGCCGAGCACCCCCTTTCCTTGCGTCGCCGCTCCCGGCGAGCGGTAGATGCCCCAAACTGCTCGAACCGAAAGCGCTGACGCTCTAAACTCTCCATCGTGGAGGCCAAACATCAAGATCCAGGCACCCACTGGAGTGTCACCCGCGAAAAGGAGCAGAGCATGAAGGGCGAAAAAAAAGTCATCGAATACCTCAATAACGCGCTGCGCCACGAGCTCACCGCGGTGAACCAGTACTGGCTGCATTACCGTCTGCTCGACAACTGGGGCTACAAGGTGCTGGCCAAGACGTGGCGCAAAGAATCGATTGAAGAGATGCAACATGCAGACTATCTCATCCAACGCATCATTTTCCTCGATGGATCTCCCAATATGCAGACGCTGGAATCCCTTCACATCGGGAAGACCGTAAAGGCCGTACTCGATAGCGACTTGCAAGCCGAATTGTCGGCGCGCTCCCTCTACGCTGAAGCCGCGACCCATTGCCATTCGGTCACAGACTACGTGACACGAGATCTGTTTGAGCAACTCATGCACGATGAGGAAGAACACATTGATTTTCTGGAAACCCAGATCGATCTCGTCGCGAGGATCGGCCTCGAGTTATATGCCCAGCGTCATATTGGAGAGTTCGACGAGGACTGAAGTGTTAGCGACTGCTTCTGTGAAGGTTTTCGGATGCCGGCCCCATGATGGTGGCGCGGCGCACACGGGGGCCGGCGTCCGCAAACCTTCACAACAACGGTAGTGGGGCGCTGTATTCAACTGCCGTTTTCGTTTTCGACCGTCTAGAATTTCTGCATGCCCCACCTCCGCACAGTCCGGCGTTCGATGGTCCGGAAAATTACGCTTTCGACAAGGAGGCCAATAAGGATCACGCACAGCAGTCCCGCGAAAACGTTCGCCGTTTCCAGGTTGTTGCGGTTCTCGTAGATAAACCAGCCGAGCCCGCCCTGTCCGGAGCTTACACCGAAAACGAGTTCAGCCGCGATCAGAGTACGCCACGCGAAAGCCCAACCGATCTTCAAACCAGCAAGAATCGATGGCAGCGCCGCCGGGAATAGTATTTCTGCGACGAGAGATAGTCCGCCTAGACCAAAGCAACGGCCCGCCATCCGCAGGGTCTCGCTGACGGACTGAAATCCGGTGTGCGTGCTGAGAGCGACGGCCCACAGAACAGAATTGATGATCACGAATACCAAGCTACCCATGCCAAGGCCGAACCACAGCAGGGCAAGCGGCAGGAGCGCCACGGCGGGAAGCGGATTGAACATCGACGTCAACGTCGACAAGACGTCACTGCCAAAACGGGTCGTCGAGGCAAGAATGGTAACCGCGGCCGCCGCCAGGATGCCGGCCGAGTAGCCGATCAAAAGCACTTTCATAGTCATGAGGATGCGTATCCCCAGGCCGCCTGAAACCAGCGACGAGACCGTGACTTCCGAAAGCCGCGGCATCATCAGTGGATTGTCGAGATAGGTCGCATAGCCTTCCCAGACCACGGCGAGGAGGCCGACGACGATCAGACGCCTGATGACGGTGCTCTGGAGAATCCGAACGTGCAGCGGAAGCGGAGATTCGACGTCGGCGGCAGGTTCGATGATGCTCGGAAGTTCGAACTCTTCGCGGACTGGCGGGAGCCTGAGCGCCATGTCGGCGCCATGAACGATGATCGTCATAGCCTTATCCTTTCGGATGCCGCGGGCACGGTGTGAAGAGCATTTTGTGGATCCGGCTGCAAAGGCTTCCGAATTCCCCGCTCCCCTGGTCTGCGTATGCGAACTGGTGGGCATTGATCTCCGCACGGACCTGCCCCGGATGTGGAGTCAGCACCAGAATGCGCGATCCGACGATGACCGCCTCCTCGATCGAGTGGGTGACGAAGAGGATGGTCGAACGCGTCTCATTCCAGAGTTCGAGCAGGTCGTCCTGCATCTTCCGCCTAGTCAGGGCATCGAGTGCGGCGAAGGGCTCATCCATCAGTAATATTTTTGGTTCGATGGCCATCGCGCGCGCAATAGCTACACGCTGCTTCATTCCGCCAGAGAGCGTGTGCGGATAGGCGTCGGCGAATTTTTCGAGACCGACCTTCGCGGTGAAGAACTTTGCTCGCTCGATGGTCTCCGCCCGTGACCATCGTCGCGCCTTCTGCATCGGGTAGGCGACGTTTTGAATGATTGTCTTCCAAGGAAGCAATTGGTCGAATTCCTGGAAGACCATCATGCGGTCCGGCCCAGGGGCATCAACAATGCGCACGCCCAGCCGGATCTCACCCGCCGCGGGTCTCAAAAATCCCCCGACGGCCTTGAGCAGCGATGACTTGCCGCAGCCCGACGCACCCAGCAGGATGAATCTGTCGCCGCGAAAGACATCGAAGCTCACGCCGTAAGCCGCCGTGACGATGCTGTTATCGGTCTGGTAGCGCAAGGTCACGTCCTTCAAGCTCAAGACCGGCTCGGTGTCGGTCAGGCTGTAAGCCTGCTTTATCTGGGGCTGATTTATCATATTCATCCTCAACTCCCCTTGCGTTCGTGGATAAACGGAAAGAACACCTCTTGCCATTTCGCTGGCTTCGTCTTGATTTGTCCGTTGCGCGACATGAAGTCCGCGTAGGCCATGACACCTCCTGGCGCGAGGCTGAATACATCCCCCGGATCGCGCAGGATCCGCTCAACGTATTGCGCCGTCATGTATTTGGACGGTTCCTGCTTGAGATATAGCGCAGCCGCCTTTGCCGGATCGGCTGCAATTCGCGCTATTGCGGTATCCATCGCTTTGACGACAGCAGCGGAAACCTTGGGATTCTGGTCGACAAACTTCGTATTGGCAGCAAGTAGAACGAATGTCGCCGACTTGCCGAGGATGTCCTCCGAACTCAATACACGATGCACACGCTTGTCCTCGGCCTCGAATTGGGCGAATGGAGCGTTGGTGAAATGCGCGGAGACCTCCGTTCCGGAGAGCATCGCAGCCATCGCATCAGGGTGCGGCAACGGCACGACACTAAGGTCGAATTTCTTTGCATCGCCCAGAAACCTTTCGGCCGCCATACGCAGCACGATATTTTGTGGGCTAGTCGTTGCCGGAACCGCGATTCGGTCTTGTGGCGAAAAGTCTCTAAGGGTCTCGATCCGATCGACAACCGTATTGAGGACCATCGGAAACGAAGAAGTCCCCGCGAGGCCTTTAACTCCTCCTCGAGTCTTCTCAGCGACAATCAACAGCGATGGTATGCCCATGACCCCCATGTCCGCTGTCCCGGCAAGCAGTCCCTCGTTGACTGCGTTCGACCCGCTAACCCTTTGCAGCTTGAGTTCGATGCGAACATCCCCCTGCTCCGCGAGCGCAGCACCGAGCAGTTTTTCCTCCTCGATCATCATGAGGGGAAGATACGAGACGCCATATTGGATGAGCGCGCGGACTTCCGAGGCTTGTTGGGCTCTTGTCAGGCTCGGAGCAGCGATCGCCCCCGCGATCACCCCGAGCGCGGTTCGGCGTGAAATATGATTCCTTCTCATGCGTCCCTCCTCGTGCCCTTGATACGGTCCGGCGGATTCACGCGCTGATTTTTGAAACGACCCCTTGTTCGACCAGACGTTCCAGATCGGACTGGGACATTTCTAGTTCGTCCCGAAGGATTTCGGCGGTATGCGCTCCCAAGCGGGGCGGTGCACGGCGATATTGAATCGGCGTCCGCGAAAATCTGATCGGGTTGCCGATCATTTTCGTAGCCCGACCGTTTGCTGAGAGATTTTGCTCAACGACGAGACCGCGCGCTTCAACGTGCGGATCGGCGAAAACTTCGTGCATCTGGTTGATTGGGCCGACCGGAATGAGTTCGGCCTCAAGCTTGCTCAGCAAATCGAGCTTGCGGAAAGTTCGAATGACGCCACTGAGCATTCCGATCAGTTCGATGCGGTTACGGACGCGATCAGCGTTCTTCTGGAACCGGGTATCCTTCGCCAGTTCTGGAAGCCCGAGGACCGCGACAAAACGCGCGAACTGGGCGTCGTTGCCGACGGCGACCACGATGTGTCCGTCGCTCGTGGCGAACGCCTGATACGGCACGATGTTCGGGTGGGCGTTGCCGTGCCGGCTCGGTGCTTGGCCCGACGCAAGGAAATTCATACCTTGGTTAGCGAGCGTCGCAATTTGTACGTCGAGCAACGCCAGATCGATCTGTTGACCTTTGTCGCTGCTTCGTCGTTCGTTAAGGGCGGCCAGGATAGCGACCGCCGCGTACAGGCCCGTAAAGATATCGGCGACGGCCACTCCGACCTTCATCGGTTCTCCGTCCGGATCCCCCGTGATGCTCATCAGGCCGCCGATGGCCTGGACCAGCAGATCGTAGCCCGGCTTATCCTTCCAGGGTCCGGTCTGTCCGAAGCCGGATATCGAGCAATAGATTAGACGAGGATTGAGGGCGGAGAGCGCATGATAGTCCAGTCCAAGCCGTTTCAGGCCGCCAACCTTGAAGTTCTCGACGACCACGTCGCAGGACTTCGCGAGCGAAGCGACGATATCCCGTCCTTCACGCGAACTCAGATCCACCCCAATCGATTTTTTTCCCCTGTTCGCTGCGAGATAATACGCGCTGAACAGATCAGCGTCATGTTCGCCGACGACGAATGGCGGTCCCCAGCCGCGCGTGTCGTCCCCCTCTCCTGGTCGCTCGATCTTAATGACCTCGGCGCCGAGATCGGCCAGAAGCTGGGTCGCCCAGGGCCCGGCCAAGATCCGACTGAGGTCCAGGACGCGAAGTCCTGTCAAGCATCCGTACATGGCCGCCTCACCTGCTGCGCGGGACGGTCCGACGAACGGCTGGTTATATCAAGTTGTTTCTGATACCATCGATAATTTCACTATAGGCATAAATCCATGGTTTCCTCAGAAACGCCCGACCTCACCTCCCGCCAATTGCAGACCATTGTTGCGCTAGCGGAATACGGAAGCTTCATCGCTGCCGCCTCGTTGCTCAAGACCTCACAACCGGCAGTGACCCGTACCGTCAAGCACGTCGAAGAAGTGCTTGGCATCAAGCTGTTCGACCGCAGCACCAGGTCGGTGCAGATAACAGCGGCGGGCAAGGAGTTCGCGGCCGTTGCCGCCCGGATCCTGAACGACCTCAGGATCACGCTGCAAAGCATGCGCGAGCTTTCGGATCAGCGTCGGGGACAGATCATCATCTCGAGCATCATGTCAGTCGCCAACGGAAAGCTTCCGGGGCTCGTGTCCGCATACCGCCGCGACCATCCCGGCGTTGAAATTCATGTGCGAGACGGGGTTCACGGAACGGTCATCGAAGACGTGCGCAGCGGCGCCGCCGATTTCGGCATTACCTATCTCGACGATTTACCTGATCCGTTCGTGTCGGTGCGGGTCGGCAGCGAAGGTTTCACCGTTGTACTTCCCAGGGCTCATGACTTAGCGAGGAAAAAGACCCTTTCTCTTTCCGACTTGAAAGGCGCTCCGCTGGTTTCGTTACCGAGCGATTCCCGGACCAGGCGCGTCATTGACGCAGCCGCCTCGTCAGTGGGTCTGACCTTGAACCACGTCGTGACGGTCTCCCAGTTCGCCACCATGCTGGGGTTCGTGCGTGCCGGTATTGGATTGGCGATCGCACCCAAGAGCGGTGTTGCGAGCTTTTTGGGCAAGGAGTTGAGCACCGTTCCGATTCGAGGAAGGCCACTCCCGCGTGATCTTGGGTTCATAACGCTCAGGGAAAGGGCGCCGTCCGCTGCGGCCGCCGGCCTGATGTCGCTGATCAAGGGGTCTTGGGACTAGCTGGGGCAACAGCGTAGCTCGATTTATGCATTTCCCGTATTAATGTCGGCTATGAGGTTTTCCTTGGCATATAACCGGTTGCTCCTAGGATGGGTCCGGGTTGAAGCAGCCGGAGAGAGCGGATGGCAACAGATACATTCGAACAGGTCGGCACGTCCGTTGGCATCGAGGCCGTCGCGAGAGGCACGGATCTCATCGAACTCTACTTCGATCGCGGGTGGTCTGACGGTCTTCCGGTTGTTCCACCGACGCAGGAAAAGCTCGACGCCATTGTCGCGGTCCTGGGTGGCGATCCGCAGTTCGTCGAGTGCAAGGTGGCTCCTCGATGGGGCGCACTCACGCGCGAAGTGCTTGCGATCAACATGGTGATGGCCGGATGCCGTCCAGAATATGCCCCGATCGTCCGCGCCGCGATGCTGGCGCTGACTGATCGCGCCTTTAACCTCAATGGCGTCCAGGCGACGACGCATGTCGCCTCTCCGCTTATCATCGTCAATGGTCCCCTTGCGGCCCAAGTCGGAATGAACGGAGGCGCCAACGCGTTCGGATCCGGCAATCGCGCAAATGCGACGATCGGCCGGGCCGTGCGTCTTATCTTGCTGAACGTCGGCGGCGGCTGGCCCCCCGATTTCGACAAGAGCACCCTGGGTCATCCAGGCAAGTACACCTACTGCGTCGCGGAAAATGAGGCCGATAGTCCGTTCGCTCCCTATCATGTCGAACAGGGATATCGGCCTGAGGATTCCACAGTCTTTGCTATCGCAGCCGAAGCACCCCACAGCGTCACCGACCACCAGTGCAACGATCCAGAGGGCATCCTTGACACGATGTGTTCGGCAATGAGCACGATCGCCTCGAATTCGGCTGTGTTAGGTGGCCACTGCACGGTGGTGCTTGGTCTGGAACACGCCAAGACCATCGCCAAGGCTGGCTGGACTCGTTCCGATATCCGGCATTACCTGTGGATGTACTCCGGCAATGCCTTCAAGGCTATCTCGCGCGATCACCGCTACGGGAAGGTCTACAATCGTAACCTGCCGAAGTGGCTAAGGCGGGATCCCGACAGCCGAATTCCCATCGTACCTTCAGCGGATAATATCCATCTCTTCATCATCGGCGGACATGCCGGGCGTTTTTCTGCCTTTATACCGGGTTGGGGGCACATGAGCACGCCTGTGCTCAAGGCGATTGACCTGAGGGCGGTTCCGAACCATGACGGATGCGCCGATGGCGTATGCGCGCTCTAGAGGGAGGAATTAGAAATGTTGATGAAAGTAACGGATTCGGATTCGGTTCTCGTCTACGATCCCCGCGGCATCGTTGAGACGGCAAATGTTCCGATCGCCGCTCGCCCGAAGAAGCTCGACGGCCTCCGTGTCGCAATACTCGACAACTCAAAATGGAACGCGAACAAGGTTCTTCGTGCGTCGATCGCGGCACTCGAAAAGACCGTGAAATTTGGACAAGTCAACTATTACGTGAAGCAGAGCTTTTCCAAGGACGCTGCCCCGGAACTGATCGCAGATATCTCCGCAAACAACGATCTTGTGCTGACGGCGATCGGTGATTGCGGTTCGTGCTGCTCCTGCTGCATAAGAGACGCGGTGGCACTTGAGAAACTCGGAATCCCTTCTGCCGCTATTATTACTACGGAGTTCGAGCGCGAGACCGAATTGACCCGCACCGCCATCGGGATGCAGGGCCTGATCCCGGTCGTGATTGATCATCCCGTGAGTTCAATTACCCAGGCGGAAATCGAGGTTCGTGCCGCGCAGGTCGCTTTGCAGGCGCCTAGGGTCTGGCTCGGCAACGAGTAAGCATATTCTTCCTTGCAAAGTCGGGCCCTTTTTTGAGATCGATGTCCGAGTTGCTCCAAAACGGAAGTAGCGTTCGGAGACGGCATGGTCAGCTTTTGCAACAACGGACATTCCATAACCGGTCATTCCGCGATTCTCGCATGAGCTTGCTTCGGGTTCTATGCGGACGCGCGCCTCTGCGAAGACAGAAGAGCAAGCACTTAGCGCGGTGGTGATTGCGCAAGAAAGGAAGCGAAAGAGCAGTGGAGGTTGGTGCATTGAACTGATCGCAGGCACCACTGCGACATCGAGATTCGCGGGACTGAAAACACTGGCAAAAATGGAACGGTATTCAGGCTGGTTGTCAGAATAATTGTCAGAATGAAATTCAATAATTCGCGCTAAGCTATTGAAATTGCTCTGGAGCGGGTGAAGGGAATCGAACCCTCGTATTCAGCTTGGAAGGCTGCTGCTCTACCATTGAGCTACACCCGCGGCGCGGCCGATGACGTATCACGCTCCGCGCGCCGCCTCAACCTCTTGATCGCCTACGACTTAACAGGCGGCGATTCCCTGCCTATACTGGGGTTTCCATCAACAACGAAAGGAGGTGATCCAGTGTCTTACACCAAGCGCTGTCACCTCGCTGGGATCGCCCGCTAAGTTCCTTTCGAACTTGGCAACAGGGCGCTCTCGGCGCCTGGACCAGCGAGTTTCAAGAGTCGGGGCGCGACGGGAGCCATCCTGCCGCGCCCTTTTTCTTGCCGCCATGGTTGTCTTGGGAATGCTTCGTCGCAAGGCTCGATCGTCACAACGAAGAAGCCGCGTACCGTGCGTTTCGCACACCGCGGCGTTAGCGAGCGACGCCGGAGCTCTTTCGGAATACAAAATTATTGCAGTAATCCTCGCGCTTGAAGAACCAATCGCCTTCCCGGCGCTGATGGATCGCGGCATCGAACCGGGCAAGCGGCAAGAGTGCATCGGCGGAAATGAAGCCTCCCTCATAGCCAAGCGCAGCGAGATAAGAAAATACGTCCCAGACATTGCCGGGCGAAAGATGCCGGTTCTCACATTCGAACACAAGCAGTGGCGCATGCTGCCGCAGAATGCGCTCCGCGCCCTTGAATACCCCAAGCTCCGCGCCCTCGACATCGATCTTCAGAAGCGCGATTCTCTCGTCGGCGTCGAAATATTCGTCGAGCGATACCAGCGGCACGGACAGCGTTGTAAAGCTCTCCGCCTCCACCGCCGCGCGCTGCAACGAAGCACCCGGTTGATGGCCAGCCGGGAGAAATAGCTCGTGCTCGCCCGAATGCGAATACACCGCCTTGGCTTCGACCGTCACATTGTCGAGCCCGATTGAGCGGCAGACATCAGCCAGGCGCCCGGCCAGATCCGGCTGCGGCTCGAACGCCACCACCCTTCCCTGGCCAACCCAGCGCGACAGCCAATAGACAAAACTGCCCTTGTTGGCGCCGATGTCGCAGGCGATATCGCCCGGCCGCAGATGCGATCCGATGATCTCGAGTTCAGCCCGGGAATCGCGGAATCTTGCCTTCAGCGCGCGAACGCGAAACCGGAGACTTTCGCGCGTCAGCCAGGCATTGAGGAAGGACACCGGTCAACCTTCCGAGCTACGCGAAGCAGCGACCCGCCGAGCCGTTGCTTGCGAAGCAGGCGAAGGCTGGTGGGGGAGGAAGGACTCGAACCTTCGAAGCCATGAGGCGGCTGATTTACAGTCAGCTTTAGGCATCGGAACAACCCGGACAAATCAGGACATCCACCTTCCGATTGACGCCGTAATTGCTTGCACAATAGGGATTTGTCTGGCATTGTCAAGGACACAGGGTAACACTTGCAGCCAAGGGGTAACTGATACCCCGCTGTTACCCCCGAGGGTTCGACACATGGCAAAGGCTCTCACTGTCAAAGGGTTGGAACGGATTGAGAAGCAACCAAATCCTGAAGCCCGTCAAGAGATCCCCGACGGTCTTCTGGTCGGCTTATACCTCGTCCGGCAACCGAGCGGCGCGATGTCCTGGGCCGTTCGCTACCGTTACGCCGGGCAACCCCGGAAGCTCACGCTGGGCCCCTACCCCGCGATCGAACTAGAGGCGGCGCGCGATCTAGGCCGCAAGGCGCTCCGTGCAGCCGCCGAAGGCCGCGATCCCGCTCGAGAGAAGCAAGACGCGAAGGCGGACGCTCAACGCCAGGCGGCTGAAGAGATTCGCGGGAAACGTGACCTATTCGAAAACGTCGCCCGCGAATTCATTGAGCGCTATGCGAAGCCACGAGCGCAAAAGAAAGGGCGGCCGGACGCCTGGAAGGAAACCGCACGCATTCTTGGCTTAAAAGCATCGCCCGACAATCCCGACGAGCTGATCGAGGAAGGCGGCGAATTCATCCCGAATTGGCGTGGCCGGAAAATCCAAGAGATCACTAAACGCGACGTCGTTGAGCGCTTGGAAAAAATCGCCGATCGCGCGCCCATTATGGCAAACCGCGCTTTGGCAGCCGTTCGCAAGTTGATGAATTGGGCCGTGGCGCGAGATATTTTGGCGGCGTCACCCTGCGCTGGCGTGGCGGCGCCATCGCCTGAGAAAAGCCGCGACAGGATACTGACGGATGATGAACTGCGCCTCGCATGGAAAGCGGCAGATGCCGACGGCTGGCCGTTTGGCCCGATTGTAAAACTGTTGATCCTGACCGGGCAGCGCGAATCCGAAGTTGCCGGTATGTGCCGCAGTGAGGTGGATCAAACGGCTCGGCTTTGGACACTCGCTGGCCAGCGAACGAAGAACGGCGAGCCTCACGAGGTACCATTGCCGGATGCAGCATTGGAGATCATCGCTTCGCAGCCGCAGGTCGGCAAAAAGGGATTCCTCTTTTCCGTGGATGGTGAGCGTCCGGTAACCGCCTTCTCTAGGGCGAAGGATCGGATCGACGCGGCCATCGCTGCGGCAAAAAGCGGTCAGCCAATTCCGCATTGGATATTCCACGATCTGAGACGGACAGTCGTCAGCGGCATGGCCCGGCTCGGCATCCCTCTGCCGGTAATCGAAAAATGCATCAATCACAAATCTGGCACCTTCCGCGGTATCGTTGGCGTTTACCAAAGACACTCGTTCGCTGACGAGAAGCGCACCGCCCTTGCCGCCTGGGCTTCGCATGTCGAAAGCGTTGTGTCGGGCAAGCAGCCCGCCAACGTTATCGATCTGCAGGCAGCGAGAGGGGTGAAGCCGTGACCGCGCGCGTTGACGTTACCTATCTCACCGAGGAAGACTTTCACGAACTTGTCGATTTTGTGCTGGACTACTTAGCGGTCAAAGCACTTGGTTGGAAGAAAATACCGGCCACGCAGCGCTGGTTTGTAGAACGAGCAATCGACGGCTTTAAGGTCGAGGCGGAAATGCTGACGAACATGCTCCGCAAACTACCGGCGACTGAGCGAGATGGCGCTTTTGCGGCCTTGTCGAAATTGCTTGATGCAACAATGCATATTGCCGGTAGCGCGTCTGCGTCAGAGACAGCGAAGCTCCATCACGAATCTGAAGCTCAAAAAAGGCGGGGCAGCAAGCCTCGCCGGCCGACCACGCAAGCGCAACGAATTGATGAGCTGGCTTCGAAATATCGCAAGCTCCGCACCACCACGTCTGGCATTGCGCGAGCGGTTGTTGAGAATTGGGACAATCAAAAAATAAGGGTGCCTGACGTCAGGACGGTGGAGCGCCGTCTCAAAAAAAGCAAACCCGTTCTCACCAAGGGGGAACGTAAATAAAGCGCGGCACGAACCGGTTGGTGCCGTATCAACTCTAACGATCCTCCGAAATATTCGCTCATCGTCTTTTCCAGACAGGAGCGAACAATGTCTATCGATACCGAACAAGCGACGAAGCTATTGCCGACGAGGCAGGTGTGCCGGCGCTATGGCGTTTCCGATCGTACTATCGCGCGCTGGGAGCGCGATCCCGATCTACAATTTCCTCAACCCACGGAGATCCGTGGCAGGAAGTATTACGACGAGAATTCGCTGACGGCGTTCGACCGCGCGCAGGCTGCGCAGCGTTGAATGAAACCTTCAGATACGGCGAAGCCCGCCACCGCGGAGACGGTGAACGGGCTTCGGATTTCTGAGCAGCTCGTCGGCCAGCTCGAAATAATAAGTATGCCTTCGCAGTCATTCGCGCAACCCGAAACAGCGCTTGCATCTGCATTTCGTGACGCGCTACGCGCCCGGAAGGCGGTTGCGTCATGACTGGCACAGAGATCATCCATCAACCGAAGTTTGACTACGGCACCATGGTGCCGGAGATCGCATCGGGATTGCGCAGCGAAGCCGTCCTACTTCGTGGCCTGATCACGAAATCGACTGCCGACATGATCGAAGCCGGCCGCGTCCTGTTGGCGATCAAAGACAGACTAAATCACGGGCAGTTCATGTCTTGGGTGGAAGCCGAGGTCGGCATCTCGATCCGGACAGCGCAGGGCTACATGCGGTTTGCCAAGCTAGGGGACGGCAAAAGCGAAACGGTTTCGCTTTTGCCACCGCCCACAGTGCGATTGCTAGCCGCGAAGTCGGCTCCGCCGGAGATCGTCGAACAGGTTATCACCAAGGCCGCCGCCGGCAACATCATGCCGGAGCGCGTCGTCAAGAATATGATCAGCGAGAAGCGCGCCGATCTGCGGCACTTGGACAGGCTCAAACGCGAAGCGGAACGCGAATCGCGCCTACCAAAGGCCGCACGAGAAAGGGAAAAAAGAAGGCGTCTCGAATACGAGGCTGAGAGGGAACGGAAGCGCGCCGAAAATACTGCGCGGGCACAATCCATCATCGATCGCCTGTCACCCGAAGACTTACGGTTCTTCGCCGCTACACTCACTTGGGAAGTATATGACGAATTTCTCCGCCTGGTCACGGATGGTGCCGCATGAGGGGCGGCAAGGCATCCCGCCAAAAAGGGAATCGAACAGAGCGCGCGATCGTGAAGTTCCTGCAGGATCGCGGCTTCGCTGCCGAACGCGTGCCGTTGTCGGGATCGGCGGGCGGCAGTTACTTGGGCGATTTGACGGTGCCGGTGATCGGCGTCGACCGAGTCGTAGAAGTAAAGTGCCGAGCCGATGGCTTCCGTGAACTGTACCGATGGCTGATCGATCGCGACATCCTGATAGTTCGCGCCGACCGAAGCGAGCCGCTGGTGGTGTTGCCGCTGAAGCTTGCCGCAGAAATCGCATCGGCGGCCGACAAAAATAAAATGCGCATCGAATGGGTAAGCCCAAGCGGTGACGCTAGGGCAACGTCATCCCATTTCGGGTATCGCGGATATCGCAATGAGCGCTGATCGCATTGGGATCGGGCTCAGGGGGCGAAGGAATGGCAATGGTTGGCTTGTTCGCTGCCCATGTCCTAGTCACGGTAAGGGCAGGGGCGACACTTCGCCGTCTCTGAGCGTTCACGATGGCGACGGCGCAAGAATCTTGCTTCGCTGCTTCGCGGGCTGTGAATTTCTCGACATACTTGACGCGCTCAAACGGCTTGGCCTTATCGATGACATCCCGAATCGCGCCCCAGGGGCTAACCTTGCTGCTAAAGCAGCAAGGTTGCCTGCGGTGGCTGAGCATCCGCCGGACCCAGCAGCTTTAGCAATCTGGCGCAATGCAAAGCCCGCGCCTGAAACGATCATCGCAAGATATCTGCAACATCGCGCCATTCGCATCGCTCCGCCGCCGTCGCTGCGCTGCTGCACCATCATGCACCTCGGCCGATATGAGATGCCAGCGATGGTTGCCGGTGTGCAACGGCCGGACGGCCAGGTGGTCGCGGTGCAGACGACGATCCTGACGCCAAAGGGCACCAAGGCGGCAATCAGCGTCCCCAAGATCGCAACCGGTCCGCTCGGTGCTGGCGCCGTCCGTTTCGCAGCCGCCGCCGAAACCACGGGCATTGCCGAAGGCTGCGAGACGGCGCTGTCCGCGCAAATCATGACTGGGGTTCCGACCTGGGCATCGCTCGGTTGCCAGCGGCTGCATCGCGTCGAACTGCCCAGCATCGTCAGGGAAGTTCATGTTTTCGGCGACAATGACGAGCCGGGCCGCGCCGCGGCCGACCGGACGGCAGCGCTTCATCAGCAAGTCGGCCGCAAGGTCGTGCTGCGCTTCCCGCCGGACACTTGCAAAGACTGGAACGACTTTCTAGTCCTGAAACAGCGCACTGCGGAACGCGTCGCATGAGCGCTCACCTGAAGCCGATCGAGGGCGAAAAGATCGTCGGGCCGCGCCAACGGCTCATTCCGATCCCATGGTCAGAGATTCATTCGCTGCCGCGTCGAGAGCCGATCGTCGCCGGACTACTGGACCGCGCTGCCATGTCGGTGGTCTACGGCGCCAGTAATTCGGGAAAAACATTCTTCACGTTGGATTTGAGCGCTAGCATTGCCTTGGACCGGGAATGGCGCGGCCGGAAGGTTCGCCACGGTGCCGTAGTCTACATCGCTGCCGAGGGCGGCCTGGGCATCGAGGAACGGCTGACGGCGTATCGGCTGCACCACAACGTCCAGGCTGCCGGGGTGCCGCTTTTCATCATTCCGGAGCCGATCGACCTGTGCAAGTCGGACGCCGACGTGACCCTCTTGCTGCAGCGCTTGGCCGCCCTACCGTCTGATCCAGCCATCGAGTTGATCGTCATCGATACCCTTTCGCGGGCCCTCGCCGGCGGCAACGAAAATGCCGCCGATGACATGGGCGCATTCGTCAAACACTGCGACAGACTCCGCGCCGAAAGCCGCGCACACGTCCTGACGATTCATCACAGCGGAAAGGACGAAGGACGCGGCGCCCGCGGGCATTCCCTCTTGCGAGCCGCCGCCGACACCGAAATCGAGGTAACCAAGAGCGAGCTATCCGGCGTTGCCACGGCCGAAGTGGTGAAACAGCGGGACAGGCTCGGCGGTGACAAATTCAGCTTCAAGCTGGAGCCGCTCGAGATCGGCCAGGACGAAGACGGCGCCACCATCACCTCCTGCATCGTGGTCGCCACCGACAAGCCGGCCGACATGCCAAAAAAGGTGAACTTGCCCAAAGCCGCAGTAATAGCGCTCAAGGCCCTCGCCGAGGCCGTCGATGACCAAGGCAAACCCAGCACCACCGGCGCGCCGCAAATCCCCTCAGGAGCCAAGGTGGTCAGCCAGGACGCGTGGCGGCTGCAATCCTACCGGCGAGGCATCAGCTCGTCAGAGGGAGCCCGGGCCAAACAGGTGGCCTTCAAACGAGCCTCCGAATACCTGATCGGCGCCGGCAGGGTCGGAAGTTGGGACGGCAACGTATGGCTTGCGTCATGACGAAGTCGGTAGGCGAACGCGGTAGGCGAACAACGAACAACCCTTATAGGGTTTGTTCGTGTGTGTTCGCACGAACACCGTGCTGCACAATGTTCGCCAATGTTCGCTGTTCGCTAAAAATGTTCGCCTTACTATTCGCGGAGAAAGAGTGTTCTCAACACGAACTCAACACGAACGCCGACACGCCAGAAATTTGTCGGCCTCCCGATCGTTGCTCACTCGTGGTGCGAACGCGGCGCGACTTCTTTGCCAACTGATAGACAATCAGGCACTCATGTCTGAAATTGTCTTTGTTTGTCAGTATTTTAAATGATATCGACATGTGCTATTTTCCTATCGGGTATCACCGGGGTATCGAAAGCAATGCAAACCGCTCACGCAACCGCCGCCAAGGCATCGACCACGAACCGCGCGAAGATCACCAATGATGCGCGGTACCTCGCCGGCCATAGCGGTCGCACGCCTGCTGGCCGCCGCCGCCGCGATCTCGTTAACGCTTTCATCGAGGCGCTCGGCGGTCCCGACAAGGTGACGTCCGTGCAGTTGACCGACATTCGCCGCGCTGCCGAGCTGACGGCGCTTGCCGAGGAAACCCGCGGCAGGGCTCTCTGCGAGGGCATCGCCGCTGTCGATCTCCAGGGCCTAATCCGTTTGGAGGGTGCTGCAAGCCGCGCCGTGCGGGCAATGGGCATCAAGACCGGGCGTGGTCGGGAGGCGTCGGCGCTGGCGCAAATCCTACACCATGGGGCGGGCTCTTGAGCACTGAACTTAGTCCATCCGCCTTGACGCGCTGGCGATCGGAGCCCTCCTCGTTCATCGAGGAGGTGTTGCACGATCCCGAGACGGGCAAACCGTTCGTTTTGAACGAGGCCGAGCGCGCATTCCTCGCAAGGGCATTTGATCTCAACGAAGCCGGAAGGCTCCGGTATCCAGAACTTCTTTTCGGTGGGATCAAAAAGAGCGGCAAGACTGGATTTGCTGCGCTGATTCTGCTCGTCGTGGTGCTGTTGCTTGGCGGTCGCTTTGCCGAGGGCGTGGTCGTCGCCAATGACCTCGAGCAGGCGCAAGGCCGCGTTTTCACGGCAGCAAGGCGCATCGTCGAAGCATCGCCGCTGTTGGCAGGATCGGCCGTCTGCACGGGCTCCAAGATCGAGTTTCCCGAGCTGGGCGCATCGATCACGGCCATTGCAAGCGAATATGCCGGTGCTGCGGGCGCCAATCCCAATATTGCGGTTTTCGATGAGCTATGGGCGTTCACAAGCGAGCGTTCCCGCCGCCTGTGGGATGAACTTGTGCCGCCGCCGACGCGCAAGATCGCTTGTCGCCTGACGGTGACTTATGCCGGCTTCGAGGCCGAAAGCGAGCTCCTGGAGGAGCTTTACAAGCGCGGTCTTAAGCAGCCGTCAATTGGCGATAGTCTCTATGCCGGCGACGGCCTGCTGATGGCGTGGCATCACAAGCCGATTGCACCCTGGCAGACGCAGCAATGGCTCGATCAGATGCGCCAGCAACTGCGGCCCAACGCTTATCTGCGCATGATTGAGAACAGGTTTGTGTCGTCGGAATCGGTTTTCGTTGATATGGATTGGTTTGACCGCTGCGTGGCTCCGGATGCTGCGCCTGTGGTTGCCGACAAGAATCTGCCCGTCTGGATCGGCGTTGACGCCTCGGTGAAGCACGATAGCACGGCTGTTGCTGCGGTGACGTTTGAGATGGGCGGCAAGGTGCGCCTGGTTGCCCATCGGATCTTTCAGCCGTCACCAGATCAGCCGCTCGATTTCGAGGCGACCATTGAACGCTCGGTGCGCGAAATGTGCGGTCGTTTTGCCGTGCGCGGCGTCCATTTCGATCCCTATCAGATGCAGGCCGTTGCCCAACGGCTCGCTGCATCTGGCATCCCAATGCGGGAGTTTCCGCAGACTGTCCCCAATCTCACCGCGATGGGTTCAAACCTTTACGAACTCATCAAGGGCTCCAGCATTGAGTTCTATCCCGATGATGCGATCAGGCTTGCGGTAAGCCGCACCATTGCACTTGAGACGCCGCGGGGGATGCGGCTGGCGAAGGAGAAGTCATCGCACAAGATCGACGTGGTGATAGCGCTTGCTATGGCGGCGCACGCAGCTGTCGCTGAGGCAAGGGTGCCGGACGTCCCGATTGTGATGCCGATCGTGTTTCGGAAGGACGGCACCGAAGAGGTCGCCCCGGCTGCGGGATCGGCGCCAGGACGTCCGTCGGCCCATTATCTGAAATCTGGACAGGCCGAGCCGTGGCATGCCTTCGCGGAAGGCGACGGATTGTCGTGGTCGTCGGCGCGAAACTGGGGACCGATTTGAAAGGGACAAAGGCAATGAGCGAACCGCAAATGACCAAGATAGAAGAGGCCGAGAAGACGTTGGCGACGCTGGAGGACAGGCGGACGGCGCTCGTCCAGAAAGCTGCGGACCTCGCCGACGAGCGTCAGCGCATCAGCTTTGCCGCCCATGCCGGCGGCGATGCGAAGGCTCGCAAGAGATTAGATGAGATTAACGGCGTAATGGCCAGCCACAGCAGCGAAGTGGAATCCGTTCAGGCCGCGATCGACGAGGCGAGCCGTCGGCTCGATGCTGCACACCGCGATGCCGCGCTCGAGGCTGATCGCGTAGCAGCTCATCAACTGAACAAAGAGCTGGAAACCTTCGAACAAACCGCGAAGTCGCTCGACGTTCACCTCGAGAAAGTTGTCATTTACGCGACGATCCTCGAGCAGACGCTGATAGCGATGAACAGCCTGGGGGCGCCAGCCCCGAGCCGGGCGCAGCTTGACGCGCTGGGCACACGCGCATTGCTCACCGCACTTCAGAAAACGCCATTTTCTCGCGCCTTCTCACCGATTCCACCCAATGAACGCCGAACGTTTGGCGCCCTGATTAAGGATTGGAGTGTTTTGGTTCGCAACAACATCGCCGCTCGGCTTGGCGATGAAAAGCATGAGGCTGCATAAGATGAAGCGACACGATGATGCGCCGCGGGCCCGCTATCGTAAATTATTCGAAGGGATCGACTTCAAAAAGTTTCGCACCAGAAAAGTCGACGCGATGACACAGGACGCCGAATCGGCATTGCATCCGAAACTTGAGGAATTTGTTGCAGCAATGCTGGAGGCAAATCCGACTTTACGGCGGCAGGAGGCAGTTCGTTATCTCATACATACGCACGACGGCCGCGCGCTGGCCGAGCATCTCGCATCAATCACCAAAAAGGCAACCACGATGAACCGCTCTGACGAACTACGCGACATTGCCAAGCAATTCGGCGTCGGCCGATTGTGCAAGTACCTTGTGGACGACGGCAAAGCACATGGCATTACCGAGCACGAGCTGACGAAGCTGATCGACGAAGAGGCGCAAAAAACCAGAAAGTCTTGCGAGCGTCCTGAATCTGCCTTCGCAAGATTTCACGACGATCCAGAAAACATCGACCTGCGCAAGGCGCTGCAGATCGCGAAAGGCTTTCCGCCCTTGATGGACGTTCAGCCGGTTCAAGTCGGCGGCGACGCGGTTGACGTCAACGATATTGATGAAGCTCTTGGGCAACTTCAGGATCTTGCCGCGGAGCAGCGTCGTCGCGCACCAACACTTTCGGATGCACAAGCATTTGCCCGTGCATTTGAAGCGAATCCTGAGTTAGCGGCAAAGGCGCATCGCAGGCCGACGCCGACGACATCTTTTGCGTTTCCACGGTGAGGGCTGTGGTTGGCGCTGCGCTGACCGTCAAACGGCGGCGCAACGTCCATGTTGGCGTGGTGGCTTATATCCTTTCAACGCCACGCCTCGCGTCTAGACGGCAAGTGACGCGACGGAAAAACAACACCGTCAGCCGGCAGGCGGGACTCCTTTCTCGCGGTGGCCGGCACAACAAATCGCGGCGGCGTTTCTCTTCGCCGCCGCGGCCCCCGCCGAGCGAACTCCCTTCGCGAGGCCAACGATGACGAAGCTTTTTAGCCTGCTCGAATTTGTCGCAGAGTTGCCGGCGATCGAGCGGGACCTTGAAGCGTCCGGCCCGAAAATCATCGAGCGCGCATGCCAGATCGTGCAGAAAAAGGCCAAGGCCGCTATAGGTAAGGACCACGAACTGTGGCCGCCGCTGGCCGCGTCGACAATTGCCGATAAACAGCACCACGGCTTCCCGACGCCAAAGCCGTTGCTGCGCACCGGCGCCTTGCGCGACAGCATCGAATATACCGTCAGCGGCAATGAGGGGGCCGTGGGGAGCAATCTCGATATTGCCGTCTATCAAGAACTAGGAACCTCACGCATCCCGCCCCGGTCCTTCCTAGCGTCCTCCGCGATTGCGTCCGAAGACAAAATACATCGCATGGCAGCCGCCACGACCGTTGCCGCGCTCTCCGGTTTTGGCGGCCATGCTCGCGAAGTCCGCGAGATGTTGCACTTATTGCATCAAGCGGGACATGCCCTGAAGGAACTGGGCGAGGATTTGCTCGAAGATTGATGAGGAGGGGAAGACCAAATGACTACGTTTGGCGGGCGCCGATGACGCCCGCGCAATGGGAAGCTCGCGTGTTGGCAGTCGTCGACGATCTCGGGCTGTTTCTCGCGGGCGAGCCGGTTGCAAAGGTCGATGCATCGCTGGCGCGCATGCGCCAGAATCTCAATGCTGAGTTTTGCACGCTGTTTCCAAGAGCTGCACCCGAGACAATGGCAGCCGGTGTGGATTGCATCATCGTAGAAATTCAGAAACGGCGCCGTGAGATTGAAGCTGCCGGCGCGGTGCCCGCGCGCAGGAATTGAGTTTGGCGGCCGTTGCCGGCCGCCAGCACCGTGAGTCGCGTCTGCGGATGTACCAGCGCGAACCACGATGCGAACAACAAGGGACGAGGTGAACATGGAAACCACTATCAAGAAGATATTCAGCAAGCGGCAAAAATATCACAGCGATCATAAATCAGGCTGAAAATCGCCACTTTGTTGACCAGTGTGGCCGGGCTTTTCTTTATAAAATCCGGTGTCGCGAATCGATTGAGCGAAGGGGGTCACGATGACATCCATCAGCTTCACAGCGATCAATATCTCGATGTTCGGATTGAGCCGGCACCCGTCAAGGGCAACGACTTGGCATCAATGGACAGTCATTATACCGAGACGCACAATTACGGGGAGGCTTGTCCGCGGACAGGTTTGGCGGCGTCACGACGGTCGTCATTGGTTGTACAAAAAATTTATCGAGAGGGCAGCGGCCTAGCGTCGGCGCGGGCGATTTAATGCGCGATGCCATTGAAGCGCGGGCGGCGCGTGTAGGCAAATCGTTGGGTTTTGGACACGGCCCCGCCCGTGGGGTATGGGGGTGTAAGGCGGGTGCCGTGCCAGGCCACGGACCAGCGCGGCCAACATGGCCCGTGAAAAGAATTCCGAAATCCGGGAAATGTTCCGGCCCGCTTGGCGGCGGGGCGATCAGAGATGCAAAATCGTGACGATTATTCCGATGATCGCCGCAACGAGTGCAGCGAGAGCCGCGTAATAAGTCTTCCGGGTGTAACCAACGGTTTTTTGGGTCAGTTCAAAAAGAACCTGTTCTCTAGTTTCCCGTTCGATAGCCTTGTCGCGAAGCCACTCGCGAATGACTTTCTGACGTTCCGCGCCTCCCGTCACGAGGCCGCCCTGATTGTTTATGTCGTCACGAACCGCCCGCTCCCCAGCGCGTTCGAGGTCTTCCCGTAACTGCACTTCCCAAGCCTCTGTCATGCCTTAACCTAACTACGCCCGCAGCGGGGTCGATCTTCGGCGAAGGAAAAGACCCCGCCACGCCTCGACGGGGTCAAGTTCGGGAGAAGGCGGCATAAACGTGCCGCGAGATGGATCATGCCACGATTCGTGGGAGTTGGTAATGCGCGATCGGTACTGAGGCGGCCCTGCCTTTGGCTACTTTTACTTTTCGACTTCAACGACGTACCTTCGTATCACCTTGGCGAACTTGTCACGCTGGGGTGCAATGTCCGTCCAGGCTTTCGACTTGTAGAATGCCACAGCCTCATCCACGCTAGGCCA
>Ga0070733_10000659_pt1 | contig 27384 bp, 22 predicted proteins | sample Coa_R1_9_FD_66450 | JGI IMG/M metagenome (GOLD analysis project Ga0070733, IMG submission 66450) | Surface soil microbial communities from Centralia Pennsylvania, which are recovering from an underground coalmine fire - Coalmine... | ecosystem: Environmental > Terrestrial > Soil > Unclassified ...
ATTATTGCCAATTTGTGTGCAGGCAGCTGCGGATGTTATTCCTGAGCTTATTCCGGTGCCAAGAGTACCAAGTCCCGTGCACAATCCTGCTGCCAAAAATATAATGCCATTAATCGGTTCGTCTGTTGTTGCGTGAGGAATGACAAAAAGAAGTGTGATTGCAATGATTAAACAAAAGATAATTGGTGTCTCTATGAGAGCTTCACTGATAAAGGTAAATGCAAGAAGTTTGTCATAGGCTTTGGTGTTTTTACCAAGACTGTTTAGTGCGGATTTTGAAAAAGTACTTAATCCTATTGCTGGTCCAATGCTACCAATGCCAACGCACAGTCCAGCTGCAATAAGACGGAGACTATCAGTCATTGTTGTTGCTGCGGCTGCTTGTCCATGAATAAAAAGTGAAACTAAAAATGCTGAAATCATTGGTGTTTGGATAAGCACTTGTGTCATGAGCATGAATCCAGAAATGCGATGTGCAAAAAAAGGTTGTCGTGCAACTGTGTGACATGCTGCTTGAGCAGGAAATGCAGAAGCAAGTCCTATCACCAGTCCTGTGATGCCCATTGCAGCTATAATGCCAGCTTCAGCGTAAGATGAAAAGATATTATCTGAATTTAATTTTGTGTAGAGCAGTAAGAGAATGGAAATAAGCAGTCCCAATATTGCAACAGTTTCCACTAATGTCATGCCAATGATTGCTACACGCATGACATCATTTTGTGCAGCCGGTTGTCGATCAATAGCGCTGAGTGCACTCCAACTGATAAGTCCTTCACCAAGTCCAACAGATATTGAGCTGACCGTGATTGAAACTGCTATTGCGCCATAATGTAAAAATTCAGCTGAACTATAATCCATAATGCTTGATTCCTTAAATTAATGGCCACCTTCTTGTGTTCCTATGGAAAGATACGTAAGCGTGAGCATAGCAAATACAAAAGCTTGCAGAAGACCCTCAAAGAGGGTAAAAAATGCAATAATCAAAAAATTGGCACCCGAAAGAATGCCAAGCAGTTCAAGAATGATTGATCCACGGATAGTGCTGAAGTAGAGTTTGGTGATAATTGCACCACCAAATATGTTACCGAATAAACGGAATGATATTGATATGATAGATGATAATTTTCCTACAACGTTGAGTGGAAGCATGACAAAAAATGGTTGAAAAAAATCTTTTACATATGAACCAATACCGCGTGTTTTTATGGTAACTGATTGAATATAGATAAATGAGATGATGCCAAGGGCAAGCGTGGTATTTAAATCTCTTGTTGGTTCATCAAGCCATGGAATGAGGGAAGCGGTGTTGCAGAGTGCGATAAAAATAAAAAGAGACGCAGCAAAAACGCAATGAGAATATACAAATGATCCGAGTGATTGTTTGGTAAGATCAATAAAAAAAGAAACGAATTTAAGGAGAATAAAACGACCAACGGTCGTGTGATGTAAAATGAAATTAACACAGGCAAGCATGAGCGCAAGTATGATCATAATAATCCATGTGTGAATGACTATTTCACTGTCAATATTGAACAGTGGATTTTCTTCATAGCCAATCATGGGACCAAAAGACCATTGCGGTGTTTCGATTAATTCAGCACCGTTCATAGTGGCGCAACCTCTTATTATGGACGATATACCAAAATGCTAGGATAAAAGATATTAGTACCAGTATAAGATTGATTGATGACGAGTGCAATATATATACCATACACAATGCAAAAAGAGCAAAGCGTATGAATGAAAAGAGAACTGATATGATAAGATGGTTGGTAAAAGTAGATCGGTTAAAAACTAAGGCTCTTCTCTGTTGGATAACAAAGAAGAGCCCGTATAATGTTCCGATCAATAACCCAAGGGCGATTGATAACATAATTAGTTAGATAGTTTTTTAAGGCCTTTGTGTTTCCAGTACTCAGACACGATTGATGTTGAACCGGTAATCACAATAACACCATGACGTTCATCAACAGTTTTTTGTGCAGCTTCAAGAGCTTCAGCAAAACTTGATGTAGCCTTAGCTTTTATTTTTAAGCTTTTTATATCATTGGTTACTTTTTCAATATCCCATGCTTTGTGCCCTTTGTGTCCAGGAACTGGTTCAACAGGGCATACAATAACCTGGCCAGATGTTTTTTTGAAGAAGTAGCGTAATAATTTAATAAGTTCATGAATATCTAATTCTTCATTGTTGCAACCAAGAATAATGGTGAGTCCTTTAAGTGGCTTTTTGTAGTGTAATAGTCGTGTGCCAAGTAAAAGATTTTTGAATGCATCAAGATTTGATGCAGGATCGAGTAAAATAGTTGGTTTTTCTTTATCTAATAGTTGGAAATGTCCTGGCAATGTGCTTAACGTTTCTTTCCAGAACTGTTCTATGGTGCGTTTTGGGTTAAGTTCTGTTTGGCGTTTTACTTCCAATGTTGGTCTGCCTCGTTGTCCTTTTTTCTTGGTTAAAAGACTGTTGGTGACAAGGACTGCATCTTTATTGGCAAATGAGTTGATATAGATAGAAGTAATACGTTCTGCTAATGCTGCGCATCTACCATGTAACTGTTCAAATGGGTATGTAAGAGGAGCAAGTTTACGGATAGGCATTGCCCATTCAGCGTTTTTTTCTAAAACAATGTCTTGCATTGTTTGAAGATTGAGTTTGCTTTGATCAGCTGAAACAACAATTGCACCTGGTTTGACAATGCTTAAAATTTCTTGAATTAATGCTTTGTCAGTACTTTTTGCATTTGGAGATGCTTGAGGATCGATAATTCTTGTGATAGCAACAATTTTTGCTGAGCAAATGTTGGTTGCATCAGATGGGCCATTTTCATTGACTTCTAAAATAGCAACATCAACATTGCTTTGTTTGAAGTATACAAGAGCCATCATGGTGAGTAATTCAAATGAGTTGAGTGTTACATTGAGTTCTTCAACAGTATTAATAACTTCGTTACCAACATCGGTAAGAACTTTATTGGAAATAGTCTCATTATTGAGTGAAAAACGTTCATTGTATGTTAATAGATGTGGTGCGTAAAATGTACCAACGGTTAAACCTTCTTCTCTCAACAAGCGCGTAGCAAAATGAGCGGTTAAGCTTTTACCATTTGTGCCGGCAATGACGACGGTAGGAACTTTTTGGGAAAGAGATCCCAAAGCTTTATCAAGTTGTTTAACGCAAGAAAGATTGGTGTCGGCACGGTTTGCTGTCCAATGCGTTTCTAGGTAGTCGATAACTTCATTGTAACTGCGTTGCTTTCCTGCAGCCTTAGAAGCAGTAGTTGGTTTTTGATTTGTTACATTTTTCATCGATTTTCTCCATCGTCTAATGGTTATTTATTATTACTCTGATATTCTTTTTTAATGATTATATGCCGTTTATCGGTTATTTTGCTGTTTTTAGTAAAAATTAGTCAGTTAGTTAAAAAACATGACTTATCTCCATCGTACACCAGAATACAAAAATGTCAAACAAGAAATTATAATGTGAGTATTGTATCATTATTTACAAAAGAAAAAGGCTTTAAATGAGAACATTATGTTGGAGTAATGCAAAAACAGTAGACTATGTGGAAAAAGAGCTGCGCAATGGTAAAGTTGTTTTGGCTGAAGGAGATACGGTTTTGGGCCTTCTAGCTGATGTATCGGAAAAAGGACATACGCAACTTGATCATATAAAAGGGCGGTCAAAAAAACCTTATTTGGTTCTTGTGGGAGATAGTAAGAAAGCCTTGAAGTTTATTGCAAAGGATGAGAGTAAGTCGTTTCAAATTGAAAAATTAATGAATATTTGTTGGCCCGGGCCTGCTACGCTGATTTTTAGGGCAAAAGCAGAGGGTACTATTGCGTTGCGTGTTCCTGATCATGTTGGGTTATTACAACTCTTACAACGATTTGAAGGTTTGTTTTCCACCAGTGCCAATCTTGCTGGTGGGCACGTTCCGAGCGCGGTAGAGCAGGTTGATAGTACCATTGTTGATTCTGTTGCGTGTGTTGTGATGAATGATGTTCATGAAAAGCCGCAATCTCACGTGCCCTCTACCATTATTGATTGCACGGGCGAACGACTTGTTGTTGTACGTGAAGGGGCTTTTGATGCGCGGAAGTTGATGGATATGCATGATTAGCTCCTACAAGCTTGATGAAAAGCGTATTTTGTTGTGACGGTGAACAGTTATGTATTATTGTGCAGGAAGGTTACGGTTTATAATTGAGTTAATTAAAGGAGTGTGAATATGAAGCGCAGTGGATTTAGCTTGATAGAGTTGATGGTTGTTATCGCAATTATGGCATTTCTTGCAATGATTGCAGTGCCTAATTTTAATCGTTTTTTGGCCAAAGCAAAACGGGCTGAAGCGTATATGAATTTAAGTTCTCTGTATGCAGCAGAAAAAGCATATTGGGCCGAGCATGGCACGTATTCTGATATTCTCAACGGAGAAGGCGGTATTGGTTGGAAGCCGGAAGGTAAAACATATTATACGTATGGTTTTGCGGGAGCAGAAGGAAGAAATAATTTTGTTGGTAAATTGGGCGCAACCGGATCACAGTTGCAAGGTTCGCGTGCTGATAAAACAGGATTTGTTGCTGTTGCTGCAGGGGACATTGATGGTGATGGAGATGTTGACGTGATAACAGTTGATGAAAATAATAATATTGTTGTTGTACATGATGATTTGATATAATTTTTACTATAAAAAAGAGAAGCGCTCACGAGGTATAATTCCCGTGAGCGCTTCTCTTTTTTTAATTATGTTGCTTATAAAACTCGTTCTATAATTATAGATGCATTAACGTTGACTGACGATCCACCTTCCAGTGTAGCAAGCACAATACCACCAGCAGATGTATGATTGACTAAAGTTATGGTGCTTATCGCAGGAACGGTGATAATTGCTTGTCCTATTGTTTGGCTGCTTGATGTTCCCGTGCCATAGGTTGTGCTGGTATTGGCAACACCATTAACAAAAATGGTAAATTGGTTTGCTGTTGTTCCTGATACGATAAAATCAAAAGCATACGTGCCAGCGTCATTGATCAATATTGCTGATGCTCCGAGTGTATGTGTGATCGTGCCAAAAGCAGGACCATTTGAGTCAAATGTTACTGCAGCTCCCAAAGCGACTGTTTGAGCTGATAAATTGTAGATATAGGCATATTCAGTAACAGTTACGCCAGTAGCACCAGTAGCACCAGTTGCACCAGTGTTACCTGTAGTACCCGTTCCTCCAGCACCTGTAGCACCGGTTGCGCCTGTTGCGCCCGTGGCACCGGCAGCACCAGTAGGCCCCGTTGGTCCGAGCACACTCATACCAGTTGCCCCCGTTTCCCCTGTTGGTCCTTGGTCACCAGTTGCGCCAGTTGCACCTGTAGCGCCTGGGGTACCACCAATTCCTGTTGCGCCAGTTGGACCAGTTACACCCGTAGCACCGTTAAGACCATTGAGTCCTGTTGCACCCGTGGCACCGTTTGCCCCTGTTGGGCCGGTTGCTCCTGTTGCGCCAGTTGCACCAGAGACTCCTGTACAGCCATTTGCTCCTGTTTGACCAGTAGGTCCTCTTGATCCTGTAGGTCCGGTCGATCCGGTTGAGCCGGTAGGGCCGGTTGCACCAGTTACTCCTACACCAGTTGCGCCTGTAGCACCAGTTGGGCCCGTTGCACCCGTTATTCCTTGTGGTCCGGTTGGCCCCGTTGCACCCGTTGCTCCTTGTGGTCCGGTTGGTCCTGTTGCTCCGGTTGCTCCTGCTGGTCCCGTTGGTCCGGTTGGTCCTGTTGCTCCGGTTGCTCCTGCTGGACCGGTAGCACCAGTCACACCTGTTGGACCAGTAATTCCTTCTTCACCTCTTTTGCCTCGAGGACCTTTTTCACCTTTTGGTCCTGACTTGCATTCAATTTTTGTTTTTTGACAAGTCGTTTCTTCGTGATGTTGGTGGTGTGAGCAACAACTTTTTTCTTCGTTACGTTGTTGCATGCATTCACGAGCTTTTTGGAGAATACGGATAAATTGGTCTTCTGATACGACTATTTTTTTGTCATCTTTATGGCGATGTTTTGAGGAATATGGTTTACGTGTCATTTCAAGAAGGAGTGTACCATTGTCCAAATTAGTCAGATAATCTTTTAAATAAGTTGAAATGACGGTAAAATCATTTTTGCTTTCAAAAACATTTTCGTGATATTTGAGAAAGGTTAAAACGTTTCGCACCGCTACTTGGGCATTTGAATGGGAAATTATACTTTTATTTTGTTGAATGGCGCTATAGACATTATTGAGCTCTTCTGTACAGTCTTTTGGGTCAGCTACTTCATACATAAATGCAATGATAGCTTTTAGATTTGTTGTGAGATGGGCCATATCAATAACTGATTGTGGTTCACTTGGTGCAGATGGTGCAGAAAAAGCGAAGCTATATGCGGTGATTATCTGCATACAGAAAAGAAAGCGCAGCAATTTTTTTGCCGGTAACATCATTAAGACTCCTTTTTTTTAAATGATTACTATCCAAAACTAGTAATTACTACTTTTTTATGCAAGAAAAATTTGAAAAATGTGATGCTTAACTATTGATTAAATAATAAAAAATTTGTTTTTGGGTAAATGTGAAGATGAGTGCGCCAAGTGCAAGAAATGGACCAAAAGGTATTTTACTGTTTTTGAGTGAGTTTTCAAAATTTTTGTTTTGATCTGCAAAAAAAAGAAAAGAAAGTCCATATAAAGAACCAAGAATAGACCCAATGGTGATACTGATCCAGCATCCTATTATGCCGGTAAATGATCCTATGAATAAAAGGAGATCAAAATCACCTTCACCAATCCCATCGATGTTCCGTAAATATTTAAAAATTTTATTGATTATAAATAAAAAAGAGTATCCAAAGATTGCTCCAGAAATACTTTCCATTAATGATAGTGGTAATAAATCAGATGCACTGCAGATTAAAGCGATTGGTACAAGAAATAGTGTTACAACACGAGAAATAAGCATTGTTTCTATATCTGATCGGATGGTTACGATTAATGCGGAAAAAAATATAAAGTATGCAAAGAAATAATGAAGAGGAATAAAAAGATAGAGAAGTGTGAGCACAACTGCGGTGAATATTTCAATGCATGGATAGAGGAGAGAAATGGATTGATGACAGTTGCGGCATTTTCCGCCAAGCAGTATCCATGATAAAATTGGTATGTTATCGTACCAGGCAATGAATGCTTGGCAATGTGGGCATGATGATCGAGGAGATATTATTGACTGATTTTTGATTAATCGATAGGCAAGAACATTTAAAAATGATCCCCAACATAAAAAAAAAGGTAGTAAAAAATAGTAAGGAACTATAGTTTTCCTTCATCTTTTAGTTTATCAAGCAAGCGATTAATTTTATCTACTTTTTCTTGATCTTCGTCATAACGGAAAATAAGATTTGGTGTGTAGCGGCCATGGCCTGTTTTTGCTAATGCACTGCGTAATGATGGTTTATAAAGAATAAGCATTGGCAGTTTTTCTTCAAATTCAGGTCTACCATGTGTGGCAAGAAATAAAACAGTACACGTTCCACCATCAGAAGACAGGTTTATTTTGTTGATAAATAGTCCATTCAGGCGTGGTTCGTCAATGGTTATTTTTAAAAAGAGATTGGAAATTTCTCGATAAAAATAAGACTCTTTTTGTGCTTTTCTTATTTCTTGCTGTTGTTTGCTCATGTTGGTATTAGTCTTTAGGTGCTGTGCCTGCGGTGATCATGCGCATCATGTTTTGTTTGATAGCGCGAACAAGACGTTTTCTTCTTTTTTGTGTTGTTGATTCAAAATAGACGGTACGCTTCATATCACGTACGATACCTTCACGTTCTATTTTCTTTTTTAATTGTCGGAGTGCTTTATCGATGTGTCCACTGACGGAGATTTCGATGTTTGATCGTTTTGACATAGCTAAACAATGGCCTTTCTTTTAAATTTTTTAATAACGATGTAACTTTTTCTTTGTTCGCACTCGCTCATCCCGCTGCGTCCGACTATGTATTATAATACTCAACTTTACGCCTACTGTCTAGAATGTTACGTTAAAACCTGCCATTAATGTTGAACTTCGATATGAATTGCGCTGCGAGAACGGTATCTGCCACAAGAAGCCAACCGCAACGTTTGGTGACAAGTCGTAATTAAAGCCAGCATTGCCCAATTTTGTTTTAAAACTTGTTGTACATTCAAGAACTTCCGGAACAAAGGCAGGATCGGGATTTTCAAGGCATATTTCATCTTTAAGATGATCAAGAACAAACCATTCAAAGTACATGGAGAGGTTGTCAATAAAATGATATGCGGCAATCCGTGCACCAAAATACCAGTTGTCTCCAGGACTTACTGAAACATTGGTGGAAAATGGAAAGAGATTTGTCTGAAATTCATTATTGGGGATTGGTCTGCAGAAGCTTTTTTTAAAGAAATGAGTGTAGCCAATTTCTCCGCCAATTTCTATTGTTTCAAGGAAGTCAAGGTTGATACCGGTGGTGAATCCAACGCTTGGATGAGTATTGTTGCCAAAAGGTACCGCAAAAAATTTATGATCGTTGTCTTTTTTGCCTGGAGACACACTGGCTCCTGCCTCAACATAAGGAATAATTAAAAATTTTGCCCAATCGCTTTCTGCGTCTTGGTTCATTGCAAATGCTTGCCGCCAGAAGATATTAAAGCGAACTTCTTCCATTGAGGTTTGAATAAAGTCGCACAAATCAACGCCGATTTCGTCAGCAATAGCATCAAGTTGGTGCATTAAGAATTCTTCAGTATTTGTTTTGGTTACGGTGTCAGTTACAGGGGTAAAGGTAGATGCTTGGGTTAAATCGATTGTTTCTTCACGTACTTGTCGGATGGTGCTCATACCCGCTTGTATCCGTATACCAAAATTTTTTGCAACAAGAGCCGCCAATTCAAAGCGAACCCCTCGTTTTCTGTATTTTAATGGAAAAGAGAAAAAACCAAATTCTTGATCTGGATCGATATTTGCTTCATCATTGAGTCCTGGATTGATTTCACAATCGTCGACGCAGCCCGTTGGCTGTAGTGGAAATAGGTTCTTGTAAGCTTCGAATAATATAGGAGCATTTTCAAATACTACGCCTGGATCTGTTTCACCGTTGGGGTAAAGGTCATCAGTGTTATATAAAAGTGCAATCATACCGGTTCTGCCGGTAAGATCAGCAAGTGGCGTATCAGTAAGAGTAAAACCACATTTATCAAGAAATGGATTAGGTAAAGTGCATGTTTGTCCTTTGATGGTTTTTCCACGATCAGCATTTTGTGCAAAAGGAGAAAGAGAGAAACTGAAGCGATTATGTTTCTTTTCAGCCCAATCAACATCTTTGTAGATAAGTTGTTCTCTTGTAAGCAAATGCGCATCATCCCAGTTGAGTGTTGTAAACATTGGTAAAGCATCATTTTTAGCAAGGGATGTTAAATCAGCGTGAATTGGTATGTGCGCGATGCCCAAGGTCAGTAAGAATAAAAATAATAAAAATTGTGATAGTTTTTTTTGTTTATCGCGAAGCATAATATTCCTTTTTTTTGCTTTTCAGAAATAAATCATCTATTTATATCATTGTAATACTAATACAGTCAACTTTAACGCTAATTTCTGATAAAGTATACGGGATAAACGTTACACATTGCTTGAGGAGAAAAAAAGAGATTTATGGAATCTTCATTATATTGTTCTTATTATCAAGCGCAGGTTGAGCGCGAATTATGCTGGTATGTTACAGCTGCTTTGCGCAGTTATGAACACATCTCTTTTGATCGTACACTTGATCCTGCAATAAGCTTGTTTGAGTTTTTTGTCCCACACACAACAGAGAAATATTTTTTGACTCTCATGAGTTACTTTCAATCAGAAGGTCTTGTGCATAATTTAAAAAAACTGCCTAATCGTTTGGAAAATTTAACTGAGCAGGTTTAATGCGTTTTCTATTCTTCCAAGCGCTGTTTTTCCACCGAGCATGGTAACAAGTTCATGAATTCCTGGACCGTTTGTTTTACCCATCATGGCAAGGCGTAAAAACCAGAATAACTCTTTGAGTGGTAGGCCTGTATTTTTTGCAGTTAATTTTATATGTGATGCAAATTCTGCTTCATTTGTCATGAGAAGATTTTTGTGTTCGGTAATAATGCTTTTCAGTGATGCATATGTTGTTTGTGATATGCATGCTTCAATATCAGCGAGCATTACCTGAGGTTCAGTGAAATAGAATTTAAGAGCGTCCACTACATCAGTGGTTGTAGTCAGTTCTGATTTAATTGCTTGAATGAGATTAGTGAGTATTGCACGATCAAGGCTTTTTATTTTGTTACCATATGCAGCTTCAAGTGCAGGTAAACATTGCGTGGTTAATTGTTCAGGTTGATAACGGTTAATCCAGCTTTTGTTTACCCATTTTAATTTTTCAACATCATATGTTATGTGGCCTGATGAATGAATATTGTCAAAGTTAAATGCAGCAGCGAGTTCATCAAGGTTCATGATTTCATTTTTAAATGATCCACCAACAATAGAAACATAATTGGCCACTGCTTCAGGTAAAAACCCGGCATCTTTGAGATCACGCAGAGAGAAACCAAAATCACGCTTGGAGAGTTTTTTTCCTTCGAGGTTAACTAAAATTGGTAAATGCCAGTATGTTGGTAGTGGTGCGTTGATTGCATGGAAAAGAGCAGCTTGGTTTGCGGTGTTGGAAAGATGGTCTGCTCCACGAAAAATATGAGTGATATCCATGAGATAATCATCAACAAAATTGGCGAATATAAAGGTAAAGCTGCCATCTTGACGTGTAATAGCAAAATCGGAAAAGTTGCTCATATCAAAAGTAATATTGCCATAGGCGAAGTCAGTAATGGTGAGCGAGAGGTTGTGATCACATTTAAAACGCCAAATATAAGGAATTTGTTCGTTAAGGAAATGTTCAATCTCTGTTGGTGTTAGTGTCATGCACGTGCGATCATAGCGAGGGGGCAGTTTAAGAGCTTGTTGGCGTAATCGTGTTTTTTCTAATTCTTGTTCGGTGCAAAAACAACGATAAATGAGATTTTTTTCTTTAAAAACAGTGAGCTGTTTTTGATAAAGATTGGTGCGTGCAGATTGATAGTAGGGTGCATATGCCCCACCAACATGAGGTCCCTCGTTGTATGAAAGGCCAAGCCAATGGAGATCTTCAATAATTTTTTGGGCTTCGGGATCAAACATGCGCTGAGCATCGGTGTCTTCAATGCGCAAAACAAAGGTACCGGATTTTTGATGAGCAAATAAAAAATTGATGAGTGCTGCGCGAACATTGCCTAAATGCATCATGCCGGTAGGAGATGGGGCAAAGCGTACACGAACTTTTTGCATTATTTGATTCCTTATTGTGTAGATCCCAATATTTGTTTAGTTTACTCCCAATACTTTCAAAGTCCAGACTATTGCAGTTCTCTTAGTTTAAACTCTTTGACATGTAGAGTCTTGATTTGTTAGTTTTTTCGAAAAGTTTTACTAAAAGGATTGAGTAATGAAGAAATGTCTCAAAATTACGTTGGTATCGAAGATGCTGGTTGTGGGGCTCCGCGATTCTATTCAAGTAGCTGCGCGAAAGTTAGATTTGGAGGGGACGGTGCAGTTTGTCGAGCCAAATGAAATTGTTATCATTGCATGTGGTTCAAAGGAAAATATTGATGGTTTTCTTGATAACATTCATCAAGGGTTTGGAGGATCTCATGTGCCTGAAGATGTTCTTGTTGAGCCATTTTTAAAAGAGAAGGATTATCGAGGGATTTTTCGTATTTTGGAATAATAAGGCTTATCTTGGTATACTATTGGTATGTGTCGTAACATTAGTATACCATTCCAGCTCTTGTTGTATTTTATGAATCAATCGTTATTGTGGCATCAGGTAATCATTTCTTTTTTACTATTTTGTTGTGTATATGTTGTCGCTCAAGAGAATAATTGTTGTTGTGATGTTGTTATCTTGTCTCATAATGGTGTGCATCAAGAGGCGCTTGAAGATTTATTTGTTGCACCGGTGATGGTTGATGAACTTTCTTTTGAATCTGATGTTGTGTTTCAACAACAAGAATTTTTGTATCTATTTGGAATAGCTAAAGGTGATTATATAAGTCGAGAACGTCTTATCGCAGCTCTTGAGCTTTGTGCAAAAAAAAATAAATTCTCCATCATAAAAATGACAAGTGTTGCCAGTGATGTTGGGGTTCGCGTGAATTTTGTTATAGAATCCGCCTGGACTTTTAGAAAAATCAAAATGCATAGTGTGTATCAAGGCAAGCATGCGTTAATGCAATTTTATCTTATGGAAAGAGGAGAGTTGTTTGACACAGCAAAGCATAATCACTCTATTGCAAAAATTGAACAATTCCTGATCCATAACGGTTATTTTGATTCTCATGTTACCAGTAATCTTGAGTATGATCATCGGACAAAAGAAGTGGTAGTGCATATTTCTATTAAAAGAGGTAAACGTTTTTGTTTTGGATCAATTGACGTTGAAATTATTGTTGATGATGGTGCTGATCACGAAAAAGAAGAGTTGTGCAAGCTCGTTAAAAAAAAACTTTCTCATGCATTGTCATCACGATCGTTTACTAAAGAACAACTTAATAGTGAACTGGTTGGATTAAAAGATTATTTAGTAAAAAAAGGTTTTTTCCATAGCGTTATTGAATGCGAACAGCAGATTGATCATCATCATGCAGTGGTTAATGTTGTGTGGAAAATAACCATCAATCAAAAAAGAGAGATTGTTTTTTTTGGTCATAATTTCTTTTCAAAAAAAGAGTTACTTGAGAAAGTTTTGGCATTTGGTCAATCAGTTTGGTTGTTGCCTGCTTCATTATTGGCGGAAGAAATAGTACGTGCGTACAAAAGTAAAGGTTTTTTGAATGTTGAGGTGGCAACGCAAGAGGAGAAAGAGCGCTCTTTTTTTATTATCAAAGAAGGTCCGCGTGCAATTATCAAAAAGATTGAAATTAAGAATGGAGTTTTTGGCAATCAGGCGATGATCAAAAAACAGTGTTTTGGTAAGTTATTAAAGAATTCCTATTATGATGCACAGTTGTATGATGAAGCGATTGTACTTTTGACAAACTATTATTTTAATCAAGGTTGTTTATCGTTTGTTGTTGTTGATCATGAATGTGTACACACTGATGTTGAAAATGAGTTTATTTTAACGGTTACTGTTGATGAGGGAATACAAAAATATATTACAGCCGTGACGATAGAAGATTATCCTGAGCTCAATCAACAAAAGCCGTTTAGGACACAAGATTTTGCTGATAGAGTTGTGCCATTTAATAGTAAATTGATTGATGAGCAGCGTGCTTGGCTGGTGAGTCATTTTCAATCATTGGGATATGTTCATCCACGTCTTAAATCGGTTATCGAATCGCATGAAACAGATGTTTCCATTAAATGGATTGTTGATCCTGGTGAAAAAATCCGTTTTGGAAAAACAGTTATGCTTGGTAGCTTATCATTTCCTTTTGTGTACATTGAGCGCTTATTTGCTTACAAAGAAGGAGAGCTATGGGATCAGGCAAAAATTAAGCAGACTTTTAGAACATTAAAAGAGTTAGAAATTTTCGAAACCATTCATTTTTCAACAGACTATGGTAATCTTCATGAAAATAAACCTGTTCTTCTGCAAGTGCATCTTGATGACAGATATGAAGTGAGAGCGCGCGCAGGTCTTGAGTTGCAACATGTGCGTAAGTACCAAACATTTTCTGGTTTGACGTATAAACTTGGTGGCACGGCACTTATTAAAAATCCTGGTAATTGTGGCGATCAGATACGATTTGATTGTGATTTTGCTCGTTCGCATCGGGAAATTATTGGTCGTTATCGTCGTCCGTGGTTTACACGCATTCCTTTTTTTACCATAGTGCAAGCATACAGTATTGTGTATGATCAGCCTGGTTTTATCGGCAGCTATAACGATGTTTATACATTGATACAAAATGGATTTCTTTTAGGGATTCAAAAAAAGAGTCATTACTGTGATGTTGTGTGGAATAATGGTTTTGAATGGATGAAAATAGCTATTAAAGATGAAGAGCAATTATCATTTGCGCATGCAATTGATTTTAAACCTCAATTGATTGATAAAACGGTACCATTTTTTTTTATTGAACCAACAATCATGCTTGAGCGCCTTGATGATGTACTTAATCCAACGCGTGGAGGTGTTGGACTTTTTTCTCTCAAAGGAATGATACCTCTTAAAAAAAAATATAAAGATTCATTTTTTTTTAAACTGTTGTGTGAGCAATCATTTTTTATTCCAATGAACGCTGTTATAGCTGCGCTGCGCTTTAGGTGTGGTCATATTTTTTATCGTGAATTTGCCGGCATTATGCTTTCTGAACGTTTCTATCTTGGTGGTTCGCATTCATTGCGGGGATATGAAGCAGATCTTGCTCCTCCTCTTGGCGTTTTTGTTGATGATGAAGGTAAGCATCATGTGGTTCCTCGTGGAGGACGTACGATGGTCAATGGTAACATCGAGTTGCGATTTCCTTTGTATAAAAAGAGAGTTGGGGGGGTACTTTTCCAGGATTTGGGGGCGCTGAGTGGCACAATGTTTGCTGATTTTAAGCGACAAGATATTTTAGCTTCTACCGGCTTTGGGTTGCGCGTTTTTACTCCTTTGGGCCCACTGCGCTTTGATATTGGCTGGAAGTGGCGTAAATCAATGCCATTGGAGCGTTCTTTTGCGTGGTTCTTTACGTTTGGTCAAGCATTTTAAGGGGGTATTTACATATTTTCTATTTGTGATACTATTATAGATAATAGCTCATTTAAGTTAAAAAACATTTAAAATAGTTAATCTATTAAGAGGTCAATTATGATTACGAAATATGTATCATTGTTTTCGTTATTGTTTACAGTCGGTTTGATAACTGCCGAGTGTGGAGACTGCTTTGCTGGTAAATCATTAGAAGAGCTGAAAGCAATGCGTGATCTGTATATGGAAGACATTAAAGAAACACTAGAATATAAAAAAACAAAGATAGCACAAAGTGAACATTCTGATTATCAGGCAATACTTGGAAAAGTAAAATTTAATTGTACTGTATATAAAGAAAGACCATACGCAGCTTCTCTTGCGGGTGCTAGCCAGCAGGATTGTGATTTAATTAAGCCGTATGAAGAAGAATATATGAGATTAGAGAAAATAAAGCGCTACGCAGAAGAGCGGCTTGCTGAGGTAATGCAACCCGAGTTTAAATTGCTTAGTAAGTGTATTGTGGTGAAAGAATATGATGCGATAAATATTTCCGAAAAAGTTGTATAATTTTAGTCTCTGGCTCAGGGCTATTTGTGCTATTATTATAGATAATAGCTCATTTAAGTTAAAAAACATTTAAAATAGTTAATCTATTAAGAGGTCAATTATGGTTGCGAAATATATATCATTGTTTTCGTGCTTGTTTACAGTCGGTTTGATAACTGCCGAGAGTGGAGACTGTTTTTCTGGTAAATCATTAGAAGAGCTGAAAGTAATGCATGATATATATATGAAAGGTATTGAAAAAACACCAGAATATGAAAAGGTGAAGATAGCACGAAAGCAATATTCTGATTATCGGGAAACACTTATAAAAGCAACATTTAATTGTATCGTATTTAAAGAAATATCAATCATAGCTCTTATTACGGGTATTGATCAGGAGGATTGTGATTTAATTAAGTCGTATGAAGACGAATATATGAGATTAGAAAAAATAAAGCGCTACGCAGAAGAGCGGCTTGGTAAGGTAGTGCAACCCGAACTTAAATTGCTTAGTGAGTGTATTGTGGCCAGAGAATATGATGCGATAGATATTTCCGAAAAAATTGTATAATTTCGGTCTCTAGCTCAATTGTTTAGAATTAAAATCCCCCTTTCTAGGGGGATTTTTTGTTGGGGCCGTTACCCTTACTTCACTTACCCATAATTTCTGCTATATTCTATATTAGAACTTTACGATTAATTTAGTCTTTAAAAATAGGGGTTTGTCATGCATGATAAGCACTCACATACGCACGATCACGGACACAGTCACGACCATAATCACCTTCACAACCTTGAGCATACTGTTATTGATGAAATGATTTGTCATTTGCCGTATGCAATCTATTCGGTTGCATTTAGTTTAATCATTCTGAGCATATATTCTGTTTTTTCTATGACCCTCGATCCTGCCATAGTAAAAAAGGGTAGTAAGGCGCTGTTTCATAGTTTTCATTTTATGCATATTGTTTTTGCAGCAACGGGTACCATTATAACATTTTGTCGTTTTTCAAAAAATTATTTCCGCGCATTGGTTGTTGGTATTATATCACCAACCTTTTTTTGTATTTTATCTGATGCGGTATTGCCGTATATTGGCGGTACTTTGCTTGGTGTACAAATGCACTTTCATGCGTGTTTCCTTACTGAACCACAACGTGTTATTCCTTTTTTAATTGTTGGAATAATTAACGGTTTTGTCATGAGTCGTCATCATGAGAGTAAGCAAGGCGGATATTCATTGAGTTCACATGCTACGCATATATTTATCAGCTCCTTGGCTTCAACTTTTTATTTGATATCACATGGCTTTACGACTTGGTATGCTTCTATTGGTAATGTTTTTGTTCTTCTTATTATTGCCGTTGTTGTACCATGTACCTTGGCAGATGTTGTTGTGCCTATGACTATGGCGCGATTGGGTAAAAAACCAAAATCATGTTGTGGTTAATCCCCTTATTTCGCATGAAATTATCTTGAAGGGAGTTGATGAGAAATATCCGTTTTGATCATATCACAAAGCGTTATAAGAATGGCGATCTTGTTTTAGACAAACTTTCATTGGAAATACCGGGTGGTACTTTTTTTGCACTTCTTGGTCCTAGTGGTAGTGGTAAAACAACCATTTTGCGCCTGATTGCCGGATTGGAAGAGGCTGATAGTGGGTCGATCTTTTTGGGTGATCAAGATATTACTCATATGCCTATTTATAAACGTCGCGTGAACACAGTATTTCAAAATTATGCACTATTTCCTCACATGGATGTTTTTGATAATGTTGCGTATAGCTTATCAATCAGAGATGTGCCAAAAGATATTATTCAAGAAAAAGTTATCAAGACATTAAAAACAGTTCATCTTGATAAGCATGTCTATAAATCAATACAGAATCTTTCCGGTGGACAAAAACAGCGCGTAGCTTTAGCCCGTGCAATTATTAATGAACCAGATGTGCTATTGTTGGATGAGCCGTTAGCAGCATTGGATTTAAAGTTGCGTGAAAAAATGTTGATCGAGTTGATTGATTTGCAAGCGACGCTTAAAACTACCTTTGTATATGTTACGCATGATCAATTTGAAGCATTAACAGTTGCTGATCATATGGCTATCATGAATCATGATGGTGAAATAGAACAAGTTGGTACTCCTAAAGAAATTTATGAATTTCCGGTCAGTACATTTGTTGCAGCATTTGTTGGTACAACCAATCTATTGCAAGGGACACTGCATATGAGCGATGAGCACTGTTTTGTTGAGTTTGTAGGATTAGGCATGTTTGAGGTTGTGTGCTCAAAAGAAAAAGAATGGATGCATCATGGCAATACAATTTTTATGAGCCTTCGTCCTGAAAAAATTGATATCAGCAAAACTCCTTTGGCAGGTTTTTCTAATGCATTAGAAGGGATTGTGCAATCAATTGTCTATCACGGGCGGTCAACGCAATATAATGTTCAGCTGAAAAATGGTGAAATAGTTCAAGTGTTTGAACAGAATGAAGAACATTTTCCGCAAGAAATTATTGATTATGATGATCCTGTGTTTTTATATTGGCAAAAAGAAAATGTGGTATTGCTTGAAAAATGAAAATTAAAGAAAATATTAATAATTTTATTACTGAGAATGCATCATTTATATTTTCAGTACCGGCGGTTTTGTGGCAACTGTTATTTTTATACGTGCCATTTTTTCTTGTTGTGTACACGAGTGTTAAAAAAATTAGTGCTGTTGCCGGTTTTGATATCACATTTGATTATTACCAAGCTATTTTGAGTAGTCCCTATTTTTATATTATTGCGCGATCGCTTATTATTGCGTTGGGCGTAACAGTTCTCTGTCTTATCTGTGCATATCCCGTGGCCTATTTTTTAGCACTTAAGGTGAATAGACGATGGAAAAATGGTCTGCTTTTTTTATTAACTCTGCCATTCTGGACAAATTTTTTAATTCAAATTTATTCATGGGTATTTGTTCTTGATTATAATGGATTGATTAATATGTTGTTGCTCAAATTGGGCATTATTCAAGAGCCGTTACATATGATTAATAATACTGGTGCAATTTTTTTAGTCATGTTGTACTACTATCTTCCTTTTATGATTATGCCTTTATATAGCATTCTAGAAAAAATTCAGCATGATCTTATTGAGGCGTCAATGGATTTGGGCGCAACACATTGGCAAACATTGAGACGCATTACCATTCCACTTTCCATGTCTGGGGTTAAAACAGGAGTATTATTGGTTTTTGTTCCGGCATTTGGTGAATTTGTTATTCCAGCAGTTATTGGAGGAGCTCATCATATGTTTGTTGGATCGCTCATTTCCCACTATTTCTTGGTAGCACGGGATAATCAATTAGGAGCAGCATTCACTATTGTTAGTGGTCTTGTGTTGTTGGTGTGTGTTTTGCTTTTTAACTGGTTATGTGCAGTACCTTTACAACAACTACAGCAGAAGGAGTAACTGGTATGAGAAGTTTTGGATCTTATGTATTGCCGATTGCTGTTGCGCTGTTTTATCTTTTTTTGTATCTTCCTATTTTTGTTTTGATACTTTTTTCTTTTAATGATAATGCATTCACGTGTGGATGGTCTTCTTTTACAACACATTGGTATTATGAGCTTTTTGCTTCTACAGAAATGTGGCTTGCATTAAAAAATTCATTGATAATAGCTGTATCATCTGTTGTTTTAAGTTTGGCAATAGGCTCCAGCTTTATTTTTTTTGGCTCTCGTGAATCAGTTAGACGTTTATTGATTTTGTTTTATGGAAGTTTAGCTATGCCGGAAATAGTTTTAGCAGTTGGTTTGCTTTCACTGTTTTCTTTTTTTGCAGTGCCGCTTGGAGCAACAACATTGATAGCTGGTCATACGCTTCTTGGGCTTGGGTATGTGATACCCATTTTGCATGGACGTTTTATTGAGTTGGATCAAAGTCTCATCGAAGCATCGTATGATTTGGGAGCAACTCAAAGACAAACATTTTTCTCCATTGTGCTGCCATTGCTCATGCCCGCGTTGATTGCTTCAGGTTTGCTGGTCTTTATTATTTCTTTGGATGATTTTATTATCTCATTTTTTTGCGCAGGAGCATCAGTCCAAACATTACCTTTGTATATTTTTGCCGTGATCCGTACGGGTGCCTCACCAATGATTAATGCACTGTCAACCATTATGCTCATTTTTAGTAGTTTTTTTGTACTTCTTTTTTCTTTTTTACATATTAGAAAAACAGGGATTCCGCAATGAAGCATAAGCAACCGGGAAATTTTTTGGTAAAGATTGGTATTGTTGGCGGTATCAGTGCATTTATTATTACCTTTTTATTTATCGGACGCGTGACTGAACTGTTTGAACAAGGGGAGCATATTAATGTGCTGGTGTGGGGTCAGATTCTTGATAAAGAATTTTTATCAGATTTTGAGCGTGATACTGGGATACGCGTTAATATGAGTTATTTGGAAAATAATGAAGAGCTGTTTGTTAAATTACAGTCAACTGATTTGCATGATTACGACCTTATTATGCCTTCTGATTGGGCGGTTGAACTGTTAGTTCGAGATGGTTTGATTAAAAAACTTGATCGTAACAAAATAAATGTATGGGATAATCTGTACCCTGCTTTGTGTAATCATTATTTTGATCCTCATAATGAGTACAGCATTCCATTTTTTTGGTCACTGTTTGGACTTGGGGTAAACAGAGCGTATTGGGGTGGTGCGAATCCGTTGGCAACATGGGGTTTAATTTTTGATGAAGCAATTATGCCACATCGGATTGGTATGGTTGAGGATCCACGAGCAATTATTTCATTGGCCGCATTATATCTGTTTGGTCACATTGAGGAGTTGAACAGTAATGAAATTAATGAAATAAAAAAATTATTAATTAAACAAAAATCCCGCGTTGAAATTTATACTGACTTACGTTCAGAATATATTTTGGCGTCAGGAGCTGTTCCTGTTGTGGTTACCTTGTCAGGGGATTTGCTGAAAGTGATGAGACGATTTGATGAAATCGATTTTGTCATACCACAAGAGGGAGCTTTTGCAGTTATTGATTCTTTTGCTCTTACTGCTACCACCAAAAAAGATGCTCTTATTTATCAATTCTTAAATTATATTATGAGTCCTGATATTGTTAAAAAATATGTCGATAAGTTTGATTTTTTTCCTGCCGTAAAAGTAAATATTGAATATGATGATCGCTTTGCTCGGTTGGCTGAGCCGACAGAAGCTCTTTTTAAAAATATTCATTTTTTTAAAAATGTTGTTTCCAAAGAAATTTTTAACGATATCCTTGTCTCTCTCAAATCATAAAAATTTTATTGCCTTGTGGTTGGTTTTTCTGTGGCCTAAAAGTTGACATTATAAAATAATCGGGGTATGCGTGTTATGAAGAGATTGTATGTTGTGACAATCGCACTGTCTTTTGAGTAATGATGAAGTAGTAGTTTTATAAAAAAAAGGGTGAGTATATGAAAAGGTGCTTTTCTCGCTATCGATTAGCTCTTTTTGCGATATCTTTAATGTCTTCTGCTGCGTTGGCAGATCAGATATGGAGGGGTACGCATGGTGGAGCGGATGTTATTGATGAGAATCTTGTTATTAAGGGTGATGTTTTGCTTGCTCTGGGTGCAACCAGGATTGAGGCAATTCATAAAGACGTAACGGTTACGTTAACAGAAAATGCGACAATAAGCGGCCATTGGGCTGGTGAGTCGCAACTTTATTTGATAGCTGCAGAGGGTAGAACAATTACTTTTGTTGGGAATCATAACATTACATTTACTGGTTCATCACAAATTACGGGTGATGATCTTTTAATTGTGCAAAGTGGTCCAGGTACGGTTGAAGTTGCTATCGGACAAGGTAAGCAGTTTGAGCTTACCTCACAAAATGGTTCTGGCGGGGTTCAGTATTATGTACTAATGTATGGTGGAGTTAATGCGCCGGTGGATGAGTACTGTTTAGATGAGTACACTGCACCAACACCATGTTGTGATGAGTATGCATCAGGTGGTCTGTTCTGTAGCGATGAATATGGAGATGAATATGCATCACCGGGCAATGGCTGCAATGAAATTAGTCTTTCTCGCCCAACGTTAAGTTTTGTTAATTTAGAATTATTGGATCGACCACGTTCATCTCATATAGATAGAACGGTGATTATTGGTCCAAAATCAAGGATGAGCTTCTTGTCTTCTCGTAAAGTTGATATAGCGCAAGATTCTGGATTCATCCAGTTTGATCCAGTTATGGATGGTCTTGGTCGCATGATTTTAGAAGTGGATAATAGAGGTGCTTTTGTAGCTGCTGGTCATTACACTTGTCAAAGAGATGGTGGAGCGATTACATTAGCTAACATTAATCTTGCAATTGCTGCAGGGTATCAAGCAACATGGGTAACATTAAACAGTGTTGGTTCTGATGTTGCGGCAGGATTACTTGTATTAGATAAAAATGATACATTGTCTGAGTTGCTTGCTGATCCATTCTTAAATCTCTATGTTCGTCAAGATAGTACAACTTATCGTGGGTTATTTTCTGGAAAACGATATGGCGTTGTGCTTGGTGCCAATGGTATATTGAATATACAGTCTAATTCATATCTTGATTTTGTGGGTCTTTCTCTTAACCAACTTCCTAATCTTGTTGTTCCAGGATTTGAAAATGTGCAGATGAGTAAATGGATTAAAGTACGTAATGCATCAGCATTTATTGTTGATGGCAACTTGGATCCAGCATCAACACCTGCTCAAATTAGTTTTGGTGAAAATGCAGCTTTCTATTTGCGATCAGGTATTGCTGATGATTGTACCATTCGTGGAGTGGATGATGTTGATCCATTCACCATAGATCCGGTAAATCGTACGCGTGGGTTTGGTAACATTGTGTTTGATCTTGAAGGTCAATTAGATGCTACGGGTGTATTATCAGGCAGTGGTGCAATAACGAGTGCCATTGAACTGCTTTCTCTCGAAGTGTCTCCAACGGGAGGATCAATTTTTGTAGGATCAGGCCAAACTGATTTTCCATTACGTACGTTTAACACAGAAGATAATGCGCTGCTCATGTATAATTGCGGTGCATTTTTAATTAATAACAGTATGACGCTTTTTGATACGGCATTAAATCATACTGATCAATGTCACAATGTTTATCAAGATAATGATCTCAGATCAGAACCAGCATATATTGGTGGTGAAACATTTAAGCTGTTAAGCTCAGATGTACGACCAAATATAAGTTTTATTAATTCTACATTAAACGTGAATACTGATATCGCATTGACAGGACTTGATCTTGTTGTACCAAATTTTGTCAATGATGAAGGTGTTTTACTTGCCAATCTTTCTGATTTCATTTTCTATGGCAATGGCGTTTGTATTGATAATGGTACCGGTCGTCAAATGATTCTTGGTACTCGTATCGGTTCAACAGCAGCTGATTGTTGTTCTCGTATAGATGCGGATGCATATCTGGATATCATGGAACAATTTAATGCAATCAGTTCCGGTCTTGATCCTCTTGATCCAGATGGAAATCAAACTTTAGATCTTAAAACAGCATTTAATGATGCTACAATTAATAATCTTATTGTTGATCCGGTTAATAGTTCAATTCACACAATCTTCTTGGGTGATAGCAGTAATATCTCTATAGGTGTTAATGCTGATACAACCGGATTTAATTTTGATACCAACCCATGGTTGCGTATCGCAGGCAATGTGTTCTCATTTGAAACAAGAGGTGGCAAAGCTACGGTTACGCGCAGTAACACTACCGGTAAAAATGCCATATTTGTTGATTTAAATGGTAAAATTAGCATTGAACCAGGATTCATTGCTAACATGGCTGTCATGGTAATTAAAAGTCACAATGGTATTGTGGATCTTCCGGCAGATCAAGTGTTCTTCAGTGATGGTGCTGGTATTGCAACATGGGATGTTGATTTAAGTGATCCTGCCGACCAAATTATTGTCGGATCTGGTCAATGTTTATCAACATATATATTCAATTGGATACTTGCTAAAAAAGATTGTCCAAACTTCATACCATTTAGTTGTTGTGTAGATTCATGCTCATGCCCAGCGGTGACTGAAGCTAACGTAACATCATTGCCAACAATTCAAGGATGTATTGATGACTTGCAAATTCAGGGAACTCGTATTGGTGATCCAGCACAGTTCTTGATTGATGGTGGTCTTGTTCGTCAGCTCACATTCTTGGATAGTAACTGCAGTGCAGAAGCACCAGTGGCAGTGATTGTGTTGCAAAATGGTGGTACTATCGGCCTTGATGATTCAACAACATTAGGTGCAAATGGCGTTACTATTATTGCTAATGGTTCTGGTCGCGTTGTGATTAATGAAGACGTGGTTATTAATAACGTCTGTGCATTTGTTAAAGGACCTGACTTTGCTCCATGTGATGTGTTGGAACTGTATAGCTCCGTGCCACATCAAATTCTTCTCAAATCAAGCGGTACGCTTAATTTAACATCGTTTGATAATGTGGAAGATATTGTTGCATTCATGGGAGAGTTGCGCTTGGTGGTTGAACCAGGAGCTCGAATCATTACTGGTCAAGGAACATTGCGTTTTGCTGAAAATTCAAAACTTCAGTTTGAGGCAGCAAACAATGCTTTTGATTTCTTTAATGCAATTCCTTTTGGCGTAGAAAATACAACGCTGCCAATTACAATAGTTAATGCGGCATTACCACATAACCCACTTTCAGCATTGACCAACTTTGGTGCAGGATTACATAACACTGATCAGTTCCGCGTGATAATTGCTGGTGGTGGTACCATTGAAATCGTCGATAATGCACAAGGCTTGTTGCCATTCAATGCGTTTGTTGGTATTGAAACAATCAGTACAGCAACATGCACAATTCCAACAACAAACATTACTTTAAGTATTGCGGATAACGGTGCATTTGAAATTGGTCACTTTAATTTAAATGAAGGCGGCGTATTGCAAGTTGGTGATGTTGATTTCCATGAAGATCATTCTGTTAGCTTTACGTTAACCTTGGATGGTGCTAATGCCAACTTTACTATTGGTAGTCGTGGCTTCTTGGGCCTTGGTGTTGGTATTGAGCGTTTTGATGGACAAATTGCACCTCCAACACAACCTTCTCGTGTATGTGAAGTTCAATTTGCACCAAATGAAAACATTGTGGGTACGCTTAACAATGTGAGTGAAATTACCTTCAACTTCTTTAGTGGTCGCTTTGAACATGATCGTATATTTGCAGGTAATAACCCTAATGCATCATTGGTAGCCATTGGTAACAATACAGGTATAGAGTTTAATCTTAACTTTGAAACACCAGATGATAATGTTGATCCTGTTTTAGAAAGAGAGTCAAATTTCAATCTTGCAGGTGGTGGTAATCTGGTACTTATTTCACCAGGCACGGGTGGATTACAACCAATTGTGTTAGGTCAGGATGGTCTGAGTGCTCAACCTCGTTTAAGTGCAAGTATTATGGCATCAACATTGTTAGAAATAGATAATGTTGACAAAGCAGGTCTGAATGGTCCAGCAGCATTTGCATTCTTTAAAACGCGTGATGCGGTATTAAATGTGACGGAAGATAATGCATTTGGTTTAGCGAATGCGGCAAGTTCAGGTGATAGCTTCAGACCTGATTATAGTCCAATTCTTGTTGGAGCGGTTATCAATGGACTTCTCGTCAGAGGGTTTGTATATGATATCATTGGCGTTGGTGAACAAATTTCTAAAAATCAAACAGCAATTGATAATGCAGCAGTTTTTGCAAATATTGATCCTGTGTTGAATGAAATCATAACGGTAACAAATATAGTAGAATAAGTAGATGCAGATGGGTGCTTTTGGTACCCATCTGCCTTGTTATAAACATGCAGTAAAAAAAAGGTAGTAGGTATGGACGTAACAAACAGAAGGAAAGTAATGAAGAAAACCTTAAAAAGCATTATGCTTTTAGGCGCATTATGTGGCGGGGCACTTCATGCGAGTTTTGATTTCTTATCTCCGTTGAGTTTTGACGATCGTGGTTATATACATTGGTTCCTTGCTCCTGCTGATCAAGCATGGTGGTATGACACAATGCCAAGTGCAAAAAAGCATACTGATTGGAACATCCATATGTGGGGTGCGGCATACACACGTAGTGCTAATAGAGCATTTTTTGATAAATGTGATCCATGTGATTCCGATAAAGTAACTCGTAAGACGACATCGCTTTCACAGTTGTTTTTTGGTCAAACGGTTTTTCGCGGTGAGAACGCTTTTCCCGGTGGGACGTTTTTAGGAAATCCAGCAGCTCAGCTTCAAGCGAGTAACGTAAATCCATTTTTAGCATTTGCACGCATTATGCCTAATTTTGAGTATAGTGAAAAAGGTGCAAATATGGGTATCGATTTTGCGCGCTATGTTGGTAGAGATGATAGATATCATATTGGTGCTCGATTTAATATTCCATTTAAGATCATTGAAATTGAACAAGATGGTACTATTGTAGAAGGTCTTGATGATGTTTTTGTGACGAGAATAGTCACGCTTGATGCAGGTGTTGACCCTGATTATATTGAATATGCTATGCGTTATGATTTTTTGAGCTCTTTGGTTTTTAGTGAAAATTCCACGCCATCGGGGATATTAAAAGCGCAGCCTGTTGTGACATATTTTAATAACCCGAACGCACAAATTGGGCTTGTAGGGACGCAGCTTACAGGGGTAACGGCAGCTGATAATAATTTAATTCCATCTGCCTATGCGACAAAAAACAATTGTGGGGATCTTCCTGCAGTACCATTTACAAAATTGCCAACTCAAGTTGGAGGTTCGCTTGGCTCTGATGGTCAAGGCGTTAATGGAGCAACATTGTTTTTTGAAACTAATGTAGATTATGCCAATAATTTAGCCCTAGACCGCAATGCTCAAGGTACGGTTTTTGTAACGCCGCGTGGTCTTATTGATGCCCAGAATAATTTGACCATTTCACCAATATCAGCTTCAATTTTGAGTCAAGTTGACGCGCTTATAACGACAGACCTTCTTGTTGCAGAACCAGTTACAACATTCTTTTTGAATAATGGAATCAATTTATTGGGATCTGACCGTATTGTTGGTCTTGGTGATTTTGCAACTGAAGTTTACGGTGGTGTTGGCCATTATAATGATTGGTTTGTTGATGGTATTTTTGGTATTCGTTTCCCAACAGGAAAGAAACAAAAACATTCCAATGACGTTTATTATAAACCAACCGGTAACAATGGACATTTCGAAATTAAGCTTGAAATAGATGGCGGTTGGCAACCACGTCCATGGTTTGCATTTGAAATTCGTCCCGCATATTCCCATGTATGTAAACGTTCTGAAAAACGTGCAGCTCCATTTGCCGGTGCAACGGTTGTGAATATTGGACCAGAAATTGAAGCTGATGTTTCTTGGAATTATTTTGTTTTACAAACGGATTTTAGTTTCTTCCATCCACACAATCGTGATCTTGGTTTTACACTTGGTTATGAGTTGTTTGTTAAAGGGCATGACCATGTATCGATATGTCAAACAGCAGCAACAGATTTCTTTGGTAACACAGGTCAGCCCCTTGCTGCATGTAACTATGAAGTACACACCAATTCACTTTCCAATAAATTACGCGGTGAAATATTCCATCGTTGGAACTATTTTGAACTCTTTGGTGGCGGATCACAGATCCTTTCTGGTAGAAACATTATGAAAGAAACTGAAGGTCACATTGGTTTGGCAATATACTTCTAAAAAAAGTTATTTTTTTGAGAAAGGTAATGAAGATGAATGCAATAATAACTCAGTATAAAAAAACGGTTTTGATGATGATTGCCTTAGTTGCAATAAACATCAGTTCAGTGTTGTCTGCTGCATGTAGTGCATGTGCCGCAGCGGCAGCGATACGACAATCAATTAAAGATGCTCAAGCAGCATTAATGGTAGGACAACCAGCTTCACGTGAAATGGAATTGGACAGTATTGATTCAGCTGATTTGCGTACCATTGAAGCGTGTTGCGAATATTGCGCAACAACGGGTAACTA
>Ga0070733_10000661_pt1 | contig 27320 bp, 21 predicted proteins | sample Coa_R1_9_FD_66450 | JGI IMG/M metagenome (GOLD analysis project Ga0070733, IMG submission 66450) | Surface soil microbial communities from Centralia Pennsylvania, which are recovering from an underground coalmine fire - Coalmine... | ecosystem: Environmental > Terrestrial > Soil > Unclassified ...
CTAGTGTAGTGTCTCACAAATAACTAGACATCAATCTGAAGTTCCGCTATCCTGGGTCCATGGGCATGTCATGTGAGCCTTCGGTCGTGGATCAGGAGAAGCTTGCGCAGTGGATCGCGGCGCATGGAACACCACAGCAAGTGGTTCTGCGCTGCCGGATCGTGGCGGCGGCAGCAGCGGGGAAGTCCGATGTCGCTATTGCGAAGGAGCTTTCTGTGAACCGGAACACCGTAATTCTTTGGCGGAGACGCTTTGCCGAGGAGGGGTTGGACGGTCTTTGGGATATTGCTCCGGGGCGGGGACGAAAGCCCGTGTATGGAATCGATAAGATCGCCGCCATCGTGGATGCGACGCTGCAAACCAAGCCGGCGGGGATGACACATTGGAGTTGCCGGATCATGGCGCAGAACCAGGGCGTCAGCAAGGCCACAGTGAACAGAATCTGGCGCGCTCACAAGTTGCAGCCGCATCGCACGAAGACTTTCAAGCTTTCGCGCGATCCGAAGTTTCTGGAGAAGATGACCGACGTGGTGGGTCTGTATCTGAATCCGCCACAACAGGCGATGGTGCTTTGCGTGGACGAAAAGAGCCAGATTCAGGCACTGGATCGGACGCAGCCGGGATTGCCCATCAAAAAGGGGCGTTGCGGAACGATGACCCACGATTACAAGCGCAACGGAACAACAACCCTGTTCGCCGCTCTGGACACGCTGCAAGGCAAGGTCGTCGGCGAATGCCATCAGAGACACCGGCATCAGGAGTTTTTGCAATTCCTGCGCCGGCTCGACCAGGAGTTCCCCGGCAAAGTTCCGCTACATCTTGTAATGGACAACTATGGTACTCACAAACACGAGAAAGTCAGGGAGTGGCTGAAACGTCATCCCCGATTCGTGCCTCACTTCGTTCCCACCAGTTCCAGTTGGCTGAATCTGGTGGAGAGGTGGTTCGGTCATCTCGACAGCAAGGCTATCCGCCGCGGTATCTTCCGCAGTGTTGCCGACCTGCAGGCATCGATTGAAGCCTTCCTCAATGCCTGGAACAAGAATCCGAAACCATTCGTCTGGACCGCCACCGTCGAATCCATCCAGGAAAAACTTAACCGATGCCGACAGACGTTGGAGATCATTCAACCGGGCTGCACCAGTCCTAAGTCCAGAAAACGGGGGGCAAAAACTGCCTAGTTATTTGTGAGACACTACACTAGCAGCTTGGCGCGGAGGCCTCAACCAAACGCGCGACCTCATCGGCGCGCCGGAGAGCGGTAATCTCCAAATCCCGGCGCTCACCAGCGATCGCATCCGAAAATCGCTCATCGGGATGCATCGCGCGAACATTGAAATCGACACTCAGCAGCATCGCCCGCACGGCCGCGGAGAGGAGCATTGCCGCACCTCCAACGTCTGCCAGGGTCAGTCCGTGCACCACCCCCGCCGCTTCCACGCATAGATCCAGCCCGCGGACCGCCGAGAGTGCCGCGTCCATGGGAACTTCAATGGCTTTGCGCACGGCGGCCGTTTGGTCCCTGCCCTGACGCTTGCACTCCATGTATTCGTTGAACGCCCGGATATCCTCGTCCGCGAGGCGCGCCAAACGGCTCGACTCGGCGCGCGCCGAATCCAGCAAAGCACCGAGATCCATTTTTTTGCCGGCGATGGCGAGCACCTTGGCGAGAAGCGCCAACGCCAGGCTTGCGGTAACGGCTGAAATCGCCACGCTGGCCGGGACCGGGTCCGTGCCGCAAGCCTTCTCACGAAAGGCGGCAAGCGTTCCGGTCCAGACTGAGTTATCCATCTACGAAAGCCCGATAATGCGGCCGGTCTCCGTATCCAGATCGATTTCGTAATACCCAGGCCGCGTGGACAACCCCGGCATCGTGCTCATCGTTCCCAGCAGCGGATAAACAAACCCCGCGCCCACACTGGCGCGCACGTCGCGCACCGGCACAGTAAATCCGCTCGGAGCGCCCTTCAGGTTCGGATCATGACTCAGGCTCAGATGCGTTTTCGCCATGCAGATCGGCAGCTTGTCGAAACCCTGACGCGTATACAGCTCAATCTGCTTTTCCGCTTGGGGCGAATACTCGACGCCATTGCCACCATACATCTCGCGCACAATAGTCTCGATCTTTTCCTTGATGCTCATTTCGAGCGGATAGAGGAAGTGGAAATCGCTTGGCTTCCCGCACGCCGCCACCACAGCCTTCGCCAGATCTACCGCGCCTGCGCCGCCTTCGGCCCAGTGATTGGCCCTGACCGCATCTTCCGCTCCCGCCGCGACCGCGAGCCGGCGCACCAGATCGACCTCGGCGTCCGTGTCATTCTTGAATCGGTTCACCGCAACGACGACGGGTATACCGAAAGATCGCGCGTTACCGATCAGCCGGATGAGATTGCTGCAGCCCTTCTCGAGGAGTTCCAGGTTCTCCTGCGTGTAAGCGGGAGCGAGCGGCTGCCCCGCAACCACCTTTGGTCCGCCGCCGTGCATCTTCAGCGCGCGAATCGTCGCCACCAGGATCACGCAATCGGGAACCAGGCCGCTGTAGCGGCACTTGATATTGAAGAACTTCTCCATCCCCATGTCCGCGCCGAATCCGGCTTCGGTCAGCACGTAGCCCTCGGGTCCGACAAGCTTGAGAGCGATTTGATCTGCCACAATCGACGAATTGCCGTGCGCGATGTTGGCGAACGGGCCCGCATGCACAAAGGCCGGCGTGCCCTCGATGGTCTGCATCAGATTGGGCATGAGCGTGTCCTTCATGAGGACGGTCAATGCCCCGCCGGTTCCCAGATCGTCGGCGGTAATGGGCTCTCCCGCGCGGCTGGAACCAATCACCATGCGGCCCAGACGCTCCCGCATATCTTTCAGACTGGTGGCCAGCGCGAGAATCGCCATGATTTCGCTGGCGACCGTGATATCGAAGCCCGTGACCCTCGTGTGGCCTTTTTCTTCCGGACCCTGGCCTACAGTGATCTGGCGCAGCATGCGGTCGTTCGTGTCCGTTACGCGCCGCCAGGTGATCGTAGCGGGATCGATATCGAGCCGGGCAAAACGGCTGCGCTCTTCCGGCGTCAACTCGTTCGGATCCTTTTTGAAAATACCCAGTTTGTGCAAACGGCGAAACATGACCGCCGCGAAGCGCCGGCTGCCGTCCTTGGCGACCGGACACAGACGGTCGAACAACACCTGATCGTCCGGCGTGGTTGTTTCGTGAAGCACCCGGGTGTCGATCGCGGCGGCCAGCAGATTATTCGCCGCGGTGATGGCATGGATGTCGCCAGTCAAATGAAGATTGAACTCCTCCATCGGAATGATCTGGCTGTAACCGCCGCCGGCCGCGCCGCCTTTGATCCCGAACGTCGGGCCCTGGCTGGGCTGCCGAATGCAGGTGAAAACCTTCTTACCCAAGTGCGCGCCCAGTGCCTGGCTGAGCCCGACGGTGGTGGTGGTCTTTCCCTCGCCCAACGGAGTCGGCGTGATCGCGGTCACGACGATGTACTTGCCGTTCTTCACGTCTTTCAGCCGGTCGCGAATCGACAGGTGCACCTTGGCTTTGGTCTTGCCGTAGAGCTCCAGTTCATCGGGCAGGATGCCGGCTTCGGACGAAATCTGATCGATCGGAATCGGCGTCGCGGCCTGAGCGATTTCGATATCGCTTGGCACTGAGGCGAGGAGGTTCTTCAATTTATGAGGCATTTGATGTTTTTGTGGCGTCTTCGATCTGAACCAGTGTCGTGGCCACCGGATTGGTATCGTGCCCCGGCCGGCTGTCGCGTTCCAGGAAAAGGTTGATAAACGAACTCGTGCCCTGCAGCGACCGGTTTCGCGGCGGAATATAGGCTTTCAATTCGTCGATCCGGTTCGCCGACTGCGCGGTTTCGTAAACCTTCACCCAGATACAGGGCTTATCCGGCAGCACTTCGCACATACCGTTCAGCGTGCCGCCGCACGGCCCGTTGCGCATATTTTTCGGGCAGGTCATCGGGCAGACATACTCCATCTCGCCCAGCACGCAATTGCCGCAGGCCTTGCAGCCGAACAGCGGAGACTTGATGGCTAACTCGACGCTTTCCACGGCGTGAGCTGCCGCGGGATGCCCGTCGACCCACCGGAACACCGAAGTCAGGCCTCTTCTCAAAGCGTTGTCTTCATGTTTTACCGGGAAGAGCTTTGCGCCGGTGTCGAGCAGGCGCGCCAACCCGCTGAGCGGCTTCGGCGGATGAGGAGCCGCATCGAAATAATAGAATCCGCCCTTGAGACCGTAAGAGATTTCTTCGGCGAACTCCTCCCATTGCGATGCCACTTCTTCGGAACGTTTGATGATCCATTGAATACGCTCGGCATTGTCGATGCCGCCGATATAAGCTCCCGCGTAGCCCAAACCGCGGAGAATCGCAACCGTGCGCGCAGCTCGTTCCAGGCGCGCTGCCATCCCTTTGTCTTCCGCCTTCGCTTCGGTTTGAACGCGCTCCAGGAGCTCCTTCGAAACCCAGCAGCCGGGAGGCTCGCCTTTCGAAAATTTCTCCGCGGCCTTCGGCGGCAGCACATAGACATTACCGAAGACCGGCGTTTTCAGCCCGCGCTCATCGAGATAACGCTTCAACTCGCGGAACTTACGTGAGTCGTAACCGAGCTGTGTAATGGCCCAGTCCGCGCCGGCCGCGATTTTCTTCTCCAGCTTGAGGTATTGATAAGCGCAGTCGGCCTCGGTGTATTTGAACGGCGATACGGCGACAGACGTGAAGAACGGCATCCCCGCCGCGCGCAGCTCGCTGATTATCTCAACCAGCTGCACGGAATCCATGGCGAACAGAGGCGGCGAGGATGGGTCGGCGCCCAGAGGATAGTCGCCCGTGATGGCAAAAATATTCTCAATGCCGAGAGAATGACAGGTCTCGAGCTGCTTGAGGATTTCAATGCGATCCTTATTGACGCAGGTGATGTGGACGTTGGGCGTCAGGCCACGCGCACGCACCCCCGTGCCGACGCGAATAGGGTCGTGTCCCGCCGAGCCTCCGGCATAGCTGGTGACGCCGGCCGCAATCACTCCCGGAATCCGCGCGAGGTCCGACCCCGACTGGAATATCTTCGCCTCCGGGGTACGCTGGCTGGCCACCAGCTCCACGATGTAGGAAAAGCGTCCGCTCGCCAGAGCTTCTTTGATTGGGTTCGGCATGCCCTACTGCCCCAACTCCCTCCGGACCATCTTCGTCCCTTCGACCATAGCTTTCAGTTTTGCGAACGCCACGTCGCGCGCCAAATGGAAACAACCGCAATCAGGCAGCACCGCGATGCGTTCCGCCGGCATCACCGCCAGCGCCCGGCGAATATGCTCGGCCACCATATCCGCTGTTTCAATCTCGTCGTTCTTCACATCGATCACACCCACGCCAAGGTCGAATGAAGGCTTGAACTCCCGGAAGAGATCGAGATCTTCTCCACCGCGCCGCGCGAATTCCAGCGTCAATTGCTGGATATGGGCATCCAGAACGGCGGGGAACAGATACCGGTAGCTGCCCTCCCACGACGGCTTGCCGTAGCGGTTCCCATAGCAGACATGGAGCCCGATCTTCGTATCCACGCCGTCCACCAGCGTGTTCAGCGCCTTTATTCCCCATGAAACGTCTTCGGGGAAACCGGAATAATAAGGCTCGTCGATCTGGATCAACCCCGCGCCTGCCTTCGCCAGTGCCTTGAGCTCCAGATTCATCACCCGCGCAAGATCCATCGCCAAAGCTTCGTCGCTCGGATAGAACTGATTGCGAAGCCGCTTCGTCAGGCAATGCGGCCCCGTAATGCAGATCTTTGTTTCATGATCCGTAAAAGCTTTGAGAAACTGAAAATCACGCACCAGCCCGAGAGAAGCCGTCGGCAGCTTGCTATGCACCGAACTGTCATAGAAGTCGTAGTAAAACTTTTTCGACGAGCGGTCGATTTGAATGCCGGGTATTCGCTCCAGAAAATAATCGACGACATTATCGCGCCGCGGCTCGCCATCGGTGATGATATCGAGACCGGCGACCTCCTGGTCCTTGATAGCCGCCTTGGCCGCCGCGTCGTAGATCTCGTCGAGGTCGTGATGGCTGATCCGGCGGGCAAAATAATCGGTCTTGAGCCGCTCAAGCCAGCCGGGCATGGCGAAACTGCCGACCATCGATGTGGGAAGAATGGGAAGTTTCATCTGGCGTATTTGGGTCTTCGCGATGCTCATCCAATCATTCGCGTGGCGTCGTATAAAGGACGGAAGTTTTCGATTCCTTGCGGTAACGGTAGGGCGCGAAATGCAGGTCGTAGCCCGTTCGTTCGGCCACTCCTTTCAACAGCGCACCGTTGACCCAATTTACAATCGATCCGTCCAGCTTTCCCGGACCGTGGAAGCCAACGCGGTAATCGTTGAGGTCCGTTACAAATATATCCTGCACCTGCAGATAGCCGCGGGGATGGAGCAGCGGAATGGTGTTCACGAAGCTTTCAAGCGCCCCGGAACTGAGGTGGAACCGCAGATCGCCCGATACTCCCGCCAGAATGTCTTCGAGCCTCGGCACGTCGAGGCCGGTCGGCAGCATCAGGTCCGGCAGGTCCTCGAAAGCCACCATTTGTTCTTCCAGCCGCATGGCCTTCCAGAGCTCCGCCCAGAAGCTCATGCCGCACTCGATGTCCCCTCCGAAATCGGGTCCGATCGCCAGCAGCTTGTCGACCACCCCGCGCAGGCCATCGAGCGGAAACTTGTATTTCTCCGCCAGCCGGACGGCGTCGGGCATCGGCACGTAGGCCCGCATGTGCACGTAATAAAGACCGCCATCGCGCCGCATGATTTCTTCATCCGGCAGGTTGTCGTACATGTTGGTCGAGTGGATGTAGAGGATCTTGTGGCGCAGGAAGGAGAGAGTCTTCAGGGGGTTCAGCGCATCGAGCGCCAGAAAACTACACAGATGAATGTGATCTTTGACGGCCGGCCGCGACATATCCAGGGTTTCGAGCGAGTAGTCGCCCATGAGCACGCGCAACCGGGGATAGTAACTGGTGCCGCGCTGCTGATCGAGCTGGCGGAATTTCTCGACGAACATGCCGCACCGGGTCCCGCTCCCCACGCCGATCTCGAGAATGAAAAACTCGGGCGGCAATTGCTTCCGCGTTTCCATGTCCCGCAGCAGCGACCAGAAATCGGCCACACTGTCCACCACGGCGTCGTCCTGGTTGCCGTCGGACTTGCCGCCAGGCAGCGCCTCCTGATATCCCTTGCCTGTCATCCTTTCCCAATCGCCCAGGTTTCCCCAGTAGCGCTTGTTGAACTCCCAGGCAATGCTGTTGCGGAAGGACTTGAAATCCTCGAGGGGTATCCCCTCGACGCCAGCCAGCGCCCGCAGCATCTCCGGGCGCAGGTTATCCGGCGTCACTTGCCGCGTGTCGATGCGCATGTCCGTCACTTTGGCGCCGCGCGTCACGCTCACTACTTCGCGAAAATTCTGCTTGTACTGGACCCAGTCCAACTGCACCTGGAGACCGGCAAACTGTGCCGGGTCCATGTCGCCGGCCGCGACCAGTTTCTGTAAGGCTTCGACCACCATCGGCGTAACGGCCGCCGCCTTCGCGTTAAGGTGATTCAGGTGCAGGTTCATCTGTAGTCAGGGCCATGACAGAGTGTATCGAATGAGAACCTGCGGCGCGGGTATTCGTGCCTGCCGTGCCGGCCGTCGTGTCGGCACTTGTCAGTCCGCGGCCTGGATCTCAACCGCGTTGCCGGCCGGGTCTTTCACGTAGCAGGACCGCGTGCCGTCGCGGTGCAGCTTCAGAGCGCCGAACTTCTCCGCTTCCGGACTCACAAAAGCGATGTGCGCCGGATGCTGGCTGGGAATGACCAGCGCCAGCTGGATATTACCGAACTGCAGGAAAGCCCAAGTATCGTCCTGATACTTGACCTCGCAGTGGAATGTGCGCGTATACCAGCCGACGGCCGATGCGACATCCTCGACCGGGATGGCGATGTGGTCGATGGAGTCCAGCTGCATGACCTGATTCTACAGCGCGGCGACGAATCCTTCCCAGGCAGCGGTGGTGTTCTCGAACCGGAGGCGCGCGTCCTGGCTGATACGCATCATGGTCTGATCGTCGTGGTCGGGATCGTGATGGAAGAGCATCAGGTGTTCCGCGCGTGCGTCGCGCGCGAGCAGCACGGCGTTTTCCCACGTGCTGTGGCCCCATCCGCGATGCTTCTCGTACTCGGCTGGAGTATATTGCGCGTCGCAGATCAAAATGTTCGCGCCCTGGGAATATTCACAGAGCGTCTCATCCGACTCCTTGACCCCATGTTCGTAGTCGGTCGCATAAACGATCACTACGCCGTTCGATTCAATCCGGTAGCCGCACGCGCCCTGCGGATGATTCAACGCGAAGGGGCGCACGGTCAATCCTCCCGCCTCGACGGCGCAGCCCTCTCCAATCTGGTGGAACTCGCGTTTGGCCGCAACCTGGTCGAAGCCGATCGGGAAGTAGGGCTTCGTCATCTGGCCTTCGAGTGTTTCCTGAAGGGGCCGGTGGGAACCGGAGAGAAAGGAAACGCGATTATTGGGTCCGTAAAGAGGCGCGAAAAACGGGAGGCCCTGAACATGATCCCAATGGAAGTGAGTCAGGAAAATTTTGGTGTCGATGGGCGACCCGCCGGCTTCCTGCATCAAAGTCTGGCCCAGAGCGCGGATACCGCTGCCGGCATCGAAGATCACGCTCTCATTCAACCCCGTGCGAATCTCCACGCACGAAGTGTTGCCGCCGAAATTCAGGTTTTCAATTTGCGGCGTAGGAGTTGAGCCGCGCACTCCCCAAAACTTGAGCCGTACTTGTGTTTCAAGTTGCGTGCCATTCATTAAAAGGTCATTTTGGCACGAATTCGCTTGCGATCGCCTTTCTCAACTTGAAGTTTCAGCGCCGTCGCGTAGGCTTCACGGGCGGCGTCGGCGTGATTCAGCGATTTTTCGGCATCGCCGATCTGCTCCCAAACCGAAGCATTCTGCGCATCCTGTTTGGCCGCGGCGCGGAGCTGGACGATGGCCAGATCGGGCTGATTCGCCTTTAAATACAGGCCCGCGAGCGCCATTCGAGCCGCGAGGTATTCGGGCTTGACGCCGATCACGTACACGTATTGTTCGATCGCACCGGCCGTGTCGCCGGTTTGGCCAAGAAGCCCGGCCAGGCTTAAACGGGAAGCCAGATAGTCCGGATTGGCGGCCAGGTTCTGCTTCCAGGCGTCGATGGCCTCGTTTTGGCGGCCCTTCAGACCGGACAGCAGCAGGCCGAGATTGTGACGCGCGGCGAGCAGCGACGGGCTTTTCGCGAGGGCGTCTCTATAAAACTTCTCGGCTTCGGCGGATTTTCCTTCGGACGCTTTGAGCGAACCGAGAGCATTCAACGGTTCGGCGGAATCAGGCGCGAGCGAGAGCGCCAGTCGATATTCGGTCTCCGCTTCGCGACGCCGGTTCAAACGCTGGTAGACGAGGCCGAGATTATAGGGAAGGTAACTGTACTGCGGGGTGATCCGCATGGCCTGCTGGTAGCTGCGGATGGCTTCCTGATAATTACCCGCTTCCACGTAAGCGAGCGCAAGGTTGTGGAGCGGATAGGACCAGTTCGGCGCGCGGCGCGCGGCATCGCGGAAAGCTGGGATGGCCTTGGCGAAATCGGCCTGTTCCAGATAAGCGATACCCAGCGCGTTGTAGCCATAAGCCTCGCCCGGATCGATGCGGACGGATTGTTCGAGCAAAGTGGCAGCCTGAGGATATTGCTTGTCGTACAGGAGTCCGCGGCCCGCGAAGAAATCGTTGCGGCCTTCGAGATAAAGCGATTCCGGGGTGAGGCGCATGGCGGCTTCCATGTACCTCGATCCGGCATCGAAGTCATTTTTTGTCTGGGGCGACTGGTCTCCGGCGAGGTAGCGCAAGAGCACCTGCTGGGCTTCGTTTTCGAGAGCGACCCGGAGCGCATTCTCCTGCAGGAACATCTGTTCAGCTGGCAATTCGGCGCGCAATTTGGCGATGAGATCCCATGCGCTGTTCGGCTGATCGGGGAGAAGGCGGCGGGCTCGTACCGCGGCCTGGAACGTATCGACATCCTGGCTTGCCTGTGGAGACAGTTGCGCGTTCTGCGGGTCGGCTCCCGCCAGCAGAAGCGGACCTCCGTTGCGTGAATCGTAGAGGCTGCGGAAACGGGCCAGCGTGATCCCCTGCTTGCTGAGATCGGAGAGCTTCGTGACACCCGCCAGGTTCCCAAAATCGCGGGGGTGCTCCTTGTTGTTGGTCAGTTTCGGAACGCTGTCGCGCACGTAGTCGGTGAGTTCGCCCGCGCTCACGAAACGGTCGTCGTCATGGTCCGCAAAGCCTTCGAGGCCCCTGACCAGTGCGTAGGTGAATGCGCCGTGTCCGCCGCCGAATTGCATGCCTTCCTCGGAAAGCTCGCGCGGCCGGGCGGCCATCAGGCCAAGCATTTCACCCTGCGCTTCGCCCAGTTTTTCAACCGCGCTGCCGACAGCGGCGGTCTTGAGGTTGCCGAGCGTCGCGGTGCGGGCGAGATCCGCCATTAGAACTACCCGGCCGACCTTCGAAAGCTCGTCGTCGACCAGAGACTGGATTTCGCTCATCGGCAGCGAAGTCGTGGAAAGATCCTGCGGGTCGCTGTCGTAAGTCAGAATGTATGCCCCGCGGTTGTCCACGATGCCGTGGCCGGCAATAAGGATGAAGATGGTGTCTTTCTTGCCGGCGCGATTTCGCAGAAATGTCTGGAAAGCATTGCGCACAGCGGCAGTGGTGGCCTCCTCATTGGTGAGAACGACCATCTGATCGTCGGGAATCCCGCCGCCGCGCGCGCTGGCGAGGTGCTGGCTGAAAGTTTTGGCATCGGCATCGGCGAACTGGAGCCAGAGGTTTTGCGGCAGCTTTTCGTATTTCGAAATCCCGATCATCAGGCCATATGTTCTGGCGTCGGGTGAAATCTCGGCGGCCTTCAGCGCGGCTTGGGTGGCCAGCGATTCTTCGAGTTCGAAGATCCGGCCCTTCACCCAAACGGCGTCTTTCCACTCGCTCGAAACCTTGCGGTAAGCGGCGAGCGCGTTGGCTTCGAGTTTGTTCTGTTCGAATACGGTGGCTTCCTCGACCAGCGCGGAGGCATCGGCGGGGTTGGCGCGCAGGGCCTGTTCGAACGGCCCGATGGCCGTCTTAACAGCGGGCGGCAGGCCATCGAACGCAATCACGTCGCCTTCCGGTTTCGCCAGTCCGCGGGTCATGCTGACTCCGTAATGCTGCTGGCTGGCTACGGCAACCCGAACGAGCTGCGGCAGGAAGCAGGCATTGACGGGTTTGGGCGGGTCGAGCTTACCCGATTTGACCTTGAGCTGTTTGGTGTCGAGAAAAACCTCGCCGCCGGGAGCGAGTGTTTGGGACGATTTCCCGGGGCAATAAAGGAAATTCGCCGGGGAACCGACGGCGCGGAGAGAATCGCCGGAGAAAAGAATGTCCCCGGCACGCGCCGCCAGCGGAGTTTCGGTATTTGCCCGGAGAACCTTGCCGTCCGTGGCCGACAGGATAAGTCCAACGGGTTCTTCGCGGGCTTCGGCGGCGAAAAGCGTCGCCGGCGGCAAGGCCGTCAGCGCCACAACGGCAAGGGAGGTGAACAGATTGGAGCGGCTCATGCGGTCACGCTTTCTTCCAGGTGATGGGCGTGGCGGATTTCGTCGGTCATCAGCGATGCTACCGTATATAGTTTCATTGGCTCCGTCTTCCCTCGAACCGGTACTTCACCTAAGTACACAGTGTCAATACCCCCCCCTGCCATTTCACACGTCGATCCGCTCATCAGCAATCTGGTTTTATGTTCCTTGTTGAGGCTCTCCAGCCTCGAGGCCAGATTGACCGTATCGCCGAGAACCGTGAACTCCATCTTGTCAGACGATCCCACATTGCCGATGACTACTTCACCCGAGTGCATCCCCGCCCCGGTTTTGAACTCGCTGGGAGCGCTTACCATCTCGGTGGCGCAGCGGATCGAGCGCAGGGCATGGCCGCCCGGTTCAGCGCCTTCATCGGTATCCGCGAAAACCGCCAGAATGCCGTCGCCGATGAATTTATTCACGTGGCCGTGGTGCGCAACGATGATCCTGCACATCATTGCCATGTAAACGTTGAGCAGGTCGACGATGACAGCGGGGTCCTTCGATTCGCAAAAGGCCGTGAAGCCCCGGATATCGGTGAAGAGGATCGTCACCATCCGGCGCTCGCCCGTGAGCCCGATCTGTTCGCTCTGCTCCAGGGATTGGGCTACCTGTTTACCGACGAAGAGCGCTACCGCGCTCTTGAAGAAACTGCTCTTCTTTTCGGCGGTGGCGAACCGGTAAATGACTCCGCCGATCAGCGAAAACCCGAAGGCGACCACCATTTCGGCGCTGGAAAGCAGCCAACCGGAAAGAAACAGCACATGCGTAGCCGTCAGGGTCAGCACCAGCGCCAATATCGACCAGACCGCGGTCTGCGAAACGCCGAAAGCGGTCACCACCGCGATGCAGACCCCGGCGTCCAGCACGAGCGCGGCGACTCTGGCCCAATCGGGAACCGGGTTCAGGAAATCCCCCGTCAGCAACGTTCGAAACGTACTCGCGTGGATCTCAACTCCCGGAGTTCCCCATTGAGTGCCGCTGAAGAGGGTATAGAAGGGCGTCGGGTAACGATCGTCCCCGGTGGAACTGTATGGCCCGAGGAAGACGGCCTTGCCTTTGACCCATTCTTCCAGTTGCCTGTGGTCCCCGGTCCTTGCCGCTTTGATGAAATCGAAAAGCGAAATCATGCGGAAAGCGCCGGGAGGACCCGCGAAATTAATGGTCAGATCGCGGATCTTGCCCAGAGGAATCGGTCTTCCGCCGAGAAAGAGCCCGCCATCGCGAAAAGTGGCGTCCTGCCCGAGAATCTTCTCGGCGGCGCGCAGCGACATGCTTCGTGTGATCATTTCCGGCGGCTCGCCGGCCTGCGGCTCCTCAAACAGTTCCTGCCGCCGCTCGAAACCGTCGCTGTCGGTGGTGAGATTCGCCATCGCGTAGGTGCCGAAGGCGGCGGCGAGCATATTGACCGGCACTGCGAATGAAGCTTTTTTCTGGTCCGCCGTCGTCGCAACAAAGCCGGTGACTACCGGCATTTTCTGCATGGCATAGGTAACTGCTTCGACGAGTTTCGAATCGTTATCGGGTTCGTATTTCGTGACCGGTATGCCGAAAGCAACGTCGAGCACAAACACTTTCGCACCCGCATCGGCGGCGGCTTTCATGGCATCGGCGTAGTACGGATGCCAAAAGGAAGACAGCTCGGGAAAATTGTTCAGCGCTTTCTGGTCGATGCCGATGATGACGGTGTCACGAACGGGCAACTTGCCGCGAAGGACAAAATGTACGTCCTGTGCCTTGAGGCTTATCCCCTGAAACCAGCTGGCGCGGCCCAGCAGCAGCGTGAGGGCGACGCCGCTCAGGGCAATTGCGGCGCCGATCGCCAGGCGTTGCCATTTTCGTTTCATGCTTGCCTTTGAACGCTATTATCCCCCGATGAGCGGGTAGAAATGCAGGCGCGATACCGAAAAGCCAGCGGAGACTTGCAGAAGGAGTGGCAGGCGTCGGATTCGCGCCGGTACCATGAGTACTTCCTCGGCTTCCTCGGGGAAAATATGGCGCGGAATTCGTTCTGTGTGTTAGGCTACGGTAACTCCCGCCGGAAGGAAGAAACGATCGGGGATGTCGAGCCGCATTGCCCGGATCTTTATTGCCGCGTTGTGTGTAACGGCGCCAACGCTCCACGCCCAGACGCTGCTGAATTTCGAGAGCCTGAACGACGGGGACCTGGTCACGACTCAGTTTACCGGCGTCACCTTCTCGAACGCGCAGACGCTGACGGCGGGTTTCTCCCTTGACGACCTCGAATACCCCGCGCATTCCGGCAAAAACGTAATCACGGACAACTCCGGACCGATCGCCCTCATTTTTTCCTCGCCAATATCTGCTTTTTCCGGTTATTTCACTCATTCGAAGGCGATCACTGTCGCTGCTTTCAATGGCGGCGGAACCCAGGTCGCTGTAACCTCTTCGTCGCACGACAACGCCGCCGTCTCCGGCGATGGCACTCCGCCCAATGAGCTTCTTTCCTTAAGCGCAACCAGCATCGCGAAGGTTGTGATTACCGGCAATGCGACGGGGAATTCGGTTGTCGCCGACGATCTGAGCTACCAAATCGCCCTGCGGCCCCAGACGATCACGTTCGGGAAACCGAGCGGACAAACCTTGGGCGTGGCGCCTTTCGTATTGACCGCAACCGCGAGCTCCGGGTTGACAGTAGCATTTGCTTCGAACTCGACGGCGGTGTGCACGGTATCCGGGATCGACGTAACGCTGTTGACGGACGGCACCTGTTCGATCACGGCGAGCCAGGCCGGCGATTCGATCTACGCCGCCGCGACATCGGTCACCCAGACATTCACGGTAACGGGCAAGGCGCAGACGATCACGTTTGGGAAACCGAGCGGACAAACCTTGGGCGTGGCGCCTTTCGCATTGACCGCAACCGCGAGCTCCGGGTTGGCAGTCACGTTCACCTCCAACAGCCCGCTCGTCTGTACGGTCTCTCTGGTAACCGTAACGCTGTTGACGGACGGCACCTGTTCAATCACGGCGAGCCAGGCGGGCAATTCGACCTATGCCCCCGCGACATTTGTCACGCAGACATTCACCGTAACGGGCAAAGCGCAGACGATCACATTTGGGAAACCAAGCGGACAAACCTTGGGTGTAGCTCCGTTCGCATTGACCGCGACCGCGAGCTCCGGGTTGGGAGTCACGTTCACCTCCAACAGCCCGACGGTCTGTACGGTATCGCTGGTAACCGTAACGCTGTTGACGGATGGCACCTGTTCAATCACGGCGAGCCAGTCGGGCAATTCGATCTACGCCCCCGCGACATCGGTCACCCAAGCATTCACGATAACCGGTAAACCGCAGACGATTACGTTTGCGAAACCCAGCCCGGAGGTTCTGGGCGTGGCGCCTTTCGCATTGACCGCGACCGTGAGTTCCGGGTTGGCAGTGACATTTGCGTCCAACAGCCTGACCGTCTGCACGGTTTCCGGCGTCACGGCAACGCTGCTGACGGATGGCACCTGTTCGATCACGGCGAGCCAGGCCGGCAATTCGACTTGGGCTCCCGCGATATCTGTCACGCAGGCATTCCTGGTGGCCGGCAAGCCCCAGACGCTCACATTTGGGACACTGGGCGGACAGACTTTGGGCGTGGCTCCGTTCGCTTTGACCGCGACCGCGAGTTCCGGGTTGGCAGTCACGTTCACCTCCAATAGCCCAATGGTCTGCACGGTATCCGGGGCCGACGTGACACTGCTGACCGGCGGCACCTGTTCGATCACGGCGAGCCAGGCTGGCAATTCGATCTACGCCGCCGCGACATCGGTTACGCAGACGTTCACGGTCTTGAAACCACAAACCATCACGTTCGGGCCGCTGAGCAATCAACCCCTGAACGGTTCGGCGCCGCCCGCGCTCAGCGCGACCGCGACGTCCGGTTTGGCAGTCGTGTTTACGTCGAACTCCCCGAAGGTTTGCACAGTGTTTGAGGTCTACATAACGCTCCGGTCTGCGGGCACGTGCTCCATCACGGCCAGCCAATCCGGCAATGCAATCTATGCGGCAGCGGCGGCCGTGACACAGACATTCATGGTGGTGGCGTCGGTCGCCGCTGTCCCCGAACGCAACGGCGTACGCGTCCTCGCTTTCAACGGCCCGATGAATTTTCCCTATGCTGGAGGATTCCCGATCTGGACTCCCGGCGCGGCGGTCAGCCCCACCGCCCTGGCCGGAAGGAAGTAAGATCGGTATGGCTCGCTTCCAATGGATCTCGTGCGGAAAAACCATCCGGGAGTCGAATCGCTTTCTTCCGCCTTTTGCTCCCTGGCTCGCTCTGCTCTGCGCGACCCATCTTTGGGCTGCTCCCGCGGTCAGCACGCCCGTGGTGACTCCCACGTCTGTCGTCGCCGGGCAGGCGACTCCCGTTAAAGCGACTTGTCAGGTGACGACGGCGTCGGGCGATCCCGCGCTGCTCACAGGCGGCGTGAATCTGGTTCGGTTAACTTCCCCCGCGGGGACGGATGCATCGATAATCGGCGCGATGACGGCCGGCAGCGGCGGCAGCTACTCGTATTCGTTTACCGATACCGAGCCCGGCCCCGGCCAATATGGGCTTCAGTGCACGGCGGCATTCAGCGCAACGATCCGCCGCGTGCGTTCAACGGCGGCGACCGTTACCGTGTCGCCCGGGTCGCCGGCAACCTACGCGGTGAGCAGCCTGACGTTCTCGGTGCTGGATTCGGTTTCGCCGGCAGCAGGGCCGCAGACTCATTCGATCGGCGGGCTCACTTTCTCGATCCTGAATTCGGTCTCGCCGGCGTCGGGACCGCTGACCTATTCGATCAGCGGGCTGCCGTTCTCGATACTGAACTCGGTCTCACCGGCGGCGGGGCCGCAGACCCATTCGATCAGCGGGCTGCCGTTCTCGATTCTGAATTCAGTTTCGCCCGCCGCGGGCCCCCAGACCTATTCAATCGGCGGACTCCCATTCTCGATGCTGAACTCGGTTTCCCCGGCCGTGGCGGGGCACCAGACGTATACGATCTCCGGCCTCACATTTTCCATCCTGAACGGGGTTTCGCCCGCTCCGTCAACGCCGCTTACCTATTCGGCCTTCGGACTCACGTTCTCGATACTTAACGGATCGGCCAGTCTGCTCGGGCCTGCCCCTCTGGCAGCCCCCAGCCTGAGCTTCCGGATACCCATCGATCCCGTATTTCTGAAGGAGGCACTGGCGCGCGGAGCCCGGACGATTAACGGCAAACCCGTCTGCATGGATTCCGACGGCGACGGGCTCTGCGATTCCGATGAGCTGATTATCGGCACCAATCCGTTTAGGGCGGATACGGACGGGGATGGCTATCCGGACGGCCTGGAACTGCGTCTCGGGTCGGATCCGCTGAACCCGAACAGTATTCCCGACCTTCGACCGCCGGGCTACTTCGCGACGCCCGCGGTGAGCGTTATCAACACAATTTTCATCGCAGGACCGGCCCTGCGTCGGCAAGGAGCTTTCTATGCAAAAATCGCACCGTGACTTCAGCGCAAGGCTGCCAACGAGTTCGCTCCTTCTGCTCGCTCTGCTTACCCTCAGTAGCGCAGCAACGTTGGCCGGACAGTCGGTCTCCAGCGGTTCCACCGGCGCGGATTTAGCTCTGAACATAACTTCTCCAGGAGTAACAACGTCCATTCCATCTCCCAAAGGCGGCGGAAGTGTATACAACTTCACTTCCATCAATATCGCTATGGGTTCGACGTTGAAGTTATCGGGAGCGGTGTACCCCGGCCCAATTTATTTTCTGGCGCAGGGAGCGGTAACGGTTGCAGGAACTATTGATCTCAGTGGCCAGGGCGGTTCGGTGCCAACGGTATCCGCGCAGCGCATCCCAACGATTCCTGGTGCCGGCGGATACTTCGGGGGCTCAGCGTCATTTGGGGCGGACGGGAATCTCCCCGGATTTGGCCCATCGGGCGGTTCTGGTTCTGCCGGTACCGGTTGTGGGAATAGCTACGCCCTGCCTGGAGGCTTCTCCGGCAATCAGTTCCTGGTACCTCTGGTAGGGGGTTCCGGAGGCAACGGCTGGGCGGGGTCAGGTGGAGCTGGTGGAGGAGCTCTCCTGATAGCAAGCTCGGTGTCAATAAGCGTGACCGGAACGATATCGGCGAACGGCGGGAGCGGAGCCTCCAGTTCAGGCGGCGGTGCCGGAGGAGCAATCCGTCTGGTTGCCCCGGCTATAGCGGGCGATGGAGCGATTACAGCGGCCGGGGGAAGCCCAGGATTTAGCTATTGCCGCGGAAACAATCCTGGCGCCGGCGGCATCGTCCGGCTCGAAGCTTTCCAGGACACCTTCATCGCTACCGGCACGACTGGCGGCAATGTCTACACAGCGATCCCTGCCAGCAACCTATTCGTCCCCGCCGCAGCCGCCGAGCCTTCAATCGTGGTCACAAGCATCAGTGTGCCCGGCGTGACTCTTCCAGTTGCCGTCCCACTTAAACCAACAGGAGGTTTTACTGTCCCCGACGTCGCTCTGAACTCGAGTTCGCCGCTGACGGTGAACATCACGGCCAAAAACATTCCACTAGGAACGATCCCGACCGTTTACTTCTCGACCTTAAATGAGCCCATCAGGCAATCAAGGCCACGGGTCTCGCCGGTACGTTGGCCTCGTCCACAGCCACGGCAACGGTCACTCTTAACCCCGGCTACTCCATCGGCTATGTCGTAGCCAACTGGACCCAATGACTGTGGACGCAGAGCACTCCAAGCATAATTTTAATGACAAGAACGACCCCGCGTCGGCAAGGAGCTATCCATGAAAAGAACAATCCATAATTCGGACGGAAGGCGGTTGACGAGTTCCCTCCTTCTTTCAACCGCGCTTACCTTCTGCGCGGCTGCGACGCTTACGGGCCAGTCGTTCCCCAGGGGTTCCACAGGCGCGGACGGCGCACTGAACATCACCGCCGCGGGCGTGACGACATTCAAAACCAAGCCTGTGGGCGGAGGAAATGTTTACAACTTCACGACCATCAATATCGCCGCGGGGTCGACCCTCAAGTTGTCGGGATCGGTGTTCCCACTGCCGCTCTATTTTCTGGCGACAGGCGCGGTGACGATAGCCGGGACCATCGATCTGAGCGGCCAGAGCACCGTCGTGGCAGGGACGCCCGGAGAACTGTCATCGGAGCTGATCGGGCCAAGTGTCCCTGGAGCAGGCGGGTACGGTGGGGGGTCGGCGGCGTACTCGGGGAACGCGGCGCTGCCGGGACTCGGCCCAGCGGGTGGCACTGCGGGTGGCTGTGGCGGGGGTGGCTTCACGGGCAATCAGTACCTGGTGCCGCTGGTGGGAGGATCGGGCGGCGGAGGCTCCACGGGCCCGGGGGGAGCTGGAGGAGGGGCTTTATTGATCGCCAGTTCGGTGTCCATCACCGTCACTGGCACGATAACGGCCGCCGGAGGGGCCGGATACATCACCGGTATTGGCTACCCCTACCCGGGCCCGGGAGCCGGAGGCGGAATTCGTCTGGTCGCTCCGACGATCGCGGGTAGCGGAACGATCACAGCAGTTGCGGGCACCAATGGATGCGGTGGCGGCGGCGCCAATGGCAACGTCCGGATGGAAGCTTTTACGTACTCGTTCACCGGCACGACCGGCGGTACGCTCTACCTCGCAACCCCCTTCAACCTGTTCGTTCCCACATCGGCAGCCCAACCGTCCATTATGGTCACCAGCATCGGCGGGGTCGCCGTACCGCCCAGCCCTGGCGGCAGCTTCACCGTCCCCGATGTCACTGTGAACTCGAGTTCACCGCTCACGGTAAAAATCCAAGCCACCAACATCCCGGCCGGAACGACCGCCACGGTGTATTTCGACACCGAGAGCAATCCGAGTCAGGCGATCGTCTCCACGCCGCTGGCCGCGACCAGCACGCCGGGAGTGACGACAGCTACCGCAACCGTTACCCTGAAGTCTGGTTACTCCAAAGGCTTCGTCGTCGCCACCTGGACGCAATAACCGGGTCTTACTCCTGAGGCTGGTCCATCGCGCAACGGAAGCCGATGTTGTAGTCCGTATCGCCCGGCTCGATCCGGCTCCTGTACGACGCCCGTACCAATTCCGGATCATCCCACCAACCCCCGCCGCGCAGCGACTTGAACTCCGCCAGGTTCGGCCCTTTCGGGTTGATGTTCTCCTGCGAGTGCTGTACTGTGTACCAGCTGTAGGTCCACTCCACAACGTTCCCCAGCATGTCGTAAAGCCCAAACGCATTGGGCTTCTTCTGCCCCACCGGATGCGTGGAGAAGTTACTGTTCTTCCAGTACCAGGCGATCTCGTCGAGGTTGCCGTAGCGACTCCCTTTGGTCCCGGCGCGTGCTGAGTATTCCCATTCCGCTTCGGTGGGCAGCCTCCCGCCGGCCTCCCGGCAGTAGGCATCGGCTTCGTCCCAGGACACCATGTCAACCGGTAAATCCGCTCCCTCGAAGACGCTGGGGTTGTACTCCATGACCTTTTCGAAGGCAGCCTGAGTCACCTCCGTCTGGCCGAGCCAGAACCCTCTGGTGAGCGTGACGTCACGGGTCGGATACTCGTCTTCGTAACACTCGTCGTCGCCCGGAGAACACCCTTGGGTGAACTTACCCGGAGTGATCCAGACGTACTTCAGACCATCCTTGGAATTTGTCTTTACGGCCCCGGGCTTCGGAGTCTGGGCAGTCGCACAGAACGCGATGCAGGCCAGCGCCGAAAACACTCGTTGCAACACAGTTGCAATTTACCACAGCGGTCTTGCGCACGATTGCCTGCCCACTGGGGCATAATATACTGGTCTGGGCATTCCCGCCCGCACGTATTTATGAGGAGATTTGAATGAGTATCGTCAGGGGGCGCGTCGCCAGCTTGCTGTGCGCAGGAGCCGTTGGCTTGGGTGTTATGTTCATGGCATTGCCTTCCCATGCCCAGCAGCAGAAGAAGACCGCATCGCGCTATGTGAGCCCGGCCGGGTACATCACGGGTGTTGTCCGGGGCGAGAAGGGTCCCGAAGCCGGCGTCTGGGTTATAGCTGAGACCAAAGATTTTCAGACCCAGATGATCAAGATTGTCGTTACCGACGATCAGGGCAAGTTCATGCTGCCCGAACTGCCGACGGCGAATTACAAGGTCTGGGTCCGAGGTTATGGGCTCGCCGATTCCACTCCCATCGAGTCGAAACCCACCACCACCCCGGTGACGCTGAATGTAGCCAACGCCAAAACTCCGCAGGAAGCGGCCAAAGTTTATCCGGGCGATTACTGGCTCTCGATGCTCGCGCCTCCCCCGAAGGATCTGTTCCCCGGCACCGGCCCTGACGGCAACGGCGCAGGACGCGGCATGCTCACGCAGGACCATTGGATCAACTCCTCGAAGTCCGGCTGCAATTTCTGCCATCAGCTCGGCAACGCGCTGACACGCGACACCAGGCACGTTTTCGCCGCCAAGCCCGAACTCAAGACGGACACCGAAGCCTGGGAGTGGCGTCTCGGCACCGGCGTGCGTGGAACCAATATGTATTCGCTGCTGGGACAGATGGGTAAGGATCCCACGCTGAAGGCGCTGTCCGACTGGACGCAGGCCATCGAAGCCGGCGCTGTACCTCCAACGCCGCCGCGGCCCAGCGGAATCGAGCGCAATGTGGTCGCGACCCTGTGGGATGTGGGCGACGACCACTCTTTCATGCACGACCAGGTTTCGACCGATAAGAACCATCCGACCGTCAACGGCGGTGGTCCCAACTACGCCGTGAACGCGGGACACGGGCAGCTGGTCATTCTGAACCAGGACGACAACAGTACCTACGCGCTCGACATCCCGGAGCGTGAACCCAAAGACAAGGTCCCTTCGCGCTTCCCCTCGCCCAACCGTCCGTCATTGTTCTGGGGTAACGAGCACCTTTGGTCCAATCCCCCCTACAATCCGGCCGACCCTCACAATCCGATGCTCGACAGCAAGGGACGCGTGTGGATGACGTCCAAGATCCGCGGCAACACCGATCCGTCGTGGTGCAACGATCCATCGGGCAACAAATACGCCGACTGGTATCCGCTCCGCCAGAGCGGCCGGCAGGCGTCGTTCTACGATCCTAAGACCAAGCAGTTCACGCTGATCGACACCTGCTTCTCCACGCATCACCTGCAGTTCGATAACGACGCCGATGAGACCGTCTATTTCAATGAGCTGAGTGGACCCATCGTTGGCTGGGTCGACAGCAAAATTTACGACCAGACCCCCGGGACACCGGAGGAGAAAGAGCAAAAAGCGGATGGATGGTGCGGTCAGACGCTCGACACCAATGGCGACGGAAAGATCACCAGGCCATTCCAGGTGATTGCGCCGAGCCGTGGCGGCGATGCCTCGATTCTCTATTACACCGATACACCAGGCGCGGCAGCTCCGGCGGGGCGCGGCGCGGTGAGGGGAACTCCGCAGTCCGGGTTCGATCCCACCAAGGATACGGAAGTCAGCTACAGTTTGTACGCAGTGATTCCCAGCCCGGTTGACGATTCGGTGTGGGGAGTCGCGGAGAGCCCCTTCCCCGGGATGTTGGTCCGGATGATGCGCGGCAACAATCCTCCGGAAACCTGCAAGACGCAGATCTTCAAAATTCCGGAGCCCGGCTACGATCCGCGCGGCGTGGATGTCGACAGCAACGGCGTGGTCTGGACCGGCCTTGCCGCCTCCAGCCATCTGGCCAGCTTCGACGTTCGCAAATGCAAAGATCTGAAAGGTCCCGCGAAAATCGACGGCAGCCAGTGCAAAGAAGGCTGGACGCTCTATCAGACACAGGGACCCAAGTTCAAGGGGACCGATGTTCCGGCGGACTTCCACTATTACAACTGGGTGGATCAGCATAACGTCATCGGGCTCGGCGCCAACACGCCGTTCCTCACCGGATCGAATTCCGACTCCCTGATTGCGCTCGACCCGAAGACGAAGAAGTGGACCTACTTGCGTATACCGTATCCGCTCGGCTACTACTCACGCGGTATGGATGCACGTATCGACGACGCAAGTTTGGGATGGAAAGGCCGTGCGCTCTACTCGAACTACGGCACCCACTTCGTTTGGCACATTGAAGGCGGGAAGGGTACCAAAGGCAAGATCGTGAAGTTTCAGCTACGGCCCGACCCCTTGGCCCGCTGAATTATTAGAAAGATTCAAATCCCAATCGCCAACCGAGCTTCGCTTCATCGGTCCACACGACGGGGTGCCCGAACCATTTTGTCGGCGCCCCTGTCGTGCCCCCCGTGTTGCGGCCTGTTGCCGAGAGAATAAACGCTACCGGCGCATCGCCGTACTCCGCCACACGCCCGCCCAGCCAGGAATTACTCGATCCCTGCGCGAACACGACCGGCGTACCCTCGAACCATGCCAGATCGGCGCCGAACTTCGCGTCTTTCTGGCGCAGCGGCGCGGCCAGTTTGAAGGCCTTTTGGTATTGGGCGATAGCGCCCTCCAGATCGTGCACTCCAACCACGACTTTGGCGATACCGCCAAAGCGGTCGGTGGTCGGTTTGCCGCTCGGGTAAGCGCGGTACTCGCGCGGCGTCATATCGGTAATCAAAAACGGAAACAGAGAGCCGCGGCGGCCCGGACCGACATTCACCGTCTGCCAGGCCAGCTTCGAGCCGTCGGGGCGCGTGCGTCCGCCGGCCTCGGGCGTGTCCACCGTGGTCCCCGTCGATCTCAGTTGTCGAATTTCGGCGTTCAGATCCGGTACGCGCGCCGCGAACGCGCACGGACCGGCATTGTCCTTCAGGAACTGGCTCCAGTCATGCGCGGCCACCGCGGCCGGATCGGGTTTCGCCTGGATCCCCATCAGCTCCAGATAAGAGCCGTCGGGAAAACTGACCAGTGCCATCTCGGTCGCGTGGTTGGAGTGCGGGCCGCCATATTCGGTCGGGATTCCAGCCACGGCGGTCAACGCTTTGCGCATGGCATCCAGATTCGTGCCGGCGACTGTAGCGTGATCGATCTTCAAGTCAGCGGCCGCAAGTGCAATCGGCAAAATGAACGTGGCTAACAGTGCTGTTCTCACCCCCTTAATATAGAGGAAGAGGCTCTCATGAGTGCAGTCACCCTGAAGGTCAATGGCAGCACGCACACTTTGGATATCGATCCGGCGACTCCGCTGCTCTACGCGCTGAGTGACGACCTGGAACTCCGCGGCCCGAAGTTCGGTTGCGGGTTGGGCCAGTGCGGCGCCTGTACTGTCATCGTCAAAGGAAACGCAATCCGTTCGTGCATAACTACGGTACAAGCCGTAGCCGGAGCGGAGATCACCACGCTCGAAGGACTCGGCACGATCGACAAGCCGCATCCGCTTCAACAAGCGTTCATCGATGAACAAGCCGCGCAATGCGGATTCTGCGTAAGCGGCATTATCATGACCGCCAAGGCCTTTCTGGATAAGAACCCCAAAGCCACGGAAGAACAGATCCGGCAGGCGATGTCCGGTGTTCTATGCCGCTGCTTCACGCACGTGCGAATGCTGGCGGCGATCGAACGCTACGCCCAGCGAAGGGAGCACGTATGACCTCGCGCCGTGATTTTCTGAAAACCTCCGGCGCGCTGATCGTAAGTTTCAGCATGGCCGGGCGATCCGTAATCGCTCAGTTCGGCGGACCGGTTACAGGCTCGCCGCCGCTGAACCAGCTCGATTCATGGATCGCCATCGCCGCCGACGGCAGCGTGACGGCATTCAGCGGCAAGGAAGAACTCGGTCAGGGGATCTCGGTCGCGCAGGCACAACTCGTCGCCGAGGAGCTCTCCGTGCCGTTCGCGCGCGTCACGCTGATTTATTGCGACACGGCCTTTACGCCCGATCAGGCACACACATCCGGTAGCCAGTCCCACCCCACGAATTTCAACCACGGCAATCTCGCGCAAGCGTGCGCAACGGCCCGCGAAACGCTGTTGCGGCTCGCATCGGATCGATTGGCAGTGCCTGTTGACAGGCTCACAGCCGCCGATGGAATGATTCGGGTAAGCAACGACGCCACTAAGACGATCGCCTACGGCGACCTCGTCGCCGGCAGGAAATTCAATCTGACACTCGACCCTGGAGCAAAGAGAAAAGATCCCCGCGAGTGGACCGTGCTCGGAAAGCCGGTGCAGCGCCCCGATCTGCCCGCTATCGTCACCGGCCAATTCGAGTTTGTACACAACGTGCGCATTCCCGGCATGCTGCATGGCCGAGTGGTCAGGCCCCCCGCCGTGGGAGCCACTGTCGTCAGCGTAGACGAGAGTTCCGTGCATGGCCTGCCGGGTCTCGTGAAAGTTGTCGTCAGGAAGAACTTCATCGGCGTCGTGGCGGAGAAGCCGTGGCAAGCCACACAGGCTGCCAACAAACTCAAGGTCACGTGGACTCCCGGCACCGCCCTGCCGAGGCAATCCGACTTCCCCGAACATCTGCGAAATCAGAAAGCCACCCGCGACATCCTGCTGGTCGATTCGAAGGATGTCGACCAGAAACTGACTGAAGCGGCCACCACCCTCAAAGCCACTTACTACCACCCGTATCAAATGCACGGGTCGGTCGGCAGTTCCTGCGCCGTAGCGGACGTGCAGGGCGATAAAGCCACTCTCTGGTCGCCCACGCAGGCGGTGTGGTATCAGCGTTCGAGCGCCGCCATGGTGCTCGGATTGAAGCCCGAAAACGTGCGCGTGATCTACCGCCGCGGCTCGGGCTGCTATGGAATAAACGGCGCGGACACCGTGACGTACGACGCCGCTCTGCTCTCGCAGGCCGTGGGCAAACCGGTCCGCGTGCAGCTCACCCGCAAGGACGAGATGGCGTGGGAGAACTACGGGAACGCATTCCTGATGGATGAGCGCGCGGGTGTCGATGCGCAGGGAAACATCATCGCGTGGGAGCACGAATCGTGGTCTCCATCCCTCGGCAATCGTCCGGGAACCAGCGCCCCCGGCAACGTCATCACCGGATTTCTCGCGGGCTTTCAACCCGAACCGTTTAATCCCCGCTCGCCCGCGCCTGCGCCCGCCGCATTCAACAACAACAGCAACGGCGTGCCATCCTATCTCGCCGGCCGGGTTGGCGGCGCGAGCAAGGGCACAGGTAGCGTCAAGAGCGAACGCGTGCTGGTACACAACGTCGTATCGCCATTCTGGACGGGTCCGCTGCGATCTCCCGCGCGCCTGCAAAACACCTTCGCGCATGAGTGTTTCATGGATGAACTGGCGTCAAAGGTCAAAGCCGATCCGGTGGAATATCGCGTGCGCCATCTCAGCGATGCGCGATTGCGCGACATGGTGCTGGAGGCCGCGAAGGCCGCGAACTGGGATGCGAGGCCATCGCCGAAACCGGGCATTCCCCGAACCGGTATCGCGAAAGGGCGCGGTATGGCCTGCGTGGCCTATGAGCGCGACAACGGATACGCTGCGATGGTGGTGGAAGCCGAAGTCGATCAGGACACCGGCAAAGTTGCCGTGAAGCGGATTGTCGTCAGCAACGACTGCGGACCGATCTCCAATCCCGACGGGCTCCGCAATCAGCTCGAAGGCGGCGCTCTGCAGGGCATGAGCCGCGCGCTGGGCGAGGAAGTCACATGGGACGTCGAAAAAATCACGTCCTTCGACTGGCGGACCTATCACAGCCTGCCGCTGGGTTTCGAAATCCCGAAGATCGAGACGGTGCTCGTCAACCGGCCGGACGAGGAAGCGACAGGAGCAGGTGAAACATCGATTACCATCGTCGCGGCGGCGATAGGAAATGCGATCTTCGACGCCACCGGCGCGCGCATCCGCCAGAGCCCGTTTACCCCGGAAAGGGTAAAGGCGGCGCTGGCCGCTCGGGCTTAGGCGATCACGTCAAGACTTCCGGTGTTGGGAGTGCACGTCGAGGATGTCGAATCCTGCCGCCCAGAAGTGCGTGTCAAAGGCGAATGCCTTGCGAATCCCCAGCGGTTCCATCATCGCGAATCTGACGCAATCGACGGCATTCGCCCCGGCGCTTCCCAACTTTCCAAATAGATCCCAAGCCTCCGCCTGCAGCACGGGATCGGGATGGACAATCTGTACTTCCTCATTTCGCCGGGCTCGCTCCAGGAATGTTAACGCCGCCGAAAAATAACCTCTCGACTGCAACAGGGAGATTGTTTCGTTAATGACCAGCGATAAGGTGAAAAAGACCATGCCCGGCTTAGCGGCTCTGATCGAGGCCCGGTGCCATTGGTCCCGGGGCATCATACGCGACGTAATAGCCCGTATCGACAAAGATTCTCACCCGTAGAGAGCCTGGTCGATCCTGCCGGTCAGATCTGTTTCGGCGGAATCCACGAGATCCGTGATTGTCTCAAACGGGTCGTTCCGCTTTCGCTGGCCATTTCCACGGAGGCTATCGGTCATCGTCTGCCGGATCAGTTCGGCTACCGAGATCCCTGCGTACTCCGCCGCCTGCTTCCACTCGGCGATCAGCGGCTCAGGTACCGTAATCTGAGACTTCACGCTCATATGATTCAGTATACGTACCTCCCTATCAGTACGTCAGGCCTGAGCGGTGCGGGCGCAGCAACTTCGCATAAGCAGAGAGGAATGATGGCCGAGTGCTGGAAATAAGCGGATTGCGAGGTGCGAACGCGGCGGGGGAGAATCGCAAGTCTTAGTTTCGAGCGTTTTGG
>Ga0070733_10000663_pt1 | contig 27258 bp, 25 predicted proteins | sample Coa_R1_9_FD_66450 | JGI IMG/M metagenome (GOLD analysis project Ga0070733, IMG submission 66450) | Surface soil microbial communities from Centralia Pennsylvania, which are recovering from an underground coalmine fire - Coalmine... | ecosystem: Environmental > Terrestrial > Soil > Unclassified ...
GTCGGCACCATCGTCGAGGAGGCGATGCTGAAGGTGCGCCTGGTGCGTTCGCGCGGCGGCGGATCAGGCCCCTCCGGCGCGCTGGGGCGCGGCGGCCGCGTGCTCGGGGAAATCGAGGAATATTTCATCGAGGGGCTCGCGGTCGGCGACACCTTTGTCTTCGGCGGCGAGGTGGTGCGCTACGAACAGCTTTCCGAGGATCAGGTCTATGTCTCGCGCGCCAACGATTCCGACCCCAAGGTGCCGTCCTATATGGGCGGCAAGTTTCCGCTCTCGACTTATCTGGCCGAACGGGTCCGAAAACTGCTCGCCGACAAGCGCGCGTGGAACGGCCTGCCGGACCAAGTGCGCGACTGGCTGTCGCTGCAGGCGCATCTGTCGCGCGTCCCCGGCACGCGCGAGCTCGTGGTGGAGAGCTTTCCGCGCGGCAACAAGCATTACCTCGTCTGCTATCCCTTCGAGGGACGCTTGGCGCACCAGACGCTCGGCATGCTGCTGACGCGGCGGCTGGAGCGCGCACGGATGCGGCCGCTCGGCTTTGTCGCCAATGAGTACGCGCTCGCGATCTGGGGGCTTGGCGATGTGTCGTTCATGATCCGGCAAGGCCGGCTCGATCTCGACGCGCTGTTCGACCCGGACATGCTCGGCGACGACCTCGAGGCGTGGCTTGCGGAATCCGCGCTGATGAAGCGCACGTTCCGCACCTGCGCGCTGATTTCGGGGCTGATTGCGCGGCGATTTACCGACGAGGAAAAAACCCGCCGCCAAGTGCTGTTCTCGACCGACCTGATCTACGACGTGCTGCGCAAGCACCAGGCCGATCACGTTTTGCTGCGCGCCGCGCGCGCCGATGCCGCCACGGGCTTGCTCGATCTTCGCCGATTGAGTGATATGTTGTTGCGAATCAAGGGGCGAATCGTCCACAGGGAACTGGACCGGGTCTCGCCGCTGGCGGTGCCGGTAATGCTGGAAATCGGCCGCGAAGCGGTCTATGGCGAAGCCTCCGATGAGCTGTTGGCGGAAGCCGCCGACGAACTGGTGAAAGAGGCGACTGGATAGGCTGTGACGGGGCGCGCGCAATCACTCAATGACGAAACTCCCGATGCGTCCACGGCCACCATCGATGTCGCCGGGGTGACGCTTGCCGCCGATCTCTCCGGCGCATTGTTCTGGGAAGAGCAGAGCCTGCTCGTGGTTTCCGACCTGCATCTGGAAAAAGGCTCGAGCTTTGCCGCCCGCGGCGTGTTGCTGCCGCCTTATGACACGGTTGCTACCCTTGGCCGGCTCGCCGCGGTCATCGCCCGCCACGATCCGAAGATAGTGATCGCGCTCGGCGACAGCTTTCATGACCGTAGCGCCCATGAGCGGTTGTCCGCGCCCGACCGCGAGGCGCTCTCGGCGATGCAAATGCGGCGCAACTGGATCTGGATTTCGGGCAACCACGACCCGGCATTGCCGCCCGATCTCGGCGGCATCGTCGCCAGCGAAGTGGCCATCGGCCCGATCGCGTTCCGTCACGAGCCGACGGGAGCTATCGGCGAAATCGCCGGCCATCTGCATCCCAAGGCACGCGTGGCGACGCGCGCGCGGTGGATGGAGCGGCGCTGTTTTGCCAGCGACGGCGCGCGGGCCGTGATGCCGGCGTTTGGCGCCTATACCGGGGGCTTGAGCATCCGCGACGAGGCCTTTGCAAGAATATTCCAGGCGACGAGCTTTCTGGCGCATGTGCTCGGCGATTCCAGGCTGCATGTGATCGCGGCGTCGCGGTGTTATTGATCGCGCACCGCGCCTTGTAAGCGCTGAAGAGCGGAGGCAGACTGGCATCCACAGCGCCATTGTGGGGACGCCGCCATGCATTCCATCATCCGTCGCCAGACCCTTGCCGACTTGTTGCGCCGCAGTGCCGCGAGGACGCCCGACAAGCTGGCCGTGGTGTGCGGCGAAACAAGCTGGAATTATGCCGAGTTTAACCGCATCAGCGAACGCGTGGCCGCGGGCCTCGCCGAACGAGGCGTCGCCAAGGGCACGCGTGTCGCGGTGCTGGCGCGAAATTCCCATGCCTTCGTCGCCATGCGATTTGCGCTGGCGCGGCTCGGCGCGGTTCTGGTGCCGATCAACTTCATGCTCAAGGCAGAGGAAGTCGCCTATATTCTCCGCCATGCCGGGGCGACCGTGCTGGCCACCGACTCCGGGCTTGCCCCTTTGGCGCGCGCGGCGAAGGCCCTCGACACCGCCGTGCGAGACCTGATCTGGCTACCTGCGGAGGGCGCTAGCGAGCCCCAGGTCGACATGATCGGCTTCGATGCCCTCGCCGGCTGTCAAACCACGCCGCCCGAAGTGGAGCTTGCCGGCACCGATCTGGCGCAGATTGTCTATACCAGTGGAACGGAATCCTCGCCGAAGGGCGCGATGCTGACACATGACGCGGTGATCTGGCAATATGTCAGTTGCATCGTCGATGCCGGCATCGCCGCGGATGATCTGACCCTTCATGCGCTGCCGCTGTATCATTGCGCGCAGCTCGACGCGTTCTTCGGCCCTTCGATCTATATCGGCGCGACCAACGTCATTACGGCCTATCCCACACCGGACAATCTCCTGCCGCTGATCGAGCGATACCACATCAGTTCTTTTTTCGCGCCGCCGACGGTGTGGATTTCCTTGCTGCGCTCGTCGTTGTTCGACCAGACCGATCTCTCCAGCCTGCGCAAGGGGTATTACGGCGCTTCCATCATGCCGCTCGAAGTGCTTCGCGAACTGGCCCAGCGCCTGCCGAAGGTGCGGCTGTGGAATCTCTATGGCCAGACCGAGATTGCGCCATTGGCGACGATGCTTGGCCCCGATGATCAACTGCGCAGGCCGGGGTCATGCGGACGCGCGGTGCTCAATGTTGAGACGCGGGTGGTCGATGACGCCATGCGCGACGTGGGGCCTGGCACAGTCGGCGAAATTGTCCACCGCTCGCCGCATCTGATGGTCGGTTATTTCCATGATGACGAGCGCACCAAAGCTGCCTTCGAGGGCGATTGGTTTCATTCCGGCGATTTGGCCACCGTTGACGAGGAGGGATACATCACCGTCGTCGATCGCAAGAAGGACATGATCAAGACCGGCGGCGAGAATGTCGCCAGCCGTGAGGTCGAGGAAGCGCTTTATCGATTGCCCGCGGTCTCGGAAGTAGCTGTCATCGGCGTTCCGCATCCGCGCTGGGTCGAGGCGGTGGTCGCCGTGGTCGTGATCAAGCAGGGCCACTCGCTGACCGAGTCGGATGTCCTGGCGCACTCGCAAGCGGTGCTGGCGTCGTTCAAGGCGCCGAAGCGGATCGTGTTCGCCGAGACGCTGCCGAAGAATCCGAGCGGCAAGCTCTTGAAGCGGCAACTGCGCGACGTCCACGCACAGTTGTTTGCTGGCGGCTGATCGGGCCGGGGGGCCGGAAGAAGCGGCCATGTTGCAGTCCGGGCCAGTTTTGCTACATCGGGCTCGCCGCTTCTATCGACCCGCAACCGCCGCCGTGGAGCAGCTGGTGCTCAGAATCCTAACTTCGCTTTCGGCGGCATAGCGGACATGGCCGGAAATGGCGCTGGCTCGACCCGGTCGCGAATGACCCATACCGGAACTCAGCCTGAAGATCAGAAGCGAGGTGAAGAGAACTCGACGGCCGGGACAACTAATTGTGGAGCCGCGTTCAATGCTCGTAGCAGAAGGTGATTTGCTAAGCTATTCTTGTCGGGTCGTGGGAGTACGCAGTGTCGAAAGCAATTGCCGTCTTGGGCTCCGCTCTGTTCTTCGTCATTGCGCCGTTGGTGCTGGCAGGCTTCGTCCCCTGGTGGGTCACGCAGTGGGAATTTCGGCCAGCTTTTCTCGGCGTCGATCTAACCCGCATCCTCGGCGGTATATTGATCATCGTCGGAGTGCCCGGACTTGTGGATTCATTTGCCCGTTTTGCGCTGGAGGGGCTGGGGACGCCCGCCCCGGTCGCGCCGACACAAAAGCTCGTAGTGACTGGCCTTTATCGCTACGTGCGAAATCCGATCTACATCGCGGTCGTCGCAGTCATTTTTGGTCAGGCCCTTTTGTTTGGTGACTGGCGTCTCCTCTGGTACGGCGCGCTACTCTGGCTTTTTTTTCATGTCTTTGTGGTGATGTACGAAGAACCGACGCTCAAGCAAACATTCGGCACGGAGTACGAGAGCTTTCGGACTAATGTGCCGCGCTGGATTCCGCGGTTGACGCCATGGCGAACCGCATAAAGGAAGCGCTGCAAGCGGCTCGATGCCGGCTGCAACAAACAGTGCGAGACGGCGAAGCGTAGCAAGCGCGCCTAGCGGCCTCGCCCCGGAGGGCCCACTACCTTAGCCGCCAGGTCGAAATAACGCATGGGCCGGGCAACTGCTCCGCACGCCGTGTCTTTCCGATCCCGGAGGAAGACCGGCCGTCTGCGCCTGCGCATTATGAGGACCGAACCTGGCACCTCACGTCATTTCGCTGCGATACGGAATTCGATCGCTATCGGGGCATAGCGGACGTTGGTCAGGCCGCACCAATCGATTTGTGAGTACGCGCTGGCTTCCGGCGGCTTGAAGTGATTTGCCGACGGGCAAATCACTTCCGCGCCTTGATGTATTTCCACAAGAGTCCAGCCCCGTTCGCAAAAATATTTCGCTTTCCACGTCGGGCAAATCAACGTCATTGCGAGCGGAGCGAAGCAATCCACTCCTTCTTCCTTGCAGCACGATGGATTGCTTCGCTTCGCTCGCAATGACGGCGTTGAGTCGGTCATGGCTCTTTGACAATTGAATCGGAACTTCTTTTCGTTCCAGCCCGGAGCCGGGACGATAAGGCAGCGCTACGCCGCCTTCGCCTGCACGGTGTCGCAAAATTCGGCGAGGCGGTCGGCGAGCCGAAGCGTCGCGGGGCTCGCTTCGGCGGAGGCCACCAGCGCGACCTCGGTCTTGTCGATCGGCGCGAAACCGTCCCGCGCGGTGAGAACGCGGTGGTCGGCCTGGATCGCGATCTCCGACAGAATGCTCAAGCCCATGCCGGCGGCTACCGCAGCCTGAATGCCGGCGAGGTTGGAGGACGTATAGGCCATGTGCCAGGTGCGGCCTTCGCTTTCCAGCGCATGAATCGCGCGCGCGCGATAGAGGCAGCCGGCGGGATAGCCGATCAGCGGCACCGAGCCGGTCTTTGAATCAACGGGGTGAGATTTGCTGGTGATCCAATGCACGCGCTCCGGCCACACCGCGATGCCGCCCTTTTCGCCGGCGGCGCGCTTGAACAGCGCCAGATCGAGATCGCCGCATTCGAGATCGCGCTTCAGATTGGCGCTTTGATCGGCGCGGACATCGAGCCGCAGGCTGGGATGCGAGCGCGAAAACGCCGCCAGCAATTTCGTCAGCCGGTAGGCGGCAAAATCTTCGGGCACGCCGAGCCGGACCGCGCCTTCGTTTCCAGGCCGCGTCATCACGTCGCGGGCTTCTTCTGCCAGCGCCAACAGCCGCCGCGCATAGGACAACAGCCGCTCGCCGGCTTCGGTCGGCGTCACGTCCTTGCCGCTGCGGTTGAGGAGCGGCTGGCCGACATCTTCTTCCAGCCGCTTGATCTGCTGGCTGACCGTGGATTGGGTGCGATGGACGCGCTCGCCAGCACGGGTGAAGCCGCCGGCATCCACCACGGAGACGAAACTGCGCAAAAGCTCCAGATCGAGCATCGCGTTACCTACGTCTTTGGCCTATTCATTTTTCCACTGGATATGAGCTTAACATTTAATTTCCAAATATCAAGGTGCGGACCTACATCGCAATTCAAGGAGAATTCCCATGTCGCTTGCGCCCTCAGTTCCGGTTGCCCGCGCCACCTTCAATTCGCTGCCACTCTATGTCGGCCTGTTTTGCCTGCTCTGGAGCTTTGCCTTCGTCGCCGGGAAGATCGGTGTGACCTATTGCCCGCCGCTCATTCTGTTGGCCGCACGGTTCTCGCTGGCCGGAATCCTGATCCTCTGCATTTCCGCTTTTCGCCGCGAATCCTGGTCGCTGTCCCTTCGCGATACCTTTGTGTTCGCGATTCTCGGCCTCGCCAACAACGCGCTTTATCTGGGCCTCGGTTATTCGGGACTTCAAACCGTCTCCGCCGGCCTCGGCAGTCTGATCGTCAGCGCCAATCCGGTATTCACTGCCATGCTGGCCGCGCTTTTGCTCGGAGAGCAGCTCACCTCGCGCAAGGTTACGGGATTATTGCTCGGCATTCTCGGCGTGGGCTTCATCGTCTGGCACCGCATGTCGGTCGGTACCGACAGCCCGCACGGCATCCTGCTCACATTGGCCTCGCTGGCGTCGATCGTGATCGGCACCATCCTGTTCAAGTTGCTGGCGCCGAAGGGAAGTCTCTGGATCGGCAACGGCGTGCAAAATCTGGCGGCGGGCATCGTGCTGCTGCCGATCGCGTTCGCGATGTCGGATGTTCGCGATATCGTGCCGAACACCCACCTCTTGGCCGCGTTCGCCTTCCTCACGCTGGGCGGTTCGATTCTCGCCTATCTCCTGTGGTTTCATCTGCTCAAGGTTTGTGGAGCGACCGCAGCGAGCGCCTACCATTTCTTGATGCCGCCGCTTGGCATGCTGTTCGCCTGGATGGTGCTCGGCGAGCATGTCGAATTCCGGGATCTCTTGGGAATCGTTCCGGTGGCGCTCGGCATTTACCTGGTGACGCGTCCGGCAGCGTCGCGCCTTGAAATTGCCGAGAGACCGTAATCCCGAAAACGGAGAGCAAGATGCCTGCATTCTATATCGCCGAACACATCATCACCGATCCCAAAAGGTTCGAGGAATACAGGGTCAAGGTCGGTCCGATGATTGCCCGATACGGCGGGCGGTATCTGACCAAAGGTGGAAGTCATAAATTCCCGGAAGCGGCGCATTGGAAACCGGAGCGCGTCGTCATCATCGAGTTCCCGGACATGGGCAGTCTCGATTCCTGGTACAATTCTGCCGAATATCAACCTCTCTTTGCACTCCGCAAGCAATCCACTGGCGACAAGGACATGGTGATCATCCTTGAGGGCAAATGAGAGGCGCGCAAATGTTCAAGCTGAGGCGCTCCATCGCTGCGTCGATGTTCGGTTTGGCATTCAACAGGAGTTCACTATGACGTTATCCATCACGCTGATCGGCGGTCCGACCGCACTGATCGAAATCGACGGCGTTCGGCTGCTCACCGATCCGACCTTCGATGCGCCACGCGCCTATCAATTGCCGCATGTGAAGCTCGAGAAGCTTGCCGGCCCGGCGCTCAGTGCCGAGGCGATCGGCGAGGTCGATGCCGTGCTGCTCAGCCACGACCAGCACGCCGACAATCTCGACGATTCCGGCAAGGATTTTCTCGTCAAGGCAAAACGCGTGCTGACCACGGTCGTCGGCGCAAAGCGGCTCGGCAACCATGCCGAAGGCCTGGCGCCCTGGGCAACCACCGAATTAAAGGGCAAGGACGGACGTACGCTGACCGTCACCGCGGCGCCGGCGCGCCATGGTCCGGCTGGCATCGAGCCGTTGGCCGGCGACGTCATTGGCTTTGTGCTGACGTCGGCGAATGCCGGCAGCCGTCCGATTTATATCAGCGGCGATACGGTCTGGTACGATGGCGTCGCCGAGGTTGCGCGCCGGTTCAAGGCCGGTGTGGTGATGCCGTTCGCGGGCGCGGCGCAAACCCGCGGGCCCTTCCATCTGACCATGGACACCAACGACACAATTGAGACCGCGCGCGCGTTTCCGGATGCGGTGATCGTTCCGCTGCACACCGACGGCTGGGCGCACTTCCGCCAAAACGCCGCCGATTTGCGCGTATCCTTCGATGCGCTCGGGTTTGGATCGCGCCTCAGACTTCTCGAACCCGGCGTCGCCACCGTGATCGAGGTGTCGGGCTAGTCCTTGCGGAACACGATCGATGCCATCCAGCCGGTCATCAGCGCCATGAAGGCTGTGACCATCCCGTAGACCAGACCATCCTGGCGCGCGGCGGTGGCGACGAACTGTTCGAAACCGACCTTGACGATGTCGAATGCGGTGTCGGTTCGCGCGATCAGCGCGCCGTCGGAAAACAGCTTGATCTCGACCTCATAGGTTCCGATCGGCACTTCGGCCGGAAGCGGAATGCCGGTGCGAAACAGCGTCGGCGTCAGGAAGGTCACCGCGGAGGTTTCCTCGCGATAAAGCCCGTGTTCGGCGCGCAGCCGCACGAAGGCGCGGCGGAACGCGTCGTTCGGCACGACGTCGCCGTAATCGGTTCCGACGCGCTGGGTCAAAAGCACGTTGTTGAGGCCGAGCTGCTGCCGCCGCTCGACGTCGGGGGATGCGATGGCGTCGAACGGCCGATTCGAAAACAGGGCGAGATAGGTCGGTACCTGGAGGAATTCGCGGTAATCGGCGTTGATCCAGATGCCGAACTTGCGCTCCTTGCGGCGCGTCACCATGTCGGCGCGGGGGCCGATGACGGTGACGACGAGGTCATAGCTGTTGCGGTTGGCAGGCGTGGTTGCATCCCTCTCCACCGAGCCGAACAGCACCAGTTCCTCGCCGGAATAGTTCGGCGTTACGGTCACTCTGTGATTGGAGACCGACACGATCAGCCGTTCGGCGCGCGCGGGCGAGACGACGAACACCATGCCCGATACGAGCAGGAGGCCGATCGCTGCGGGAAAACGGCGTCCCATCATCCGGTGCCTCCGGTTTCCCGGATGGTGAAGAGATCGTCGGGGCGGATCACGAGCTCGATCGCAAATCGGATCCCGACCGCCAAAATCAGAAGCCCGAGCAACAGCCGCAAATGTTCGCCGCGAATCCGTTGACCGGCGCGAGCGCCGAACTGCGCGCCGGTCACCCCGCCCACCATCAGGATCAGCGCCAGCACCGCGTCGACCAGATGGTTGGTGACCGCGTGCAGCAGGGTAGCGAACGTCATGGTGACGAGGGTGAGCACCATCGAGGTGCCGATCACGGTGGAGGTCGGCACCCGCAACAGGTAGATCATGATCGGGATCAGGATGAAGCCGCCGCCGATGCCCATCACCGCGCCGATAAATCCGATCAGCATACCGACGGTGACGACCGGGATGACCGACAGATAGATCTTGGAGCGCTTGAAGCGCATCTTCAGCGGCAGGCCGTGGATCCAGCCGTGGCTGCCGGAGCGGCGCAGCGGAATTGCGACGCCGCGCCGCACGCGCATGATCGAACGCAAGCCCTCCCAGAACATCAGCCCGCCCACGGTAGAGAGCAGCACAACGTAGGAAAGTGCGATCATGAGATCGAGCTGACCGAGCGAGCGCAGCAGCGTGAAGGTCCACACGCCGACCGCCGTGCCGATGGTGCCGCCGCTGAGCAATACCAGCGCCAGTGCCGGGTCGATGGCGCGGCGGCGCCAATAGGCGATCGCTCCCGAAAACGACGAGGCCGCGATGTGGCTGGCGACGGAAGCCACCGCGACCGCGGGCGCAATGCCGATGAAGATCAACAGCGGCGTCATCAGAAATCCGCCGCCGATGCCGAACATCCCCGACACGAATCCGACCGCCGCACCCATCGCCAGGATGAGGAAGACATTGACCGGAATATCCGCGATCGGGAGATAGAGTTGCACGCGCGTCGCTTCGGAAAATGAGCCCTGAGGCTGGCCGAAACCGCTCACGGCAAGGTTTCTTTGGGAGTGCGGATCAACTGCCGCGCCTCTGCATAGCCGAAATCGCCGATGGGAGGGACTAAAGATTCCGCCGCAGGCCGCTTTTTTGGCGGTTTGCGCCGTGCATTTTTTCTTGTGGTGAAAAATAAGGATTAACGGGTGACGGGCTTATGGTTTCCCGACGGGATCGGTAACGAGATTCATTGCAATGGCTTCCCTTTGGCCGAGCCAGCGGATGTCGCGGGTCTCGGACATGGCCTCCACGACGGCGGAGGATACGCCCATCTTGTTCATATAGTGCAGGACTATCCCGGCGGTCCGCTGGGTGTCGGCGACGGGGTCCTGGACCGGCGAGAGCGTCACAAATCGGTGGACGCCGAGCGCCGAGCCCTCGATGCCGTAGCGGGGCTTGCCGCCCGCGTAGACGAGTACGCAGGCGCTGGCACAAAACGATCGCCCGACGCGGCCCGACGCATCGGCAACGCCGACCGCGGTTGCAAGCCCGCGCGATCGGATGATTTCGCCCATGATGATGGCCTGGCCCAGATCGCCGCCGGGAGAGGACAACAAGACGGCGTCGCCCGGCGTCAGATGAGCTTCGTCGAGCTTTCCGCGCAACCAGCCCGCGGTCGCGGCGCCAATCTTGCCGCTGATCGCCAGCGCGGCGCGGGTGCGGCCAGAACCGTCAAGGTCGGCATTCGCGATCAGCGAGGAGGTCATGCTCGGGGAGAAATAGGACTCCTTCCAATAGGCCCACGCCTCGGGCCGCGAGAGATCGCGGTAGGCGCGGATGCCGACGCCGGCGATCAGGAGCGCAAAAAGGACCACCGACCAGATCGGACGCCGCCGTCTTGCCGCGGCGTAACGCGGGGCGGTTTGAGGTTGGGGCCGGGGCTGGCTGACGGGCGCGCGAGGCGGCGCCACCCAAGGCCCGGTCGGCGACTGGCGGAATTGACTTCCCTCGTCCTGACGATCATCGATCGGCAAAGCGATCCTCTTGGCGCAAAAGCCGCGCGGGCCGTCCTATCTACACGCCTTCATCGTCGGGGTATATGCCGCTTGTTGGTGCGGGATCAGTGCGCGAAGGCGGTCCGCTTGCTCGCAACCGGCTTGACGGGCTTTGCGGCAGCGGATGGTGCTGGATCCCAGCCGCCGGCGGGGCCCGCCACATTGACGGCGTCGTCGGGCTGGGGTTCTGGCGTAAAGGTCTGGATCGCGAGCTGTGCGGCGGCCAGCGACTGCGGATCGAGCCGCTTGGCGACGTCGTCGCGTTTGCGACCTGCGTCCACATCGCCCTGCGCCGCGGCCAGGCTGAACCATTTGAAGGATTCGGCGAGGTTCTGTTCGACGCCGATGCCGCGGGCATAGAGGATGCCGAGATTGTACTGGCTGTCGGCGACGCCGCGGTCTGCAGCCTTGCGGAACCATTGTACCGCGCTCTTGTAATTGGCGCCCTTGCTGCCGCCGTCGGCGTCGAGCACGGCAAGATTATGCATCGCCTTGGCGTTGCCGCGATCGGCGGCCTGCATGTAATAGCGGCGGGCGATGTCGACGTCCTTAGTCACGCCGAGGCCCTTTTCATACAGGGTCCCGAGCCTGAAGATCGCGGGCACCGCGCCGGCCTGCGCCGCGCGGTCAAGCCACTTTGCGGCGTCGTCGAAATTCGCAGCGACGCCTTTGCCCTCGGCGAAACGCACGCCGACCTCAAACGCCGCGGCAGCATCGCCCTTGAGGGCGGCGGCGCGCAGCCCCGGTCCGCCGATGGCATCGGGCAATCGCTCGGTCGGCGGAATCGGGATCAGGGCAAGTTTGCCATGGCCCGGCGCCGCCTGCCGCGTCGGAATGGAGCCGGTCATGTCATTTGCGAACGAGACCGGCGGGGCAACCGGGTTCTGCGGGATCGCCACCGAAGCAGTGCTGTCCGAATTGTCGGGCGCAACGCCGTTGAACGATTGCTTTCCGATCGGGGTCGGCGACGTCGTCGAGGGCGTCACCTGGGGCGACATGGCCGGGTTGGCGTCGTCATCGGCGGAAGGGCGGGCGGAGGATTGCGCTTCGCCGGAATTTTCCATCGCCGGCGCTTGCGGCGGGCCGCCGGTGTCGAGCAGCGTCATCGCCATCTTGAAACTGCCAAGCACGATGACGACCACGCTCGCGCCGACGAGCAGCGAACGGATTTTGGAGGTGATGGTCGATTGCTCCTTGGCCTGACCGCCGGCCCCCGCCTTCGGACGGCCTGCTTTATCGGGCGGCGGCGCGGCCGCTGCCGCCTGGGCCGCGCGGCGCGCGGCGGCGATGAAACTCGACGTGCTGACAGGCTCGCGGCCGGCCGCCGGAATTTCACTGATCGCGTTCTCGGACGCGGCGATGCGCTCCGACGGCGAAGCCATTCGCCCCGAAGGCCGCGTTCCCGGTTCGAGCGGGTGATCGGGTGGCAGCTCCGGCTCCGGCGCGATGCGCGGTGGCGCAGCGGGCGGCTCGAGAATTTCGCTGATGGCCCTTGGTGCTGCGGCAGCTTGTAGTGTCGCGGTTGACACCGAATGGAATTCGCGCGGGGCGGCGTCGAAATGCTCCTGCATCGCGGCGGGATTTGGCAGTTCGGGTTTCGGCTGCGGCGCCATCGCGACGCGCGGCAAGGCCGGCGGCTCGTCATAAGGGGGCAGCGGAGGCGGAACATAGGTCGATTCCGCAGGTGCGGGATGGGAAGATTCCATAGGCGCCGGCGGAGTTTCGTAAACCGGTGCCGGCGGCGCTTCGTAAACGGGTGCAGCCGGCGCTTCGGCCTGCTGGACGGGGGGTTGCACGTGGACAGTGCGCAGGTCGCCTTCGATCATCGCCAAGCGATCGACCACATGGCCAAGCGTGTTGTGAACGGCTTCGAGCGAATCCTGCGTGTGGCGGTCGGTTTCCGCCTGACTGAAACGGAGGTCTGACAATTCGCGCTTGACGATATCGGCCAGCCCGCCGTCCGAGGCGGAAGGCTCGCTCCTCGCATCGGCGGCGAAGGCCGCGAGGTTGGCATGCTGGCGTTCGAGATGGTGCAGGATATCCTGCAACCCTTCCTCCACCCGTCCCAGATTGCCACCGCGTTGATCGGCGGAGGCCTCCAGCCGTTCGAGCAGATAGGTGACGCGCTGTTCGAGATGGGCGAAGGCTGCCGCGTTGTCGTTGCCGACCGGCATGCGGTCGAGGCGATCGGACAGGGCGCGCAGAGCATTCTCGATGAATTCGGAGCCTTCCGGCGCCGCCGGCCGCGGCTCGCGGTTCTCCAGCGAGGAAGTCAGCGCCGCGATGCGCTGTTCGAGGGCCGCCAATGAACCGGCTTGGTTGTCGGAGCGCGCAAGCTGATCGACCTTGGCTGACAGCATATGCACGTCGTCGCTGAGCCGCGCCAGCGCATCGTTGGACGCGACATTGGAGACGATGGCGCGCAGCGCCGCGATCGCGTCCTCGAGCTGGTGGATCGTGGACGGGTCGTCATTGGCGCGCAGAATCTGATCGAGTTTGGCGCCGAGATTGCGGATCGCCTCGTCATAGCCGGCCAGTTGCTCGGCGGGCGTCAGCGTGCGCAATACGCCTCGGATTTCGCCCAGCGTGCGCTCGATGCCGGCAAGCGCCTGGCCGTCGATGCCGCTCTGGCGGGTATCGTCGATGCGGCGCGCCAGCGAGCGGATCTCGTTCTCGATCGATTCGATCGCCCGGCGCGGCATCGCCTCGGTGATGGCGTGGCGGATTTCCGCAAGCTCGCTGCGGAAGGCCGCGATCGACTGATCGATGTGATCGGGGCGTTTCAGGGCCTCGATCTGGCTCGTGATCTTGAGCAGATGACGCTCCAGCGACGAAAAATCCGGGCCCGCAGGCGGCGCCGGTGGAGCGATCGGCGGGGAGTTGCGCGGCGACATCGGCCGGGGCGGCACGTTGTCGAGTTCATTCTGGCGCGCGGCAATTTCGGCGATCGCAAAATCCAGCGAGGCCGGGCTGAGCGGAGGCGACGGGCGATAGGTCTGGGAGGCCGCGCGCTCTGCCATTTCGGCCTGGTGCTGCCGGTCCTGCATCGCTGGCTGGCGGAAAGGAGCTGGGTTCGAAATCTGCGAAAGACGCGCGTCAAGGCGCGCGATGGCATCGTTCAGTTGCCGCGCAACGGCGGGCTCGCTGCGGGGGGCTTCGCCACGCGGAGCGTCGTTGCGTAGTTTTGCTTGCGAAATCTGGTCGATCTGCCGCGCGATCGCATCCAGCCTCTCGTGGATGTCGTCGACGTCGCGGCTTTCCTGGCTGGGTATCGCCGGCCTGGAATCGTAAGGGGGACGGAAGCTTGGCGGGGCGGTATCGCCGACGCTAGAAGCGAGCCAGTCGTTCAACGACATCCCGGCGCGGCGAGCGGCGGCCTCGGCCCTTTCCCGGACGGAAGGATCGATGCCGTCATTACTCCACGATACGCGCGAATTCATGGTCTGGTCCGGTTCCGAATCCGGCGCGCTGCCTGCGCCTTCAGCCTCCCCGCGCGTCCCTCATCGGAGACAATCGAAAATCGCGCGGGCCGTCTGCCTCTGGCTTCGACTTTTTCGTGTTACGGTAAATAACCCGTTAAGGAATCGGGCGGCTCGCGCCGAAAGTTGTTCCATGAGGGTGGCTTGACCTTCTTGGGCCGGCGGTCGGCGGATCGCGATGCCGCCCGGGCTACCGTTGTGCCCTTCGAACTGATTTTGAGGTCCCCGTCTGAAATCCGGCGATTGCTGCGCTGCGGAATTTCCCTTAAACGCACGCGGCCCGAAAGGAACACCATGCCAATCTACAAAGCCCCCCTGGAAGATGTGAATTTCCTGCTCAACGACGTGTTTCAAATCGACCGCTACGACAATTTGCCGGGGTTTAGCGATGCCTCCGCCGATGTGCGGGCGGCGATCCTGGAGGAGGCCGCCAAGCTCAGCGAGGAAGTGCTGCAGCCGCTCAACCGGGTCGGTGATCTCGAAGGCTGCACGCGCCATGACGACGGCCGCGTCACCACACCGAAGGGGTTCAAAGAAGCGTTCAAACAGGTCGCCGAGGGCGGCTGGCTCGGCCTTTCGGCGCCGACGGAATATGGCGGGCAGGGGCTGCCGGTCACGCTAAGTCAGACCGTCACCGAATTCCTGAGTGCATCCAATATGGCGTTTGCGATGTATGGCGGCCTGACCATGGGCGCGACCGCCGCGCTGATCGTGCATGGCAGGCCCGAACAGAAGCAGATGTTCGTGCCGAAGATGGTGGCCGGCGAATGGACCGGCACCATGAACCTCACCGAGCCGCAATGCGGCACCGATCTCGGCCTGTTGCGCACCAAGGCCGTCAAGCAAGCAGACGGCAGCTACAAGATTACCGGAACCAAGATTTTCATTTCGGCAGGCGAGCACGATCTTGCCGAGAACATCATTCATCTGGTGCTGGCGCGGATCGAGGGCGCGCCCAGCGGCATCAAGGGCGTGTCGCTGTTCGTGGTGCCGAAGGTCCTGGTCAATGCCGATGGATCGCTGGGGGCCCGCAACGGCGTGACCTGCGGTTCGATCGAACACAAGATGGGCATTCACGGCAATTCGACCTGCGTCATGAACTATGACGGCGCCACCGGCTGGCTGATCGGCGAGGAAAACAAGGGCATGCAGGGCATGTTCGTGATGATGAACGAGGCGCGGCTTGGCGTGGCGGTCCAGGGGCTGGCGCAGTCCGAGGTCGCCTACCAGAATGCGGCCGCCTATGCCCGCGACCGGTTGCAGGGCCGCGCGCTGTCGGGCGCGAAGGCGCCGGACAAGCCGGCCGATCCGATCATCGTGCATCCCGACGTGCGCCGCACGCTGCTCACCATCCGCGCCTTCAATGAAGCGGCGCGCGCCATGGTGGTTTGGACCGCGCTCAAGAGCGACGTCGCCCACCGCTCCAGCGACCCCAAGGACCGTCAGGAGGCGGACGATCACATGGGCCTGATGACCCCGGTCATGAAAGGCTTTCTCACCGAGGTGGGCTTCGCCAACGCGGTACAGGCGCAGCAGGTCTACGGCGGCCACGGCTATATCGCCGAACAGGGCATGGAACAGTTTGTGCGCGATTCGCGCATCGCCATGATCTATGAGGGCGCCAACGGTATTCAGGCACTCGATCTCGTCGGGCGCAAACTGCCGCGCGACGGCGGCCGCGCCGTGATGTCCTTCTTCAACGAGGTCGCTTCCTTCGCCAAGGAGCATGGCGCCGCGGAAGCCATGAAGCCCTTTGTGACGCCACTTTCCACCGCGCTCGGCCATCTGCAGCAGGCCACGACCTGGCTGATGCAGAATGCGATGATGAAGCCGGACAACGCGGGGGCCGCCGCGACCGACTACCTGCATTTGTTCGGCTTCGTTACGCTCGGCTACATGTGGGCCAAGATAGCGAAAGTCGCCCATGACAAGATTGCGGGGGGCGGCTCGACGCCCTATCTGATGACCAAGCTGGTGACAGGTCGCTTCTTCATGGAGCGGATGCTGCCGGAAACCGCACTTCATCTTGCGCGCATCCAGACCGGAAGCGCGACCACCATGGAACTGGCGGCGGAAGCGTTCTAGAAGCGGAGCTGTTTTTTCGCCGGTCGGTTCAATCCGCGATTATATTACGATCATCATCCCGGGAGGGCGTCATGCCAGAGGCATATATCTACGATCACGTTCGCACGCCGCGCGGCCGCGGCAAGGCCGATGGCGCGTTGCACGAGGTAACCGCGCTGGCGCTGGCCACCGCGCCGCTGAAAGCCCTGAAGGAGCGCAACCATCTCGCCGAGGATGTCGTCGATGACGTGGTGCTCGGCGTGGTCGATCCGGTGGGCGAGGCCGGCTCCGATATCGCGCGTTTTGCCGCGCTGAAGGCGGGGCTCGGTGACTCCGTTCCCGGAGTGCAAATCAGCCGTTTCTGTGCCTCCGGCCTTGATGCCGTAAATTTTGCCGCGGCCCAGATCATGAGCGGGCAGCATGAACTCACGATCGGCGGCGGCGCGGAGTCGATGAGCCGGGTTGGCATCGGCGCTTCCGGCGGCGCCTGGCCGATGGACCCCTCGATCGCCGTTCCTGCCTATTTCATGCCGCAAGGCGTCTCGGCCGACCTGATCGCGACCAAGTACGGCTTTTCGCGCGACGACGTCGACGCCTATGCGGTGCAGAGCCAGCAGCGCGCGGCCAAAGCCTGGGACGAGGGTCGCTTCAACAATTCGGTGATCGCGGTGAAGGACGTCAACGGCCTCACGATTCTGGCCAAGGACGAGCACATGCGGCCCTCGACCACGATGCAGTCGCTGGCATCGCTTCAACCGTCGTTCGTGGGAATGGCGCAGATGGGCGGCTTCGATGCGGTGGCGATCCAGTCGCATCCGGAAATCGAGCGCATCAATTACGTTCATCATGCCGGAAACTCGTCCGGAATCGTCGACGGTGCGGGCGCGGTTCTGCTCGGTAGTAAAGAGGCGGGCAAGAAGCACGGCCTAAAGCCGCGGGCAAAAATCCGCGCTTTTGCCAATATCGGTTCGGAGCCGGCGATGATGCTGACCGGCCCGGTGGATGTGACCGAAAAGCTGTTCGAACGTTCGGGGATGAAGAAATCCGACATCGATCTGTTCGAGTTAAACGAGGCCTTCGCCTCGGTGGTGCTGCGCTACATCCAGGCCTTCGACATCGACACGGCCAAGATCAACGTCAATGGCGGCGCGATCGCGCTCGGCCATCCGCTTGGCGCGACGGGAGCGATGATCCTCGGCACCGTGCTCGACGAACTCGAGCGCAGCAACAAATCGACCGCGCTGGTCACGCTGTGCATCGGCGGCGGCATGGGCACCGCTACGATTATCGAAAGAGTTTAGGCCGCCGAGCCGTAGGGTGGGTTATTAGCCGAAGGCGTAACCCACCGATATCGGCGTTAGCGGGAATGGTGGGTTACGCTTCGCTAACCCACCCTACGACCGAGAGACACAACCGCCGCGCCTTCCGGCAGTCGGCATCGAGGGAGCGACAAAATGGCCTTCAAGAATTTCAAGGTTGAGACCGACGCTGACGGCATCGCGCTGGTGACATGGGACATTCCCGGCCGTTCGATGAACGTGCTCGATGAGACCACGATTACCGAGCTTGAAGAGATCGTGAAACAGACTTCCGCCGATGCGGCCGTCAAGGGCGTGGTCGTCACCTCGGGCAAGGAGGCGTTCTCGGCCGGTGCCGACCTTTCGATGCTGGAGGGCATGAACCGCAGATACAGCGACCTGCTCAAGGCCAAGGGCGAGGTCGCGGCCAACCAGATGCTGTTCGACGAGAGCCGAAAATCCTCGCTGGTATTTCGCGCCATCGAAACCAGCGGCAAACCGTGGGTGGCCGCGATCAACGGCCTGGCGCTCGGCGGCGCGTTCGAACTCACGCTGTCGTGTCATTATCGCGTCGCCGCGCAAAATCCGAAGACCCGTCTCGGGCTGCCCGAAGTCAAGGTCGGGCTGTTCCCCGGCGCCGGCGGTACCCAGCGCGTGCCGCGCATCGTGCCGCCGCAGGATGCGATGCAATTGTTGCTCAAGGGCGAGGCGGTCAATCTCGACAAGGCCAAGGCGCTGAAGCTGATCGATGCCGTGGTGCCGGCGGGCGACCTTATCAAGGCGGCCAAGGACTGGATCAAGGGCGGCGGCAAGGCCGCAGCACCCTGGGATGACAAGGCATTCAAGCTGCCGGGCGGCCCGGTTTATTCCAAGGGCGGCATGATGATGTTCCCGGCCGGCAATGCGATTTTCCGCCGCGAGACCTTCGACAATTACCCCGCGGCGCGCGCGATCATGCAGTGCGTGTATGAAGGATTGCAACTGCCGATCGATGCCGCGCTTCGCGTGGAGTCGCGTTACTTCACCCAGGTCCTGCGCAGCAAGGAAGCCGCCGCGATGATCCGCAGCCTGTTCCTGTCGATGCAGGAACTGAATAAGGGCGCGCGGCGTCCGCAAAACGTGCCGCCGACCAAGGTCAAGAAGCTCGCCGTGATCGGCGCGGGCTTCATGGGCGCCAGCGTCGGTTACGTCTCGGCGCGCGCCGGCATCGACGTGGTGCTGATCGACCGCGACCAGGAGAGCGCCGACAAGGGCAAGGGCCACGCGAAATCGGTCATCGACGATCTGATCGCCAAGGGCCGCGCCAAGGAGGCCGATCGCGACGCCATCCTGTCGCGCATTTCCGCCACCGCCGACTACGGCGCTTTAAAGGATTGCGACCTGATCATCGAGGCCGTGTTCGAGGATCGCAAGGTCAAGGCCGAGACTTACGCCAAGGCGCAGCCGCTGCTGAAGAGCGATGCGATCTTTGCCTCCAATACCTCGACGCTGCCGATCAATTCGCTGGCCGAGGAATTCAAGGACCAGGGCAAGTTCATCGGTATCCATTTCTTCTCGCCGGTCGAGAAGATGATGCTGGTGGAAATCATCGTCGGCAAGAACACCGGCGACGTTGCGCTCGCGACCGCGCTCGACTATGTCCGCGCGATCGGCAAGACGCCGATTGTGGTCAACGATTCCCGCGGCTTCTTCGCCAACCGCTGCGTGCTGCGCTTCACCGCCGAAGGTCTGGAAATGCTGATGGAGGGCGTGCCGCCGGCGATGATCGAGAACACCGCCAAGATGGCGGGCATGCCGGTCGGGCCGTTGTCATTGTCCGACGAGGTGGCGCTCGATCTCGTGCTCAGGATCATGAAGGCAACGGAAGCCGACCTCGGCGCCAATGCCATCGATCAGAGCCAGAAGAAACTCCTGGTCGAGATGGTCGAAAAGCAGGGCCGCTTCGGCCGCAAGAACGGCAAGGGCTTCTATGACTATCCCGAGAAGGGTAAGGGCCAGAAGAGCCTGTGGGCGGCCTTGAGCGGCCTGCAGCCGAAACATCTCGATCCCGACACGCTGGATGTCGAGGAGTTGAAGCAGCGCTTTCTCGTCGTGCAGGCGGTGGAAGCCGCGCGCACCGTGGAGGACCACGTCATCACCGACCCGCGCGAGGCCGATGTCGGCTCGATCCTCGGCTTCGGATTCGCGCCGTTCACCGGCGGCACGCTGTCCTACATCGATTTCATGGGGACGAAGAAGTTCGTCGAGCTCTGCCGCAAGCTGGAGTCCAAATACGGCTCGCGCTTTGCGCCGCCGAAACTCCTGATCGAGATGGCGGCAAAGGGCGAGACCTTTTACGGCCGCTTCCCGCCGAAGAAGCAGGCGGCAGCGTAGGGCCCTGTCACAAGGCTTGGAAATAATAAGACGATGCAATGAACCGAGCCATCATTCTGTTGACAGCTCTCGCTGTCACCGCCAGCGCCGCGCATGCGGAAGAGGTGTCGGTCGATGTGGCCGGCATTGGCAGTCGGCCCTGTTCCTATTGGCTTTCCAGCCGGGATCGCAAACTGGAGGGAACGGTCTGGATTTACGGCTTTTGGAGCGGCTTGAATTATGTCGCGGCGTCAAGCCAGCAAGACCAATCGAAAACGAATGGCGTCGCCATCATTGCCGCCGTTGAAGCGGTTTGCCGGGAAAAGCCGTCGCAGATTTTGGCGGAAGCCGCCTGGACAGCCTATATCGGCAGCAATCAAAAGTGAGACCGTCCGCTGCCGTCGCGCCTCATGATCGGCCGGATCGGCATCTCGCGCGCAAAAAAAGCCCCGACGTCGTCGGGGCTTCTTGTTTCCAGTCAACGCGAATTTCCGCGCGGTTATCACGCTGCCTTGGTCAGGCCTTCCTTGGTCAGGGCCTCCCGGACCTTCGGCCGCGCCGCGCCGCGCCCCTTGTAGGCCATCAGGTTCGACAGGCCCGAAAGATCGAACTTCATCAGATCGGCCCATGACAGCATCACAAACAGGTAGGCGTCGGCGACCGTGAACTGCTTGCCCATCAGGTAGTCGCGGCCGGCGAGCTGGCCGTCGAGATATTTGAACTTTCCAGTTGCCCGGTCCTTGAAAAAGGCCTTGGCGTCGTCGGAAAGTGCCGGACTGAACAGTGGACCGATGTTCCTGTGCAACTCCGCGGTAATGTAGTTGAGCCATTCCTGCAGTTTGTAGCGTTCGGCGCTGTCGCGGGGAGGCGCCAGGTTCTTGGCCGGAGCCTTGTCGGCAAGCATCTGCACGATGACAGGGCCCTCGGTCACGAGTTCGCCGCTGTCGAGGGCCAGCGCCGGGACCTGGCCCTTGGGATTGACCTTCAAATAGTCGTCGCCATTTTCGAGTTTCTTGGTCCGTAGATCGACCTTGACCAGATCATAGGCCAGGCCGGCTTCGAGAAGCACAATATTGGGCGAAAGCGAACAGGCGCCGGGCGAATAATACAGTTTCATCGGATTTTCCTTCCCGCGGAGTATGGCAAATAGGTAATGGGAGGACTAAATGCATTTGCATGGAGTAGTCAACATTGATGCATCTGCATTTATTGCGCTACACTCTCTTGTCTCTTATGGACCGGCCATGAAACGTAAACCGTCGACCGAGGCAACCGCCGCCTGGATTCGCTTGATGCGGGTGCAGAGCCGGGTGCTCGACGCCGTCGAGCAAGAACTGAAAAAGGCCGGGTTCCCGCCGCTAGCCTGGTACGATGCGCTGCTCGAACTATCGCGCGCGCCATCGGGTGAGCTGCGTCCCGTGGAGCTGGAGAAGCAGATGCTGCTGCCGCAATACTCGACCTCGCGGCTGATCGACCGGCTGGTTGACGAGGGATTGGCGGCGCGTCGCGAATGCAAGATCGACAAGCGCGGACAATTCGTCGAGATCACCGACGCCGGCCGCGAACTGCAGAAGAAAATGTGGAGCGCGTATTCCGCCGCGATCGAAAAGCACGTCGGCTCGAAACTGTCGGATGCGGATGCCGTAAAACTCTGTGCGCTGCTTGATCGGCTGGGCTGCTCCTGCGGCGAGGCCGCATCGCTTGCCGTAAGAGACAGTGCGTCCGTCCGATGATATCCTTCATGGCCCTCGCATCCGCGAACCCCGGGGTTCGCGGATATTCCCGACACCGCGCGCGTTCGGTCGAAGCGCCCCACATCCGGATTTTGCATGGCGCGTGACCAGATCGATATGACGCCGCTGCAGTCGCGCGATGAACTGGTCGCGTGGCTGGAGGCCGGCGTGAAGCCGGCCTCAGAATTTCGGATCGGCACCGAACACGAAAAGACCCCGTTCACGCTTGTCGGCCATCACCCGGTGCCTTACGAAGACGCGCGCGGCATCGGGGCGCTATTGGAAGGCATGAAGCTCCTGCTCGGCTGGGAGCCGATCATGGAGCGCGGCAACATCATCGGACTTCACGACGTCACCGGCGGCGGGGCGATTTCGCTGGAGCCTGGCGGGCAATTCGAATTGTCGGGGGCGCCGGTCGAAACCGTGCATCAAACCCAAAGCGAATTGATGGCCCATCTGGCGCAGGTCCGCGAGATCGCAACGCCTTTGGGGATCGGCTTTCTCGGGCTCGGCATGACGCCGTCATGGTCGCGGGCGCAGATTCCGATGATGCCCAAAGGGCGCTACAAGATCATGACCAACTACATGCCGCGGGTCGGCCGCTATGGCATCGACATGATGTATCGGACCTGCACGGTGCAGACCAATCTCGACTTCTCGTCCGAAGCCGACATGGTCAAGAAGCTCCGCGTCTCGGTGGCGTTGCAGCCGGTGGCGACCGCGCTGTTCGCCAATTCGCCGTTCACGGAAGGAAAGCCGAACGGCTTTCTGACCTTCCGCTCCGAAATCTGGCGCGACACCGACAATGCGCGCGCCGGGATGATTCCCTGGGCGTTCGAAGACGGCATGGGGTTCGAGCGCTGGGTCGATTACGCGCTGGATGTGCCGATGTATTTCGTCAAGCGCGGCGATGCCTATATCGATGTGGCGGGATCGTCATTTCGCGATTTCTTCGCAGGCACGAATCCCGCATTGTCCGGCGAGCGCCCGACGCTGTCGGACTGGGCGAACCATCTTTCGACGATCTTCCCCGAGGTGCGGCTGAAGCGTTATCTGGAGATGCGCGGCGCCGACGGCGTGCCGTGGGGACGGCTGCCGGCGCTGCCGGCGTTCTGGGTCGGACTGCTTTACGACGACACCAGTCTCGACGCCGCTTGGGACATCGTCAAATACTGGAACGCGTCTGAACGTCAGTCGTTACGGGACGACGTGCCCCGGCTCGGCTTCAAGGCGAGGATCAAGGACCGCTATCTGTTCGAAATCGCCAAGGAGTGCCTGGCGTTGTCGCATGCGGGCTTACGCCGGCGTGGCCATGTCGATCACTCCGGACACGACGAGACGCGTCATCTCGAGCCGCTCGACCGGATCATCGATTGCGGACAAACCCCTGCCGAGGAGATGCTGGCGAAATTCAATGGTTCCTGGCAGGGCTCGGTAGAGCCGGCCTATGACGAATATGCGTTCTAGGCGCAACTAATTGGGGTGGATGCGCTTTCCGCATGGCGACGGCGCGGAGAGGCCACGGGCCCGGCGCCGTTCATCCGCCGTACAGGTTCGTGGCGATCAAATGGCAACCCGCAAAATGCGGGCAAGTCCAATCGGTTGAAAGCATCGCGCATGTGGGGAGGCGGCCCGCTTCGGGCGTGTTTGGTGACGCTCGCTTGTTTTGCGGCCGCAACTGTCCTGCGACCGGCGGGTGCGCAGTCCAATTTCGATCGCCCGGGTGGCGACTATCTGAGTTCGGCGGTGCCTTCCGGCGATCCGGCGGATTGTGCGCTGCTGTGCGAACGGGACCGGCGCTGCCGGGCGTGGAGCTTCAACTATCCGAACGAGACCGCCCGTCACGCGGTCTGCTGGCTGAAGAATAGCGTGCCGCAGCGCGTGCGTGACGAATGCTGCGTCTCGGGCGTGCGCGGCGCCGGCGTGGTCGAACCGCGCAACGGCTCGGTCGAGACCTCGATCGACCGCGCGGGCGGCGATTACCGCACTTTCGAGCTCAAGCGGGGTGAGGGCGACGAAATCTGCAAGGGGGCTTGCGTCGGCGACAATCGATGCCGGGCCTGGACCTATGCGCGGCCGGGATATGTCGGAAAAGAGGCTCACTGTTTCTTGAAGAAGGAAATCAAGCCGCCGCGGCGGAAACCGGGGTTCACCTCAGGCGTGGTCCGGTAACATTCGCGATATTTGCTGCGTAATAGAGATGCGCGCAATGCGCGGTCATGATTGATTGCGCGAGATTTGGAAAGCGCAACGTCAAACACGGAGCTCACGATGATGTTAACGCGCAGGCTTTTTGGCAGGGCAATCGTTACGGCAGCCATGGTGGCGGCCGGCCCGTTCGCGCCCGCTTGGGCCAACACGGCTGTTCCCTATTCGGCGGAGGCGTTCAAGGCCGCCCAGGCGTCGGGCAGCCCGATCCTGGTCGAAATTCACGCCGATTGGTGCCCGACCTGCAAGGCGCAGGGTCCCATTCTCGACAAGCTGACCGCCGATCCGAAATTCAAGAATCTGAAAATCTTCCGCGTCGATTTCGACGCGATGAAGCCGGTCGTCAAGCAGTTCGGCGCGCAGATGCAGTCGACCCTGATTGTTTTCAAGGGCGCCGTCGAGGAGGGCCGTTCGGTCGGCGATACCAAGGAGGCTTCGATCGCCGCGCTGCTCGACAAGAGCCTCTGATTTTCAGTGACCACCCTCGTATTGGCATTTGCCGCCGGGCTGTTGTCGATCCTGTCGCCTTGCGTGCTGCCGCTGGTTCCGATCGTGTTGGGGGCTGCGGTCACCGCCCATCCCCTCGGCGCGGTGGCCTTGGCCGCCGGCGTTGCCGCATCCTTCACAGGTCTCGGCCTGTTGCTCGCATTGGCGGGATTCGGGCTCGGCGTCGATGCCGGCATACTTCGCCTCGCCGCGGCGGCGATCATGATCGTGCTCGGCGTCATACTGCTGGTTCCGTCATGGCAGGCGCGGTTGGCTGCGGCAGGCGGGCCTGTATCGGCTTGGGCCGACCGGCATTTCGGCAGCTTCGCCTCGTCGGGGCTTGCCGGCCAGTTGGCGATCGGCCTCCTGCTCGGCGCGGTCTGGTCGCCCTGCGTCGGTCCGACACTGGGTGCGGCCTCGCTTCTGGCCTCTCAAGGTCACGATTTGCCGCAGGTCGCACTCACCATGGTGATTTTCGGCATCGGGGCGGCGCTGCCGCTGGTCCTGCTTGGATTGATGTCGCGAGCGGCGTTGATGCGCGTGCGCGCCAATCTGATGTCGGCGGGAAAACTCGGCAAGGGTCTGTTGGGCGCGGCCTTCATCGCGATCGGCATCGCGATCGTCAGCGGCGCAGACAGGAGCGTGGAGACCATGCTAGTCAATGCCTCGCCGCAATGGCTTACCGATTTGACGACGTCTTTCTAGCTGACCGAGCAGGATCGCAGCATGCAGCTTGAATCGATACTGACTTGTCCGAGCTGCGGCTTTCAGGCCGCCGAACAAATGCCGACGGACGCCTGCCAGTTCTTCTATGTCTGCAAGGGCTGCGGCGAAAAACTCAAACCCCGGCCCGGCGATTGCTGCGTGTTCTGTTCCTACGGTTCGGTGCCTTGCCCGCCCGTGCAGCAGAATGGCCGGGGGCCGTGCTGCGGCTAGCCGATGCTTGCCGATGTGCTCAGAACGCCGTCGGCAGTAAGCACCGTGAGTTCGGGCCAAAGCCCTTTCCAGCGTCTCGCCTTCGCCACGTAATTGGCCTCCGAAAAATTCGAACCCCGGTTGGGGCGAACGACCATGTTCGCGATATCGTCAAAGCCGTTTGGCGCATAGACATCGTGGCCGGTTGGCGTGCGGCGGATTCCGATCTGGGTTGTTTTCGTCAGAAAGCGGTCGATGCCTTCCGCCGAAGAGTTGAGTTCCGGGTAGGGCAGGCCATGCTTCTGCGGGTACCAGAAGTGAACGCGCGCCTGGTTGCGGATCTCGATTCTGGCGCCAAATCGAGCCAGCCGGCCCTGCAATTGCCGGATCACGGCATCCTCAGCCTGCCATGACGTGTCGGGGTCGAAATAGAAAACGTCATAGTCGTTGATGCCGTAATCGACCGCGCGCGCGGTTTGCATGTTCCACACGGTCTGCACGAGGCATCCGGAGACGATCCACGCATCCGGCAGCGCCAGGCGGAACAATTCCCTGACGATGGCTTCGTTCACTGGATTGCGGAGCGCGGTGGCGAGAAACGAGTCTTTGTCCATGGCGATCCCTCCCGCCACGCCAGCGAACGTCTTCCTGAAGTGGTTGAAGGTCGTACGACGACGCGTTCAATGCACCGAGGTAAAGAACCGCGCAAGCCGGAAACCGGACAGCCAAGTCCACACCGGCTGGCTGCGCATGCCGAGATCCCAGGAGCCGATCACGGCGTCGGCGCGGCCGATCAGATTGTCGATCGGCAACATTCCGACGCCGCCTTCGCGCAAGGGAACGCGGCTGTCGGCGGAGTTGTCGCGGTTGTCGCCCATCACGAACAAATGTCCCGGCGGCACGGTGACTTCAGCCGTATTGTCGAGCCGGCCGTTGTCGCGAATCTTGAAGATTGCGTGGCTGACGCCGCCCGGCAAAGTCTCGATGAAACGAAAGGCGCCTTGCAGTCGGCCGTTGTCGTCCTCGGCTTCGCCGATCCCGTCCGCCTTGAGCGAGGCGGCGCGGTCGTTGACGAAGAGCTGGCCTTGCCGCATCTGGATGCGGTCGCCGGGCAGACCGACGACGCGCTTGACCCAGGCCTGCGACGGGTCGCCGGGCCAGCGAAATACCACGACGTCGCCGCGCTTGGGCGGCTCGCCGAACACGCGCCCGCTCTCCGGCAGATTGATCTGTATCGGCAGCGAGGCGGTGCCGTAGCCGTAAGGATATTTCGACGCCAGCAAGGCATCGCCGATCAGGAGCGTCGGCTCCATGGAGCCGGACGGCACGTAGAAAGGTTCGGCAATCGCGCCTTTCGCCAGGAACACAATCAGCACCGCGCCGGCAAATTGCAGAAGTTGAACGCCCCAGTTGCGCGCCTTGGCGGCCACGGCCTCCCGCTTGATGCTCATCCGCCGGTTCCTCCGACCGTAATGCGTTCCATCCGCAGCGTCGGCTGACCGACGCCGACCGGCACGCCCTGGCCATTCTTGCCGCAGGTGCCGATGCCGGTATCGAGCGCGAGATCGTTGCCGATCATGGTGATGCGGTGCAGGTCGGTCGGTCCGTTGCCGATCAGCATCGCGCCCTTGAGCGGCGCGCCGACCTTGCCGTTCTCGATTCGGTAGGCCTCGGTGCACTGGAACACGTATTTGCCCGAGGTGATGTCGACCTGGCCGCCGCCGAAATTGGCGGCGTAGATGCCGCTCTTGACGGAGCTGAGAATTTCGGCCGGGTCGCGGCCGCCTGCCAGCATGTAAGTGTTGGTCATGCGCGGCATCGGCACATGGGAATAGCTTTGGCGGCGACCGTTGCCGGTCGGCTTCATGTTCATCAGCCGCGCGTTCTGGCGGTCCTGCATGTAGCCGACGAGAATGCCGTCCTCGATCAACACGGTGCGGTTGGTCGGCGTGCCCTCGTCGTCGATCGACAATGAGCCGCGGCGAGAAGCCATCGTGCCGTCATCGACCACGGTGACGCCCTTGGCGGCGACCTGCTGGCCCATCA
>Ga0070733_10000664_pt1 | contig 27207 bp, 26 predicted proteins | sample Coa_R1_9_FD_66450 | JGI IMG/M metagenome (GOLD analysis project Ga0070733, IMG submission 66450) | Surface soil microbial communities from Centralia Pennsylvania, which are recovering from an underground coalmine fire - Coalmine... | ecosystem: Environmental > Terrestrial > Soil > Unclassified ...
GCATGTCTTCGGCGTGCTGCACCACTGGAAGGTTCAACTCGGCGCCGAGCCGCAGCGCCAGGCGCATGACGTCATCGTCAAGAATAGGTTTGCCGTCGTCGGTAACGGCCACGGCTCCTGCCCGCTGCAGCGCCGCAAAGTCGGTGAGCGTGCCTCCGCGGCTGCCGCGCGTGGCTGCGGCGATGGGGAACACATTCACGACGGCTCCGCGCTCCGGATTGCGCTGCCACGTAATCCACTCGGGAGTGTCCACCACCGGCGCGGTGTTCGGCATGGTGCAGACGGAGGCGAATCCGCCTGCAGCCGCGGCGGCAGTGCCGGAAGCGATCGTCTCTTTGTAGCTTTGCCCCGGCTCGCGCAGGTGGACGTGCAGATCAATGAAGCCGGGAGCGACGATCAGTCCGCGCGCGTCGAATTTTTCGTCCGCGTTGCCGCGAATCTTATTCGGCGCGGCGATTTCGGCGACGCGTCCGTCGCGCAACAGCACGTCCATCGGCGCGTTAATCTTCGCTGCGGGATCAATCAGATGACCGCCGCGGATCAGCAGGCTTTCTGTCGCCTGACGGCTCATAAAACGCTCCCCGGCGACTTCTTTTCCGCGGATGCACGCGGATTCCGCGGATTTTTCTTCCCGTTCTCGAACACGTAGCGACGGAATTGCGCGCTTGGCCCAAAGTTAAACAGCAGCCCTACTTCGATATCCGTTGCGCGCAGATAGTTCAGGAGCTGTTTCTCCCATGCAGGTTCGATCTCGCGTCCAGTTTTGAGCTCCACAAGGACTTTGCGGTCAACGAGCAAGTCAGCGCGAAACTCGCCAACCTGCTTTCCATGAAACCATACGGGCACTGCGATCTGTCGCTCGAAGAACACACCTTTTTCGGCAAGCATCACGGAGAATGACTGCTCGTACACGGATTCCAAAAAGCCGTGGCCGAGTTCATTGTGAATGGCGAAGAAGACTCCGATGAGTTGTTCAGTTAATTCCCCATGTTTTAATCCGCGAGCATCCGCGTACATCCGAGGAATAGAAGTTACGGTTCTCATCGCGCCCTCCCCAGCGCCCGCGCCAGAATCGCCATCCGCGTGGGCACGCCGTTGTGGACTTCGTCCACGATCACCGATTGTGGGCAGTCGGCGACTTCCGCTGTGAGTTCCAGCCCGCGAATGATCGGTCCGGGATGCATGACGATCGCATCCCGCCTGGCCAGCCTCAGTCTCGCTAACGTCATCTGGTAGCGCGCGATGTAATCCTGTAAACGAATTTTTTGTCCGGCGAGGCGTTCTTTCTGCACCCGCAGCAGCATCACCACATCGGTTCCACGAAGCACGTCTTCCATGTGGCGCGTTATGCGCAGGCCGGGAGCCAGAGTCGTTGCGAGGTCGGGCACAAATTCGGGCGGCCCGCAGAGCGTGATCTTCACGCCAAGTTTTGTCAGCAGATGGCAGGCGCTGCGCGCGACCCGACTGTGAAAAATGTCGCCGATAATGGCTGCCTGCAGTCCCTTGAACGATTTTTTGTGCTTGAGGATGGTCAAGGCGTCGAGCAACGCCTGCGAAGGATGTTCGTGCATGCCGTCACCGGCATTGATGACGGGAATGTCGAGATGGCTCGCCATCAGGTGCGGCGCTCCGGCTGAAGGATGCCGCATCACGATGCAATCCGCGCCTACGGCGCGCAGCGTGTATCCGGTATCAATAACCGACTCGCCTTTTTCGATGCTCGAGCCGGAAGACTGCACCAGCGTCGTCATTGCGCCCAAAGATTTCGCGGCAAACTCGAAGGAAGTGCGGGTGCGCGTCGAGGCTTCGTAAAACAGAAGCACGACCCGCTTGCCGCGCAGCAGCGGGCGCGCTTTGAGCGGATTCATGCGGCGGGCCAGCTTTAGCAGGTCCAGGATTTCCTTCGCTTCCAGATGCTCGATTCCGAGAAGCGAACCGCGGGCGGGAGTATTCATCGCGGTAAGCAAGAACGTGGAATCATACGCGGGCAGGAGAGGGCGCCGCAAGAGGTTTGCAGAAAGAAAAGCCAAACGAGAAGCGGCAAAGAGAAAGAGAACGACTCCGCGCTAAAGCTGGTCGCGCCGACTGAAAATCGCGCCGCCGAGCGCTCCGCCCAGGCACCCCAGCGCGGTGCAAACCACCATCAGCAGCAGCACGCCACCTATCAGGGCTACCGCGAAGCCCTCAGGCGTTTTCAGTTGGTCTAGGGCGGCCTGCACCTGGGGCTGGCTGGGGCGCGCCGCTGCCCATTTTTCGGCATTCTCGACCAGTTGATCCCGCAGTTTGCCTCGCGTGCTCGGAGCGGCGTAAACCAACCCAATCACCAGGGCGATCAATGCAGAGCCGATCAGGCCGCTGAGCGCCCCCAGTTGCGCTCCGATCAGAGGCCGCATTCCCGCTCGGCCCCGGCGTCGCCGGAAAAGAACCACGGCCAGGAATCCGGCGACAATCATCGTCACCGGTACGTAGAGTCCCAGGAATGAAAGCAATATCCCGATGACCGCCGCGAGAGCGCAGGGCCGCAACGTGTTCGACAAGCCAAGAGAAGTGTCAAGGCCGCTGTGCGGCGCTCCTCCCGAGGGAGGCTCATCCGCCGACAAGCCGTCCGCAAAAGGAGTTGGCGGGGCTGGCTCCGCAACCACTACCCGAATCTGCGGCGCTCCACACTGGGGACAGAAAGGCACTCCCTGTTCCACCGCCTGTCCGCACTTGTAGCATGGTTGTTCCACCAGGGTTTTGTTTCCACCAGGGTTCTGTTGTACCGGGGCTCAGGATCGAGCTCCGGGATCTCGAGCTCCATTTTTCCGAGCGTCGGGATTTCTGAAGCAAACGAAAGCAGTCTCAAAAGCTGCGAGCTTGTCTCGAGATTATCGCACGAGAAGAGAGGCCGCTTCATGCGTCGCGGCCGGCAGTTGTCCTCAGATGTCCGCTTCCTTGCCGTGAGTGCGGAGATAGACCAGCGAAAAGCTCGAGCCGCTGCCCTCGGGTTTTACGGCCACGATATGCTGGTTCTCCTTGGTGCCGACTTTGAGTTCGGTGTTGCTGCCGCTGCCTTCGCAGGTCAGTTGCTGGCTGGAATTATGATCGGTGTCAATGTTGGTCTGAACGTCGAGATGATCGGTGTGGCAGACGAGGATCGTGCCATACTTTTTCAGCTGCTGCTGGTAGTAGGCGACGATTTTCTCCGGCCGATCGTCGGAGGAGTATTCCAGGGCAACCACTTTCAGACCGAAGCCAAAGCCCGAGATATTGACGTTCGCGCTCTTGTCGTCGCCGTCCGAATCCTTCTGCTTGAGCTTGGCTCCGGGGTAAACCGGCAGGCCGATATCGGCAACGTTGGCTTCCTGGCTCACATGAATGCCGCCGACGGGCGTGCTGATGTCCACCTGCTGGTCTTTGCCACTGGGCTCTTTCTTGACGTTGACGCTGCACCCGGCCACGAATGCCAGGAGCGCCGTTACCAGCAGAGCGGTTGTTAAATCAAGACGAGTGGAATTAATTCGGCGCATGTGCTCCTCCGTTTTCTTCCCGGGCGCGCTCGATGCCGGCGCCGCGCTGCGCGACATTCGGAATCGTGACCGGCAGATGCCCACGAATCGGAATCTCTCCGAACAGCGCTTTCACGGCCGCGACCTCGGAAACCGTCGCGGTTGAGAACGTGCATAAATAATTCTCGATCGCGGGCAAGTCGCTTGCGAGGTAAGGATTTCCCATCGCGATCACGATTGTCTTCTTCGCGGCGTGGTCCAGAACCTGCTGCAGGAGTGTTCCGATCGTGTCCGACAGGGCCACCGAGTTCGCGGTCTTGCCCGGAACCGGGATCGCATAAACCGCGGCGACCACGGTCTCGGCCTGATCCACCGCCTTGAGTATTTCGTCCGTCATGCCGGAAGCGATCCTCGGGTCCGCGTAGATCACGTGCGCGTCGCGCACTCGTGCTCGCAGCTCACGCCCGAAGGCGCGGCCCGACTCGAGCCGCACGTCGTCGGTGAGGATCAACGCCGTCACACGATTGTGCGTCTCCTCTGTGGTGGTATACGGAAGTCCGGCCTTCGCGGTTCCCGAGGGCTTGATCGGCAATACTTTGCCATTTTCCTTAACCAGGGTGACGGCGGAATCGGCAACTTGCTGCCCGAAAGCCAGATTTTCGGGCTTTCCAATCGCCGTTGCCAGGTTGGTCAGGTCCACCGTGCGGACTTGATTGAGCCCCAGGAACGCCTTTGTTTTCAGAATCTTGAGCACCGAGACATCCAGCCGCTCGCGGGAAATCTCGCCCGACTTCACGGCTTTCAGCATGGCGTCGTACGAAGCCGGCAAGTCGGCGGGAATCAACAGCACATCGTTGCCGGCTTTGAAGCTTTCCACCGCCGCGCGGCCCACGTTGTCGGCAAAAAGGTGAGTCAGTCCGGCCATGTCAAGCGCGTCTGTGACGATCAGGCCTCGGAAACCGAGCTGTTTTTCCAACAGATCGGAGACGACGGGAGTCGAAATCGTAGCCACATGATTCGGGTCGGGATCGAGAGCGGGCACGGTGACATGCGCGACCATGACCGCATCCACTCCCGCTTCAATGGCTCGGCGGAAGGGCGGCAACTCAATCGCATCCAGATGAGCGCGATCGCCGTTCACGCTGGCCACGCCGAGGTGAGAGTCGGTTGCGGTATCGCCGTGACCGGGAAAGTGCTTAACCGTGGTCAACAGGCCGGCCTCATGTGCGCCTTTGATGTAGGCCGCAACCAGATCGCCGACTTGCCGCGGATCCTCCCCGAACGAACGCGTATTGATGATGGGATTGGCCGGGTTGGAGTTGACGTCGGCATCGGGAAAGAAATTCCAGTGCACGCCAATCGCGCGCGCTTCCAGGCCGCTGATACGTCCGAACATTTCCGCATCTTCCGTGCTGCCATCAGCGCCGAATGCCATGGCATGCGGAAATACCGTGGTTCCCATAAGCCGCATCGAAAGGCCGCGCTCAAAGTCGGCCGAGATCAGGAGCGGAAGTTTGGAATCGCGCTGCAGCCGGTTCAGTAGCTCCGCGGCTTCATACGGCTCGCTGCGGATCAGGAAAGGACCGTCCACGTGCACCGTGATCGCAAAGCCGCCCACGTGGTATTTCTCCATCTCTTCGCGCCATTGCAGGTACTCCGGATTCTCCACGTTCAGAAATCCGGCGCGGCACCAGACGGTGAAAAGCTGGCCGACCTTCTCTTCGACGGTCAGCTTGCGCAAAGTCTTTTCAGCCCATCGTTCCGCGTCGCGGCTGGGATGGATGGGACCGGGGCGCGGATGTTTATCTTTGGCGGAGGCGATTGGAGAAAGCACAGAGAGCGCAAGAACGGCGGCTAGAATCCATCTCATAGCAGGAACGATAGCAGAATCGAAATTGCAGGTAATAGAAGTTGCGAGGTGCCGGCAATCCTCTAAGGGGCGCTGAGGAACTTGGACACGCGGGCCGCAATTTCAGTCTGAATCGCCGGATCGTCGCCAAATGCTTTGAACCAGGTCACCCCAGGCTCGCGACGGAACCACGTCATCTGCCGCTTGGCGTAATTGCGATGCGCCTGTTGCGCGGCCTGAACGGCCTGTTCCCGCGTGAGATGACCGCGCAAATGCTCAACCGCCTGCCGGTATCCCAGAGAGCCGAGCGGCCACGCGGCGGGTCCATATCGCCGTAATAACCCGTCAGCTTCCTCGATCAGGCCGTGGTCGAACATCCGTTGCGCGCGTTCATTGATGCGCTCATAAAGCATGGCGCGGTTCGGATCGAGTCCGATCCGCAGCACACGAAAGCCCTTCAGCGGATCGCGGCCCCGCTGCCACAGGTCGGTCATCTTCTGACCCGAGCCCAGGCAGACCTCGATGGCGCGGATGAGTTTGGGCGCGTCATTTTCATGAATGCTTATCGCCGCCGCCGGATCGAGGCGGCTCAAGATGCGGTGAAGGTAGCTCGATCCCCGGGCCGCACCCTTCTCGCGCAGGCGCTCGCGAAGTTCTTCCGAGCGCGGCGGGCCGGCAAACAGACCGTCCAGCAAAGCCCGCAGATAAAGCCCGGTGCCTCCCACGACTAAAGGCAGGCGGCCTCGGCCGGCAATTTCGCCGAGCACTCGTCGGGCGTCGCGGGCATATTCCCCCGCCGTGACCGGCTGGGCGGGATCGGAGCAACTGAAAAGATGGTGTGGAACCAGGCTGAGTTCCCGCGCGCTGGGCTTGGCTGTTCCCACGTCGAAATCGCGGTAGATGGCTACGGAATCGCAATTTACGATTTCGCCGTTAAACCTTTGCGCCAGAGTCAGCGACAGACTGGTTTTCCCGCTGGCCGTCGGGCCGAGAAGCGCCACCAGTCCGGGTTTCGGTTGGTTATTGTCCGGCTGCACGGGAAGCTTCAGCGCGCACTCCAGTGAATCACTCGCCAGTAGCGGATCAGGGTCAGAACCAGCAGCAACAGCGCGATCAGGACCAGGCCCGTGATTTCGGCCGCCCACGCCGCATGCCGGTGACGCTTCGGGGCGTCGGACTCGCTCTTGTCTGGAGTCGGCAACCCCTCATTGTAGCCCGCGGGCCGGGTGCTAAACTACGGCGTCGCTTACGCTTGTGCCGGAAAACCACAGCAAAATCGCTCGCTTCGGCCTCTATGAGGTGGATCTCGGCGCGGGTGAACTGCGCAAGAGCGGAGTCAGAATGCGGCTCCGGGGGCAGCCGTTTCAAGTGCTTACCCTGCTGCTGGAGCGTGCCGGTGAACCCGTCACCCGCGATGAACTGCGCGCGCGCCTGTGGCCGTCAGACACCTTCGTGGACTTCGACCACAGCCTGAACACCGCCATCAACAAAGTGCGCGAGGCCCTGGGAGACGCCGCGGCCAATCCCCGTTACGTCGAGACCCTGGCTCGCCGCGGATATCGTTTCATCGCCCCCGTGCAATGGGCGAATCCGCAAGCTTCCCGGCCGGTTTCGCAGGCTGCTTCCGACGCGAGCTTGCCGGCCGAGATCGCCACAGCCGCGTCAGCGAACCGCTTCCATCCTCAACTGCATGTGCCCATCCCGCGCCGGACAGTCACGCGAGCGCTCTTCGTTGCAATTCAGGTCATGTATCTCAGTTTCTATCTGGCAGCCCTGATTCGTCTGCACACGATCCAGAACATGGCCGAGACTTACCTCCCGCCGACCTGGCCCTTATGGCGCGGAACGGCTCTCGGAGCGGCGGTGCTGATTTCGGCCGGAATCGGCATCCCCTTGCGGTTCTATCTGATCTCTTCCACCAGCTTCGACCACCAGCCGCTGGGGATAAAGTTCCGCCAGATGTTTCCGCTCATCCTCGCCCTCGATCAACTCTGGGCTGTGGCTCCCTTCCTGCTTGCGCCCAACATCGGGCTCGGAGCGGCCTTTGCCGCCAGCGCAGCCCTGCTTTATGTGCCATTTTCAGAGCGAACCCTGATCCGCATGGCCTATCTCGATGTGCCGAAAGACGATTCGGCGGGAAATGACCCTGAGGCCGGCGAAAAATCCGCCCCTTGAGGGGAACATTATTCCGGCCGCTCACGTACTCTCGTCTGGGAGTGAGGCAGAGTGTGCCCGTGCAATCTTGCCCAACCTTTCTTGCCCAACCCTTTGGAGGACCGATGCGCAACAAGACCGGAGCAATCCTGCTTTCCCTGGTTTCGCTCGCAGCCGTAAGCCTGCCTGCCCACGCCGACGAGTGGTCGAAGACCTACAACCTGACCGGCCGACCGGACTTGCGAATCGAAACCTCGGACGCCAACATTCAGGTCACCACCTGGGATCAGAACTCGATCGCCGCCAAGGTCGTCAGCAGCCATTACAAGATTGGCGAGAACGGCCTCCGCGTCGAAGAGCACCAGGATGGCAATTCGGTCGCAATCGAGGTTCACTACCCGCACCGTAACATCACCATTGAATGGGGAGATCACCACCGTGTGGACATCATCGTCCAGATGCCCCGCGAGGGCCGCGTGAATCTCCGCACCGGGGACGGTCGCATTGAACTGACCGGGCTCAAGGGTGAAATGGACCTGCACAGCGGGGACGGGTCCGAGACCCTCGATGCCGTGGATGGCTCACTGCGCGCGTCAGCGGGTGACGGACACATCCAGGCCAGCGGCCGTTTCGACGCTCTCGATCTCAAGGCCGGCGATGGCCACCTGGATGTTCGTGCCGCCGCGGGATCCGCAATCAGCTCGGAATGGCATCTCGAGACTGGGGATGGCAGCATTTCGCTGGAGCTTCCGGGCGATCTTCCGGCCGACGTGGACCTCCACACCGGCGATGGGCACATTGATCTCGACCTTCCGATCACAACCCAGGGCAAGCTGCAATCGAAGTCAATTCGCGGCAAGCTCAATGGCGGCGGCAACCTGCTCATGATCCATACCGGAGACGGATCCATTCACCTGCGTAAGGCCTGAACTCCGATCTCGTGGGATCTCAAGAGCCGTGGGCGCTTCGGCCTGCGGTAGTGGGCCACTTTCATCTTGAGACGGCCGACGAACGTGCCATACTTTACGTATGCCGAATCGTTTACGCAAGCCCAGCCAGATGGCGGAAAGAGCAGCGTAGGTAGGCTCTTATGGCTATGAGAGAGTGTGTCTTGTTCGGCATTTCTGCGGTGTGCGGCCTGTGGTGGCTTTCGTTTCCAAATAGCGTACTCAGATTTCAGCGGGCGATCTACGGGTCTCGATTCGAAGTGAGGCCATTCTTTATAAGGCTGGCTGGCGTTGTTTGGATTGCTGTTCTGCTCTGGATGTTGAGGGAGATTTCAAAGTATCCCACTACCCGCCCGGCACCCACGCATTTCTCCCTCGTCTGCGCTGCTATAATAAAAAATTGCGCTCATGACGACTCGGCGATTGATTCGCTCCACCACAGTTTTATCGGTGCGCCGCGGCGGAAACGTCGTGCTGGCGGGCGACGGGCAGGTTACGCTCGGCGAATCCGTCATCAAGCACAATGCGAAAAAGATTCGCCGTCTCTACAACGACAAGATCGTTGCCGGCTTTGCCGGCTCTACCGCCGATGCCTTCACTCTCTTCAGCCGCTTTGAAGCGAAACTCGAGCAATATCACGGCAATCTGGGCCGGGGCGCTGTCGAACTGGCTCGCGACTGGCGCACCGACAAATTTCTTCGCCATCTGGAAGCGCTGCTCCTGGTCTGCGACAAGGAACAGACTTTCCTGCTCAGCGGGCAGGGCGATGTGATCGAGCCGGATGGCACCGTGGCCGCGATCGGCAGCGGCGGACCGTATGCCCAGGCCGCAGCGCAGGCCCTGGCGGAACACACCGAGCTCTCGGCCCGGCAGATCGCCGAGGAGGCGATGAAAATCGCCGGCAAGATGTGCATTTATACGAACGACAAAGTAACCATCGAAGAGCTCTAGATTTCGACGTTAGACTTTAAGGTTTTCATGGCCATCTTCCTACCCTCGACTGCCGAAGAAGAACAGCTCGCGCTGGATGAACTCACGCCGCGCGAGATCGTTGTCGAACTCGACAAGCACGTCATCGGCCAGAAGGACGCCAAGCGGGCCGTCGCCATCGCCCTGCGGAATCGTACCCGCCGCCAGAAGCTTTCGCCGGAACTGGCGGAAGAAATTATTCCGAAGAACATCATCATGATCGGGCCTACGGGAGTGGGAAAAACTGAAATCGCCCGGCGCCTGGCCAAGCTGGCGAATTCGCCGTTCCTCAAGGTTGAAGCCTCGAAATTTACCGAAGTCGGCTACGTCGGCCGCGACGTGGAGTCCATGGTGCGCGACCTGGTTGAGATCGCGATTGACAATGTTCGTGAAGAGAAGCTGGAAGATGTCGCCGACAAAGCGGAACTGAATGCCGAAGAACGCCTGCTCGACATCCTCCTGCCGCCATCTCCGCAACCTCGGCCCGATCCGGCTTCGGCTTCTACCGCTGGAGGCGTGGTTATCGAAGGCACTCCGGCGCTGACTGAATCCTCCTCGCGCACCCGCGAGAAACTGCGCCAGCAATTGCGCGAAGGCAAACTGGATGAGCGCACGGTGGAGATTGACGTTCGGGAGAGAAATTTCCCGTCGTTTGAAATCATCTCCAACCAGGGCGTCGAGGAGATGGACGTCAACCTCAAGGACATGCTGCCCAACATCTTCGGGCAGCGCACCAAGAAAAGAAAAATGAAGGTGAACGAAGCCTTCGAATACCTGATCCAGGAAGAAGAGCACCGCCTGATTGACATGGATCAGGTCACGCGCGTGGCGATCGAACGCGTGGAAAATTCCGGCATCGTGTTTCTCGACGAAATTGACAAAATTGCCGGCCGCGAAGGCGGCCACGGGCCGGATGTTTCCCGCGAGGGCGTGCAACGAGACATTCTGCCGATCGTGGAAGGGACTACGGTCAACACTCGCTACGGCATGGTTCGCACCGATCACATCCTGTTTATCGCGGCCGGAGCCTTCCATGTTTCGAAGCCCAGCGACCTGATCCCGGAGCTGCAGGGCCGCTTTCCCATCCGCGTCGAGTTGCAGTCTCTCACCATGGAGGATTTCGTCCGCATCCTCACCGAGCCGAAATCATCGCTGGTCAAGCAATACACCGCGCTGCTCGAAACCGAGGGCGTGAAGCTGGAATTCACTCCCGAAGCGCTCGACGAAATCGCCCGCTTCGCGTTCCGCGTGAACGAAAGCACCGAGAACATCGGCGCGCGCCGCCTGCACACCATCATGGAGCGCGTGCTCGACGAACTCAGCTTCGACGCTCCCGAACGAAAAGGCCAGCAGTTTACCGTGGACGCCGATTACGTGCGCAAGATGCTCACCGACATCGTGAAGGACCAGGACCTGAGCCGGTACATTCTGTAAAGACAGAAAAGAAGTTGGCATTCTAAATAGAGAGCAATTACTATCTAATTAGACATGGCCAGAGACAATCGAGTTGAGTCGCGACCCCTTCTGCTTCGCATTAGCCCTGCCATGGAGCACCTCCTTGAAGAACTGGCGAACAGGGGCCTTTACGGGCGGAACAAAGCTGAGGTTGCTTCATTCATACTCCGGGAATGGACGTGGAGCAGCACCAGCAAACTAAAGGATCATGGTGTTGAGGTCGATCATCTGGTGAAGGGGATTGCGAAGAGAACCGCCGACACTGCCCGGCAGAAAGGGGCTTAGCCAGGTGCATCAGAAAACAGAGGCCGCTCTTAGGACGTTGCCAGACTTTGAGAACCCTCCTGCTGTTGAATCGTTGATGGGAGTCCACTTCGCCCCGATTGAGAAGTGGCAAGGGCCATATTTTGGATTGTTTTGGTCGCGGATCAAGAAGGACTATCCTCGAGTCGAAATACAGCCTCCCATAGTCACCGCACCCACGCCGGAAATGGCGGTTGCACAGTTTCAGTCGCGATTTGAGTTGCCAACGCGGTGCTGGTTCTTTAACCAAGACGAGACGCGCCTGATCCAGGTGCAGAGCAATCTGTTTCTGCACAACTGGCGGAAGGTTGGGCAGGTCGACAAGTACCTACACTATGATCAGCTCCGCCCGATGTTCGAGAAGGAATGGCAAGGATTCCGTGGTTTCTTGGCGGATGAGGGACTCGGAGTGCCGGGCGTCCAGTCTTGCGAAGTCACGTATGTGAACCACATCGACCGCGGGAGCGGATGGGACACATTTGCTGACCTGTGTGAGCTGTTCCCTAACTGGTCTCCGAAAACGTCCGAAGGCATTCTGCCCTCGCCAGAGCTCGTGGCTATGAACGCGTCATACGCGCTGAAGGGCGTGGACGGGCGTTTACAGATAATTACCCAGCCCGCGGTTCGGCAGCAGGATGCGAAGGAAACGATTCAGTTGACTGTGACGGTGCGGTGCAAGCCTTCATCGTCCTCGAACGAGGACATTTATCGGGGCCTTGACGAGGCCCGCAAGTGGGTAGTCCTGGGCTTTACGGACTTCACTTCTCCGAAAATGCACGAAATGTGGGGGAGAAAGATATGAGCTACGCCGTTTTGGAGCCGACGTGCCTGCAGTTGCAAAAACCCGCCCAGAGCCAATGGGGCAGAGTGACATCTCTGTTCGCCGCTCCTTGGGTTCTTGAAGCTTTGGACAGAATAGCTGGTTTGGCGAGGCTTCCTCGCAACTGGGACGGGTACGGAAGCCCGCAAATCGACCCAAGGGCCATGGCTGCCGCAAGGCGATTTGTTGCGAGTGTTGCCTTCGACAGCTTGCCGTTTCCGCACGTTGCCCCGGTCTTGGGGGGAAGCGTCGGACTCCACTGGCGTTGTGGCGATAGGGAGCTTGAGTTTACCTTCCAGCCGGACGGGGCCGTCGAGTTCCTGAAGGTGATGGGCCCTGACCTCGACCGCGAAGAAAGCATGGAAGAGGGAACTTTGCGGTGGGAAACGGAAATCGTCGGCTTGAAGCTCCTGCTTTGGATGGTCGGGACCCGATAGCGCAATGAGCGCCGCTTCCCATGCCCCCTCGACAGAACGACCCCAGCGTCAGTGACGATACGGTTTTGTGGAGAGCCATTCCTAACTCCCACATCTGCCTCGGGGACGATGGCGCCGAACGGTCTGAGTCTTGGGCGTTCCGGAGCGACGATAACGAGGTTTCCGCTTGGATCGCAGGAGAGACGGACCTTCAGGCATTGAAGGCGCGGTTCCCCAACTCGAGAATAGCTGAGTTTACTGCTGGCGAGGCCCGCGGGTACGAAAACCTTGTGACCCGCGATCCGGTTGAAGGCGATACCTCCCACGTCGTCATTTGCCCGACGCCCGGAAAACCCAGCAGGAGAGTAGTCAAGGACGCCCGACGCCTCGCCTCGAAGGCGCGGCTACTCCCGCGAGAGTGAGCCGGTTTTCGATTCCTAATCAGCGTGAACTCTGCGACATAAGTGGCGCCCCGTTTTTCGGGCTTCGGCAGACCGACTGAATGGGATCTCTTCCTTTTCCACAGCCCTGACCTTTCGCGATGTGACGAACAACCTTTACCCACAATTCAGAACCGTTCACACTGGCATGGTGCGTCACAACTTCCCCGCACCGTGTCATGTCGAGCGAACCGCCCTGGCACTTGGCTCTCCGCAATTTCTGGCTAACTCCTTCTTCCAAAATATTTTGCCCGTAACTCATTCAGGCTCTATATTTTATCGGGATCCATTGCCGTCCCTCCCGCGTAAGTCTCACATCTCAAAGATCTTGTCGTCGGGGTATGAAAAAAATTGTGAGATATATCACCGCTCGTGGCAACGACCTGAACGGATGCCGATCACGGCATCATTCAGATGGCGAAAACGTTCTCCTCTTCCGCGGCATAAGAACACAACCTTTGCGTCCCGTAGTTTATCTTGCTTGAGAATGAAAACCATTGACCGCAGTCGCCTGCAATCCCTGATGCAGCGCGAGCAGCAGAAGTTTGTGAGCGAACGGCCGAAGTCCAGGGCCTTGTTCGAGCGCGCCGGCAAGTCTCTGCTGGCGGGCGTTCCCATGAACTGGATGGCCAAGTGGGCGGGCGCGTTTCCGCCGTTCGTGCGCGAGGCCCAGGGCGCGCATTTCTTCGATGTGGATGGGCATCGCTACGCCGATTTCTGTCTGGGCGATACCGGGGCGATGACGGGACATGCGCCGTTCGCCACTGTGAAGGCCGCGGAAGAGCAGATGCGTCGCGGCATCACAACCATGCTTCCCGGCGAAGACGCCATCTTTGTCGCGGAAGAACTGCAGAAGCGATTTCGCTTGCCCTACTGGCAGTTTGCCCTGACCGCGACTGACGCGAACCGCTTCTCCATCCGCCTGGCGCGGCAAATCACAGGGCGGCCGAAGATCCTGGTGTTCAACTGGTGCTATCACGGAACCGTGGACGAGACTTTCGCCACCCTGCACGCCGATGGCTCGGTCGGGCCCAGGCCCGGCAACATCGGTCCGCCGGTTGATCCCGCGGTCACGACGAAAGTGGTCGAGTTCAACGACATCGCCGGCCTCGAAGCCGCGCTCGCTCCGGGAGACGTCGCCTGCGTTCTGGCTGAACCGGCGATGACCAACGTGGGGATCGTGCTCCCGCAGCCCGGATTTCACCAGGCGCTTCGCGACCTCACGCGTAAGCACGGGACACTTCTGATTCTCGATGAGACCCACACCATCTGTGCCGGACCCGGGGGCTTCACCAGCGCAGAGAATCTTGAGCCCGATGCGCTGGTATTCGGCAAGGCCATCGGCGGCGGCATTCCGGGAGCAGCTTATGGATTCTCGGCGGAAGTTGCCGACCGCATCGTGAAGCAAAACGATCTCGAAACTTGCGACGTTGGCGGGATCGGCGGCACGCTGGCCGGGAACGCGTTATCGCTGGCGGCGATGCGCGCTACCCTGACCAAGGTTCTGACCAAAGAAGCTTTTGATCGGATGATTCCAATGGCCGAGCGCTGGACTGCCGGCGTAGCCAAAGCTATCGGCGAAGCCGGCTTGCCCTGGCATGTGACCCGGCTGGGTTGCCGCGCGGAGTATCTCTTCGGCCCCAAACCGAAAAACGGCGCCGAAGCTCACGACGCCATGGATTTCGAACTGGAGCGCTACATGCATCTGTTTGCCATGAATCGTGGCATCCTGCTGACGCCCTTTCACAACATGGCGCTGATGTCGCCGCAGACCGAGGCCGACGACGTGGATCGTCACACGAAAGTGTTTCGCGAGGCCGTGCAAGGGCTTCTGACCTAGTCCAGGGACCGGCCGCCTGTGTTTCGTCTGGTAGTCTGTAATTCCGCATGAAACTTTCGCGACTGCTTCTGGCAGAGAGCATTTTGCTCTTATTGACTGCCTGCGCCACCATGGGGCCGCCGCGTCCGCCCTCGCTGCAACTGCCCCAGCCGCCAACGGATCTGCAGGCGCTGCGCAAAGCGAATAGGGTCACGTTGACCTGGACCGTTCCTGCCGTGACCACCGATCGGAAGCCGGCGCGCAGCATCGGTGCAACGCGGATCTGCCGGGGGGCGTCCCCGAAGCTCGGGGATTGCGGAACTCCCGTGGGCGAAGCTCCCGGTCCAAAGTCTCAAGTATCTGTAAGTTCGACTCCGACGCCGAGCAAGAAGGTCACGAGTTCCTACACGGATGTTCTGCCGGGCAACCTACAGAGCGACGATCCTGCCGGCGTGCTTACATATGCTGTCCAAGTTCTCAATGCCGCTGGTCGCGGAGCCGGGCTCTCTAATCAGGTGCGGGTTTCCGCGCTGCGAGCGCCCGCCGCGCCCGCTGACTTCCACGCGGAACTGACCAGCCAGGGAGTCGTCTTGAGCTGGACTGGCGAAGTTTCGCCGCCGCCGAATGCGCGTCTCATCTACCGCGTGTATCGCCGGCTAGCGGGATCTTCGCAGCCAACGCCTTCGCAGCAAAGCATGATCGCGGAAGTACCGGCGGATCAGGGCTCTTCGCAATTCAGTTTCACCGACACAACGTTCGAGTGGGAGAAGACCTACGAGTATCACGTCGAAGCGGTGCTGATGGTTGCTGCAGGCGGGAAAGTCTCGGCCGACAAAGTAGGGGCCGACAAAACGGAACTGCGATTAGCGAGCGATGACTCGAGCGAGATGAAAGTGTTCGCGAACGATGTGTTCCCGCCGTCTGTCCCGGTTGGGTTGCAGGCGGCGTTCTCCGGTCCTGGCCAGCAATTGTTCATAGACCTGGTTTGGGCGCCGAATACTGAACCGGATCTGGCGGGATACAACGTCTATCGTCACGAAGAAGGCGGGCCGCCGGTAAAGGTCAACTCTGAGTTGGTGAAAATCTCGGCCTATCGAGATCGCGATGTGCTTTCCGGCAGGCTCTACTACTACGCGGTCTCCGCCGTGGACGCTCGCGGGAACGAAAGTGCCCACTCGGAGGAGACCAGCGAGCGCGTTCCCTGATGGATGGCGGAAGTTCGTGAAGACTTTCAGAGTGTGTTTATATAGAAAGCGATGAAATACTGCCGATTTCAGCTGGATGGCCAGAATCATTACGGACTGATCGAACCCCTGGCGGGACGCGACGCGATCGTTCGCATCCTGCTTTCGCCTCCGCAAACTTCCGGCGGTGATCTCGAGAGCCTGCGTACGCGTTCGATCGAGCCAATTCTGCTGGACGAAGCCGCGCTGCTGCCGCCCGTCGAGCCGACGAAGATCGTGTGCATAGGCCGCAATTATCGCGAGCACGCCAAAGAACTGGGGAATGAAGTTCCGAGAGAGCCCTTGATCTTCTTCAAACCCACATCATCTCTGCTGGCCCCGCGCGGTGTGGTGCGTCGGCCGAAGCTTGCCGAGAAAGTGGACTATGAAGGCGAACTCGGCGTCGTAATCGCTAAGACTTGCTACCAGCCGCCCGCCGACCGCGACATCCGGGAATACATTCTCGGCTACACGTGCGTGAACGACATCACGGCACGCGACCTGCAAAAGAAAGATGGGCAATGGACCCGCGCCAAGGGATTTGACACGTTCTGCCCGGTCGGGCCATTGGTCACGAATGAGATTGACCCCTGGGCAGGCGTCGGAGTCGGAACCCGGGTCAACGGGGAAGTCCGACAAAACGGCAATACGCGGGATCTGATTTTCACACTCGATGCGGTGATCCGGTACATCGCTCAGGTGATGACGCTGTTTCCCGGGGATCTCATCCCGAGCGGAACGCCGAGCGGCGTAGGACCTCTGGTGGCCGGGGACGTGGTTGAGGTGAGCGTCGAGGGCGTGGGAACGCTGCAGAACACAGTAGCGGATGAGTGACTTGCAAGTCTTATTGCAGCCGGAAGCGTTCCCGCATGAGCCTCTGCAGGCGAGGCTTGTAGAGCAGGTCAAAAGCGAGCTCTTTGTCGGGAAACATGGCTAGGGCGGCGCGCTTGGCCCCGGCTGCCAGTTCTGAAGCCTCTTCCAGGGTCAGGGTCGGGTCCTGCCCGATCACCGACATCACCATGCTGATCATCAGCTGCAGGCGGCGAATCTTGCGGGTTTCGTCTTCGGTCTCGTCGAGCTTGTGCTGGTTGAGTTCGCTGTCCTCCAGTGTCGGCCGCCTCAGGAGTTCATCCGAGGGCCGTGGATTTACATCCTTGCCTCCATGCCTGCAAGAATTCATTGATTCCCCCTTGATTATTCTGCACCGGATGGCGGAGAAAGCAACTCCTCGAAAGTGCCGTAGTTCTCTGCGTTGCCTTGGGGCGCCATGGCCCCGCCAGCCCTCACTCGCGCTGCTGCCCTCGTTTCTGCTGATTCCAGTCAAGAAGAGTAGAATCACTGCACGCAGGGATCGGGCCTCCTTCGGGCCCGATCCGAGAAGGGAGACGATATGGCAGCACCCACCAATCCCCCCAGCCGGGGGCCGCGCCCGGACCCCAATCAGAAGCTGGTGAAGGTGTTCGACTCCGAACAGGAGTCGGAAGCTATGGTGGTAAAGGGACTGCTCGATTCTGCCGGAATCGACAATGATCTGGCCTCAGCCTCTCTTTTGCAGGATGCCTTCCCGGGTCTTGGCGGCATGATCATTCTGGTTCGCAAGGAAGACGAAGCCAAAGCCTTAAGCCTGATCTCCGATTCGGAGCGAACCCTGCCTGACGACGACACGGCTGAAATCGAGATTATTGAGGATTCGCAGAAACCGTGACTGATTTCCCATCGAGATAGAAAGTCACCGCCCCGCCCATATCGGTGCGATAGACCCGGGTTCCGGCTGCTTCGAGCCGCGCCAGCGTTTCCATGCGTGGCAAACCATAGGGGTTTCCCGAACCGACCGAAATTACGGCAAATGACGGCTTGGCGCACGCCATCAGTTCGTCGGTGGTCGCGTTCGCGCTCCCGTGGTGCCCGACTTTAAGCAGGCTTGCCGCCGGATGATGGAGGGCGGCAATACGTCGCTCGACCGCCTTTTCCGCGTCGCCTTCCAGCAGGACCGACGAATTCTCGTAACTCACGTGCAGCACCATGGAATCGTTGTTCTGCGGCTTGCTTCCAGTGGGAAGATCGAGCGGCGGAAACAAGACGGTGATCTTTGCCCCGCCGAAATCAAATTCGTCGTCCTCCCAGTGCCGCACAACTTTGATGCCGAGATCGTGCGCGGTGAGAATGACTTGCTCGAGCGCAGGACTGGGCGGCAAAACGCCGACCCATAATTCCTGGGGACGGAAGTTGCGCAGGACGGCGACCATGCCGCCGATGTGGTCGGAGTGTCCATGGGTGATGGCAACCGCATCGAGCCGCCGCAGACCCCGCGACCACAAGTAGGGCGAGACGACATCTTCGCCGAAGTCGAGTTGCGAACCTCCGGGGCCGATCGGCCCGCCGGCATCAATCAGCAGAGTTTTTCCTTGGGGCGTGACCAGCAATTCCGAGTCGCCTTCACCTACGTCAATCGAGGTTGTCTCGAGCAGGCCGTGATGCACTTGTGGAGCGCTGGGATACGCGATCAATGCCACCGATAACGCCAGCAATACGGTCAGCCCGCAAACGGTAATGGCCGGGCGCCGTCGCGCGCTCCAGATCGCAATCGCGAGACCCAGCAGCGAGGCCGCAATCATGAGTGCGGAAGGCGTCGGCACACGGAGATCGGCCGCTCGCAACACTCCCAGATGGCGGACGCTTCCGGTGATTCCACGCAGCGCAATGCCCGCGATCAGAGCCGGAGCCTTCGCGATTGCCGGCGATACCAAGCTTGCGGCGAACGCGCAAAGCGCCGCCGGCATCAACATCTGCATCAGCGGAATTACCGCCAGATTCGCCGGGAGGCCAATCGTGGTCACGCGATGAAAGTAGTAGGCCATCGGCAAGGTGAGCCCGACCTGCATGACTGCCGAAATGAAGAGCAGTTCGCAGGCAAAAATCCCGGCATGCGCAGCCCTCCTGACCAGAACCTCGGCCCATCGGATTCTTAGGAATAGAGCGACTCGAGCCGCAATCATTTTGAGGTCCACCCGGAGTTGTGCGACGCGAGGCGGAAGATAAGCGGCAAATTCGCGGGAACTCCAATTGACCAGAGCCAGCCGGTAGAGATGCGATGTCTGTTGTAAGGCTGGGCGACCGATGGCGGCGACGATCAAAACACACAGGAACGTCATCTGGAAGCTTGCGCCCGAGAGTTGGCGTGGGTCCCAGACCATGATTGCCATCGCCGCCGTCCCCAGCGCATTCACGGCCGCGCGGTCGCGGTAGAGCAGCCTGGTGCCCAGGTAGACGGCGCACATTAGGGTGGCGCGCCAGACCGGCGGACCGACGTCGGTGAGCAGCGCGTAGCCCGTGCAGAACGCAATGGTCAGCAGCGTGGCCGCGAGTTCCGGAAGCCTCAACCGGCGCAGGGTCCAGAAAACGGCGAACGCGAGAATGGTGACGTTCATGCCCGAGACCACCAGAACGTGGTAGGTGCCGGAGCGCTGGAAGTTCCCGCGAGTATCCCGGTCAATGAAGGCCTCGTCGCCGATGAGCATGGCGTCGAGCAGCGGCGCATCCTGCTCCGGCCAGATCTCATGAACTTTCGCAATCGCGGCGCGATGCAGGCGGGCTCGCCAATCGGCGAGGCGTGTGCCCCAGCTTCCCGGCAAGAATTCGACGTTCGCCATTTTCACTGCGGCGAGAGCCGACAGGCCGCGATCGGAGAGATATCCCCGGTAATCGAAGGCACCCGGATTGCGAAAATTCCGGGGCAAGCGCACTTTGGCAGGGAAGCGGATACGTTCGCCGTAGTGCAGGCAGCGCATGCTGCCCGAGGCGGCCGGCTGTGAATCTTCTGTCGGTGCTTCTTTAGGCGCGGCCGAGTAGACCGTCAGGCGCATTCCGGAATGGATTGCCAGGGACTGGCCGGAGTCAGTGATTTCCTCACTCTGGACGTCAACCGTCTGGCGTGCCTCTCCATCACGGCCCGGCTGCACACGCCCATCGTGCAGAACGTGGGCTGTGATCTGCAGCGGGCGCCCATCCGTGTAGGGTTGAATGCCGGTATCTGGACGTGAGATCAGCTGCTGCAACTCAAGTTGGAGAGCGCCCAGAGCGAAAACACTCGCCAGGGCAAGGGCCCAGCCCAACCAAACCCGTCGCCTCAGAAAGTAAACTGCCGAAGCCGAAAACACGATCGCTGCGGTCAGCCACCACGACGTCGGACGCCAGCAATAAGTCCCGGTAACGATGCCCGCGCCGTAGGCCAATGACGCCCAGGCCATCGGCAGACGCTCGGGTTTGAAGCAGAATTCCGGAGGATTGGTTTGCGCGATCACGCGGCCAGTTCGAATCTGCGGATGGGTTTGATGGTGACCGCTGCGGGTCGCGTTAGCGGACTTGCCCCTACCGCGTCAGATGGACGACGGTTTCGATGTGGTAGGTCTGGGGAAACATATCCACCAGGTGCATCTGCTCGATGCGATAGCCGGCCGTGACCAAGTGACTCAGATCGCGGGCGAGCGTAGCGGGATCGCATGAGACATAGCACACGCGTGGCGCGCCCAGGTTCGCGATTGACCGCGCCACGCGTTCTCCCAGACCAGTCCGGGGCGGGTCCAACACCGCCACGTCAGGCTTCTGTGGGACTACGAAGCCCTTTCCCGTGTGCCCGGCCTTATCTCCGGCCAGGTACTTTTCCGTAGTGGTCTGGATTGCCTCTCCGTTCAGTGGCAAATTGTAGGCAAGGTCGGCTGAGGATGTCTGTGACGACTCCACAGAAACTATGTGATGGAAGTCACGCGCCAGGGCTGTGGAAAACAAACCGACCCCGGCGTAGAGGTCGAGCGCCAGAGCTCCGGAGCAACCACGGCAAACCAGTTCCGTCAGCTTTTCAATGAGATAGCGATTGGTCTGGAAAAAAGACCCCGCGCTGACGCGGTGGTCCTTGCCGAGAACCGAGTAGTTGAGATGCGTCTCGCCGACAGAAACTAGTTTCTCGCTGGTACGAGGAGATTGCGGCTGTTCCCGCAAAGCGACGATACCGGCGATCTCTGGCATCAAACCAGAGAAATCCTCCGCCCAGGCGCGTATGGCGGCGCGCCGCGCTTCCGGCGAACAGTAAACTTCCAGCAGAAGCCGGCTGTCGTCGGCATCGGCGAAAAATTCCACTTCAGAGACGCCCGCAGGCAGCCTTCCGGCGCGGCCGTTCTTCCATAGACTTGCCAAGCCCCGATTAATCAGAGGAGAACTGATCGGGCATTCCTCGACCGGCTGCAGCTCATGAGAGGCCGGCTTGAAGTATCCGGCGGCGAAGTTTGTCCCGGTCCTGATCTGCAGCCGGGAACGATTGCGGAAGTTCCACGGCGGCGAAGGGTGCACCTCGATCGTGGCCGGAGCTTCGATATGGGCGGTCCGGCGTAGCGTCTCGCGCAGGATCTGTTCCTTGATCACGAGTTGGTGCTCGTAGCCGGCGTGCTGATAGTGGCAGCCGCCGCACTGGCCAAAATATCGGCAGGCCGGAGCCACACGTTGGGACGAAGGTTCAATCAGCCTATCGAGCCGGCCGCGCGCGAAGCCGGACTTCTCCTCGAACAATGACGCTTCGACCTTTTCCCCCTCCAGTACGTAGGGGAGAAAGATTGCCTTGCCGCGTCTTTGATCCTTCGCATCGCCCTCTGACGATGGCAGACGAGCCATGCCGTCTCCGCCGTAAATCAGCTTTTCAATTGTGAGGAGCATAGGAGGAAGAAGGAACTCTAGAAAGAAGGCTACATTCTAAATGAGCGCTCAGATCGCGCGGCCAGTCGCTGCCCCGGAAGCCCAGGCCCACTGGAAATTGAATCCGCCGAGTTGCCCGGTCACGTCCACGACCTCGCCGATGAAGAATAAACCCGGCATGCGCTTGGTCTCCATGGTTTTTGCGGAGAGTTCGTCGGTGTCCACGCCGCCGGCGGTCACTTCCGCTTTTTCAAACCCTTCCGTGCCGCCGGGGACAACCTTCCACTGATGGAGCTCGCGCTCGAATGCAGTCAATGCCGTATTTGTCCAGGCAGCCGGCGGATGCAGATCGAGCCATCGGTCAGCCAGGCGGATCGGAAGAACCTTCCGTAATTCGAGGCGCAGAGCATGGGCACTCCGGGTAGAAACGCTGTCGCGGAACGCCTCGGTAACGATTTTGTCCGGTGCCAGATCAACTCGAATTGCCTGGTTGCTTTTCCAATACGAAGATATCTGCAGAATCGCGGGACCGCTCAGCCCGCGGTGGGTGAAGAGCAGTTTCTCCCGGAACCCTGCTTCATTGCACTCCGCTACAACCTCGGCCGAGATTCCTGCGAGATCGCCAAAGCGTTTGTGATCTTCGGAATGAAATACGACCGGGACCAGTCCCGGCCACGGATCACGAACTCTTATCCCGAATTGCCTCGCCAGTTCATATCCGAAGGCAGTTGCGCCCATCTTCGGTATGGAAAGGCCTCCGGTCGCGACGACGAGCGCCGGAGCACGATACTCAGCATGATTCGTGCGCACTGAGAATTCTCCGGCGTGACCGATCTCGTGGATTTTCGAATTGACCACGATCTCGGCCCCAGCCGCGGCGCATTCCGCCAGTAGCATCGCCAGAATGTCGTGGGCCGAGCCGTCGCAGAAAAGCTGTCCCAACTTTTTTTCGTGGTAGGGAATCTTGTGTTTTTCAACCAGGGCGATGAAGTCAGCCGACGTGTAGCGAGCCAGCGCCGACTTGGCAAAATGAGGATTCGAAGACAGAAAGTTCTCGGGAGCGCAGTGCAGGTTGGTGAAATTGCAGCGTCCACCACCCGAGATCAGGATTTTCTTGCCAGGGCCATCACTGTGTTCCAGAACGGCAACCCGGCGTCCGCGCCGGCCCGCCTCGATCGCGCACATCAGTCCCGCTGCGCCTGCTCCGAGGATGATGGCATCGAAGTGTATTGCTTTGGACATGAGTAATCGCGGCCAGCACGGAAGAAATCACAAACCTAAGTCATGTAGAACAGGCTGAGACGAGGCAGTCCGTATTTCTCCAGCAGGCGTTTGTGGACGTATTGCCGGTGCAGTTGCTCAATCTGCAGCCCGGACATTTTGCTTCGATACGCGGCAAGATCACGATCCGCTTCCGCCCGAACCTTCACGATCTCCTCGTCAGGAGTCTCGGATAAGAGTGCGGCGAACAACTTCTCCTCGAGCACGGTGAGATGGCGCTCAAGGTCTTCGAGCCGCATGGGCCGGCTGCGCAGTTCGCTGGCGAGTTCCAGCAGCTTTCCAGCCGCTTGCTGTGCGGCTTTCGCGCCGATCCCGCCGCGATCGGCGAATTCTACTTTTTGAAGCGACGCAGCTGCCCGTTCCAGAAAAGCGGCCACGGTGGCCGGCTCAAAGCCCTGGTTCGGCCGAGGGTGCACGGTCGGGTCTCCGGGGTTCTGGTCTCCTTCGGCAGTCCCAATCGCGGCTTCCTTCATTTCTTCGGCGGAGGCCAGCACTGCCTGGGAGCAGTAGGCGAGACTGTTGATCTTCTGCGACTTGGATGGCCGCTGATCATGGCGGTCGAATGCCGCGTCAATGCCCCGGAGCACGGCTTCCACCGGAATCCCGGCATCCTTCCAGGTCTCGATCAACGCCCAGTCCAGAGTTGAGAGCAGCAGGCCGCCGCCGCGACGGCGGAGGAAGCGCTCTTCGACTTCCGTGAAATAGTTGAAATAGTTGTCCACGTGAGGTGTCGCGCGGCTCTTGCGGTCCGCTGAACTCGCGCCGGTCAGCGGCCGGGACGCGAAGGCGGGTTTTCGGCTCCGGTCTGGTTCCGCGAAGAAGTCTTTGCCTTCGTCCCGGATGCATCCCGCCGGCCGGACGAATTGCGCTCCCAGATGATGCGAAGGCCCTCGAGCGTCAGGAACTCATCCACATGCTGAATGAATTTTGAATTCGTCCCGATCATCGGGCCCAGCCCGCCGGTTGCCACCACGTGCGTTTCGCGGCCGAGTTCAGCGAGCAGGAGTTCGAGAATCCCGTCCACGAGTCCGAGATACCCGTAATAGAGGCCAGACTGCAGGCTTCCAACCGTGTTCGAGCCAATTACGCGCTCCGGCTTCCGGATTTCCACCCGCGGAAGCCGCGCGGTGCGTTCAAAGAGCGCGTCGGCGGAAATGCCAATGCCCGGACAAATTACTCCGCCAAGATATTCTCCCTTCGCCGACACGCAGTCGAACGTCGTCGCCGTTCCAAAATCCACGATCACGCACGGGCCGCCATATTTTTCGAACGCGGCCACGGCGTTGACCACGCGATCTGCGCCCACTTCTGCCGGATTGTCGTAGTGAACCGGCATGCCCGTCTTCACGCCGGGCTCAATCAGCACCGGCCGCAAGTTGAAGTAACGCTCGCACACCTGGCGCAACACGGGGTCCAGAGGAGGAACGACAGACGAGATCACGATGCCATGAATCGCCTTGGCTTCGAGGCCAGCCATCGAGAAAAGGTTGCGGAACAGGACGCCGTATTCGTCCACCGTGCTGGTGCGGGACGTGGCCACTCGCCAGTTGGCGAGCAGGCGCTCGTAGCGCACTGGTTCTCCGCCTGGCACGGACTTCGCAGCCGGGGCGAAAACGCCTAGCACGGTATTGGTGTTGCCGACATCCAGTACGAGCAGCATGGGATCAGAAAATTACTTCGCTGGCCGTTACTTCTCCCGCACACTACCGCTCAAAACCGTCTGCACGCCGCTCGCGGTTCTGAGACGAAGAAAACCGCGGTCATCCAGTCCGTCAGTAACTCCTTCGAGCGTGGAGCCGTTCTCTTCCACCCGCACGGACTTGCCGCGAACCCACGAGGAATGCTCCGCAAAGCGGCGCGGCAAACCCTGCCGCGCGGACGCATCATCAGTCAGCAGGCGATACTCGCGGTCCAGCGATTCTAGCAAAGCCGCAACCAGTTCCACCCGCGACCACTCGCTCCCGGTGGCGAGGCAGAGCGAGGTGGCGGGCAGTTCTTTCGGAAAGCTGGCTTGATTCACGTTGATGCCGATTCCGGCCACGATGTAGCGTACGCGGGTCGCCTCGGCATTCATCTCGACCAGAATTCCGGCGACTTTCTTCCCGTTGATCAAAACATCGTTCGGCCATTTGAGATCGGCTTCTACCCGCGCGTCTACCTTATGGATCGCCGCCTGAACCGCAATCCCGACGGCCAGCGAGAGCCCCAAGACGTCGGCTGGAGCCAGATTCGGCCTCAGTATGACGGAGCAATAGATTCCTTTCGAGCGCGGCGACTGCCAGGAATTGGATCCGCGCCCGCGTCCAGTGGTCTGTTCCTCCGCCAGGAAAACGCAGCCCTCGGGGGCGCCTTCGGCAGCGGCGGCCATGGCGGCGGTATTTGTGGATCCAATTCGAAAGAAATGCCGGATGTCGTCGGCGAAAATCGTGCCCCGGAGTAACGGACGCAGGATTTCGGGCAAGAGCAGATCCGGCATCGCCCGCAGCTGGTAGCCGGTAGCGGGATGTCCAGCCACGTCCACACCGAGCGCTCGGAGTTGCTGAATCAGTCGCCACACCTCCGACCGGCTGGTGGAGATCTCCTGTGCGATCTTGGTGCCGCTCACGACTACGGTGGCGTTTTGCATCAGTAGGCTGACAATCCGCCCGAGGCGGAGGTCGCTGGAGGGATGTTCCTGGGAGCGGTGGCTTCCCGAAGATTTCGGGGTACGAGTTGGCGAAGTCTTGCCGATGCCCCAGATTATCCGCGAATTGCCGCGAAAGGACAACGAGAGGGATGAAAGACAACGAGAGGAGTGCTGCTTAGGCCGGCGCGACGCGCAGGCTCATGTCGGCGGCCTGCGGCGAATGCGTAATCAGACCCACGGAGATGAAATCAACGCCCGTATCGGCATATGCCCGGACATTCTCGAGGCGAACTCCACCCGAACATTCCACCGGAATGCGACGGCCGCTCTCCGCGACGTCGTGCTGCGCGCACCTTTCCACCGCACGCTTCACATCCTCCGGAGACATGTTATCGAGCAGGATCGCTTCCGCGCCGTTCGCCAGCGCTTCCTCGAGATCGCCGAGGCTTCTGACTTCAATTTCGATGGGCTGCTCGCCGCGCCGGTTGCGGTGCGCGCGCTCGAGCGCGCTGGCAATTCCGCCCGCCAGTTCGATGTGATTGTGCTTGATGATTACGCCGTCGGAAAGGTCAAGGCGGTGGTTCTGGCCTCCGCCGCAGCGCACCGCGTACTTGTCCAGAACGCGAAGTCCGGCTGCCGTCTTCCGCGTATCCAGAATGCGCGCCCCCGTGCCGGAGACTGCATCCACAGATTTGCGCGTGAGGGTCGCGATGCCGCTCATGCGCTGCAACAGATTCAGGATCACCCGTTCGCAGGAAAGAATCACCCGGGCGTTGTGGCGGACGACAGCGACGGATTGTCCCGGACGCAGGCGCACGCCATCAAATATTTCGGGATGGGTGGTGACCTCGTAGTGCGCGGTAACCGCGCCATCCAGCGCCGCGTATACGTCGAGAATACGGGCCACGCAGCCGATCCCGGCCAGAATGCATTCCTGTTTCGAAAGAATCGTAGCCGAGGCGCGCTGGTTCGGATCCACGCAAGCGTAGCTGGTCGCATCGCGTGTCGCCCGGTCTTCGAGCAGCGCGTTTTCGAGGATGGCGGTGATGCGGCGCGAGTTCCAATCCATAATAGTGGCCAGTTGCCAGGGATCAGTGGCCAGTAAGAGCTATGTGGAGACAGCCGGCCCCCGCCGCACTGGTTCTCACAGCCCAAGTGCTCCGAGCTGACTCTTCGTTTTCTCCTGCTGAATCGTCAGGTCGTGGGCACGCTTCCGAATTCCCTCAATCACCTGCTGGGGAGCCTTTGCGAGAAACTGCTCGTTGCTTAGTTGCCGCTGGCCGTTGGCGATTTCCCTTTCGATCTTCTCCAACTCTTTCGCCAGACGGTCGCGCTCGGCGGCGAGATCAATTTTCTTTTCATAGATCACCAGCACGTCAAACCTCGCAGTACGGCGCGCACCAATCGTGTCGCCTAAAGGCTCGCTCGTGAGTCCAACACCTTCCACATTAGCAAGCTTCTCCACCGCGTTTTGATTTTGTTGGATCAACTTGTGCACTTCCGGTTCGTGGGCATAAACCCGGATCGGAACTTTCGTCTTCGGCTCAACCTTGAGCTCGGCTCGCAGATTGCGCACGCTCACGATCAAATCCTGCAGGATCGCCATCTCGGTTTCGGCGCCGAGGTCGAATTGCTTTTCATCCGCTCGCGGATAGGTGGCCAGAGCAATGGACTTCTGCGGCGCTTTTCCTTCGTAGATTGCCTGCCAGATCTCTTCGGTGATGAACGGCATCAC
>Ga0070733_10000665_pt1 | contig 27179 bp, 23 predicted proteins | sample Coa_R1_9_FD_66450 | JGI IMG/M metagenome (GOLD analysis project Ga0070733, IMG submission 66450) | Surface soil microbial communities from Centralia Pennsylvania, which are recovering from an underground coalmine fire - Coalmine... | ecosystem: Environmental > Terrestrial > Soil > Unclassified ...
CCCGGTGGCCGCCTTCCCGGTTCCCGGCCCGATCGATGTTATCGAGCAGGGTGTGACCGGCGTCCTGCACACGGATCTGGCGGTTGCGATAACTTCGGCGCTGGGGCTCGAGCGTGCCGTGTGCGCACGGCGGGCCGCCGGGTTCAGCTGGGAGGCGGCGAGCGCGCAGTTCGTCGCCGGCCTTGCGCCCATTCCGCAGGCCGTGCGCGCCACGGTAGCCGTGCGCCGCAGTTCCGCTATGATCGCGCCTGTTGTCGGGCGCAGGCAGACGAGCGAAGCCGGAGACGTTTGATGGAAACCGCCGATCTCAGCCACCATATCTCGCGCCGGTTCAACGAGGACCTCGAGCGCGTGCGCAGCAAAGTGCTCGGCATGGGCGGCTTCGTCGAACAGCAGCTGCACAAGGCCATCACCGCGCTGGTCGAGGGCGACAGTTCGCTCGGGGAGTCGGTCGCGCTCGATGACCACCAGGTGAATAACATGGAGGTCGCCATCGACGAGGACTGCAGCAAGATCCTCGCGACGCGCGCCCCGGCGGCCGGCGATCTGCGCGTCATTGTCGCGATCATCAAGACCATCACGGATCTGGAACGCATCGGGGATGAGGGCGAGAAGATCGGCTACATCGCCTCCCGGCTCGCCACCATGGAGCGTCCAGCCGACAAGTACCGCGAGATCAAGCACCTCGGACGGGTGGTGTCGGAAATGGTGCACGACGCGCTTGATGCCTTTGCCCGCATGGATGTCGAGTCGGCGCTGCGCGTGGCGCGCCAGGACCGGCTGGTGGACGAGGAGTACGAGGCGATCCAGCGCCAGAGCATCACCTTCATGATGGAGGACCCGCGCACCATCCGCCGCGCTCTGGACGTGATGTGGGTGGTGCGTGCGCTCGAGCGTATCGGCGATCACGCCAAGAACATCAGCGAGTACGTGATCTACATGGTGCACGGCAAGGACATCCGCCACACCTCCCTCGATGACGTCGAACGCGAGCTGCGTGCGGGCGCCGTCGCCCCCGCCGAGCCGCCGCCGGCGTCGGCTTAGAGCTGAGTCCGTACCCGTCGCGTGTCCGAGCGGCGTCTGATCAATGCCGGGGGCTTCGCCGCGTGTGCGGCGCTGCTCGCCTTCGCGCTGTACTCGCAGTTTTACCTGGGTCTGGAGCCTTGCCCGCTGTGCATCTTCCAGCGCATCGGGATTGGGCTCCTGGGTTTGGCGTTCCTTGCCGCGACGCTGCATGAGGCGCAAGGCGGCGGCCGCTACGTGTACGCCGGCCTCATCGGCGTTGCCGCACTTGCAACACTCGGGATTGCAGCGCGCCACCTGTACGTGCAGAGCCTGCCGCCCGGCGCCATTCCATCCTGCGGCGCCCCGCTTGCCGTGCTGATGAAGTTCATGCCGGTGTGGCAGCTGATCCGCAAGGTCCTCACCGGGAGCGGCGAGTGCGGCCTCGTGACCTGGCGGTTCCTGGGACTGGCGATGCCGGCGTGGGTCGCCTTGTGGGCGCTGGCGCTGGGCGGCGCCGGGGTGCTCGGCAACCTCAGGCGAGAAGCTTCCGCAGCACGTTGACGTACATGCTGTGCAGGGCGTCGATGTCAGCGACGCGCACCGATTCGTTCACCTTGTGGATCGAGGCACTGACCACGCCGAGTTCCACGATCTGCGCGCCGAGCGGCGCGATGAAACGTCCATCAGAAGTCCCGCCGCCGGTGGAGAGTTTCGGCTGTGCGCCGGTCACCTCCGCCACCGCATCGCCGACCACGCGGCACAAGAGCCCCGGGGGCGTGTAGAACGGCTCGCCTGACACGTACCACTCGAGCGTGTAGCGCACCTGGTGGCGGCGCAGGATGTCTTCGACCGTCAGCTTCAGACCCGCAATGCTCTGCACCGGCGAATAGCGCAGGTTGAAACGCGCCTTGAGCTCCCCCGGAATGACATTCGGCGCGCCGGTGCCGGCGCTGATGTTGGAAACTTGGAAAGTGGTCGGCTGAAAATGCTCCGTGCCCTGGTCCCACTCGCGGCTGGTGAGCTCCGCGAGCGCCGGCGCGAGCGCGTGAACAGGGTTTTCGGCGAGCTGTGGATAGGCGACGTGCCCCTGCACGCCGTGCACGGTGAGCCGGCCGCTCAGGGAACCGCGGCGGCCGACCTTGATGGTGTCGCCGAGGGTGGTCTCGCTCGAGGGCTCACCGACGACACACCAGTCGATACTTTCCCCGCGGGCGCGCAACAGCTCCACGACCCGGCGCGTACCGTCCACCGACGGACCTTCCTCGTCACTCGTAATGAGAAAAGCGATCGAGCCCTTGTGGTCCGGGTGCGCAGCCACGAATTCCAGCGCCGCCGTGACCATGGCGGCCAGCCCGCTCTTCATATCCGCAGCGCCCCGACCGTAAAGGAGCCCCTCGCGAATGTCCGCCGTGAAGGGATCGCTATGCCATTCCTCCCGCGGGCCTGCCGGCACGACATCCGTGTGGCCGGCAAAGCAGAACACCGGGCTCTCCCGGCCACGCCGCGCCCACAGGTTCACGACCTCGCCGAAGATGAGCGATTCGATGACAAAGCCCGCCTCGCGCAGTCTCCCGCCAATGAGGTCCTGGCAGCCCGCATCGGCGGGCGTGACCGAGGGCCGGGCCAGGAGAGCCTGCGTCAATTTCAGGGTTTGTGACATCAATGGGCGGAAGCGGCGTTCTTCGGGTTCGCGTTTATACGGCCACGCTCGTGCGCGGGCAAGCTCATATGCAGTGTCACGAGCGTGCAAAGTCGCACAGCAACACTGTGCAGCACGGTCACAGGGACGTGGCCGCCTGATTGCCGGGGGGACCTGTCATGAGAGCGTCACATTATTGTCATCTAATGCGCGCGACCCGCGCGTGCCTTCTGCAGAAGGCCGGGTCGCAAGCGAAATCAATGATCGCAGGAGTCGAGTCATGAATGCATTCAATCCGAAGCGGGTGCTACTGAGGGCCTTAGGCCTCGCGGCGTTCGCCGGTGTCGCCAGCGCCGCCGATATTTCCGGCGCGGGCGCGACGTTTCCGTATCCGGTCTATTCCAAATGGGCTGATGCCTACAAGACGCAGACGGGCGTGGGTCTTAACTACCAGTCCATCGGCTCCGGCGGTGGCATCAAGCAGATCAAGGCCAAGACCGTCACGTTCGGCGCCTCCGACATGCCGCTGGAGCAGAAGGACCTGGCGCAGGCGGGCCTGGTGCAGTTCCCGATGATCATCGGCGGCGTCGTGCTGGTGGTGAACGTCAAGGGCGTGCAGGGTGGCCAGATGGTACTCGATGGGGCGACGGTCGCGGCCATCTACCTGGGCGAGATCACCAAGTGGAACGACCCGCGCATCCGGAAAAGCAATCCCAAGCTCGTGTTGCCGGCCACCGCCATTGCGCCGGTGTACCGCTCGGACGGCTCCGGAACGAATTTCCTGTTCTCCAACTACCTCTCGAGCGCTTATCCGAAATTCCATGACACGGTCGGTTCCAATACTTCGGTGCAGTGGCCGCTGGGCATCGGCGCCAAGGGCAACGAAGGCGTTGCCAATATGACGGCCCAGACCGACGGCGCGATTGGCTACGTGGAGTACGCTTACGCCAAGCAGAACAAGATGGCGTACGTGGACCTCGTCAACGCGGCGGGCAAGGCGGTCGCCCCGAACGCGGAGACCTTCCAGGCCGCCGCCGCGAGCGCCGACTGGGCGCATGCGCCTGGTTACCATCTGATCCTCACCAACCAGCCGGGGCCGAAGAGCTGGCCGATCACGGGCGCGAGCTTCATCATCCTGTACAGCACGCCGCCGGATCCGGCGGCAACCGCCACGGCGCTGAAGTTCTTCGATTGGGCTTACAGAAACGGCGGCAAGATGGCCTCCGACCTGGACTACGTGCCACTGCCGGAGAGCCTGATCAAGCTGGTGCGTGCCACCTGGAAAGCCGAAATCAAGGGTGTGCCGGCGCTGGCCAGTGTCCCCTCCGATACCAAACGGATGTAACCTGCCTCAAGGGCGGCGCGTCCCGCTTAGGAAGCGGGTGCGCCGCGCGGCTGTGTGCGCACGCGACGTGGACGCATAAAGAAGGGCGCTGGTGACAGGTTGCCGTCCGCGATGAATTCGGTCCCTGCCATAGCTCCGGCGCAGGCCGCAGGTCAGCGGCTGCGCGAACACCTGTTCCGCGGCGCTACTTTCGTTGCGGCGCTGCTGGTGCTGCTGCTCCTGGGCGGGGTTGCGATCTCGCTGGCGGTGGGGTCGTGGCCGGCGTTCGCGCACTTCAAATTTGCCTTCCTCACCCGCGAGATCTGGAACCCGGTCACCGACGAGTATGGGGCGCTGGCGCCGGTGTTCGGTACCCTGGTCACCTCGTTCCTCGCTTTGTTGCTCGCGATCCCGGTCAGCCTCGGTATCGCCATCTTTCTCACAGAGATGGCGCCGACCTGGCTGAAACGTCCGGTCGGCACCGCCATCGAGCTCCTCGCGGCGGTCCCGAGCATTATCTTCGGCATCTGGGGCCTGTTCGTCCTCGCCCCGATCCTGCAGCGGCATGTGCAGCCCTGGCTCATCGACTACCTGGGACCCTTGCCCTTCATCGGCAATCTGTTCCAGGGGCCGCCGTTCGGCATCGGCGTGCTGAGCGCGGGCTTCGTGCTCGCGATCATGGTCATCCCGTTCGTATCGGCGGTCATGCGCGATGTGTTTGAGACCGTGCCGGATGTACTCAAGGAATCCGGTTACGGACTCGGCGCGACCACTTGGGAAGTCATCTGGCAGGTGGTGGTGCCGTACTCACGCACGGGAGTGATCGGCGGCATCATGCTGGGCCTGGGCCGGGCGCTGGGTGAGACCATGGCGGTGACGTTCGTCATCGGCAACGCCCACCGCATAGGCTCATCGCTCCTCGCGCCCGGCACGACGATCTCAGCCTCGATCGCCAACGAGTTCGCCGAGGCCGTGGGCGACCTGTACACCTCCTCGCTCATCGCGCTCGGGGCGCTGCTGTTCCTCATCACCTTCACGGTGATCGCGGCCGCGCGCTTGATGCTGCTGCGGCTCGATCGGCGCGCGCTGTCCTCGGTATGAGCCGCCGCGCGCTCCGCACGTTCTACAACCTGCTGGCCTTGAGCCTGTCGGGTCTCGCCACCGCCATCGGCCTGTTTTTCCTCGGCGCGATCCTGTGGACGCTGATCAAGAACGGCATCGGCGGGATGTCCCTGAGTGTGTTCACGGCCATGACACCCCCGCCGGGCAGCAGCGGCGGGCTCCTGAACGCCATCTACGGCAGTATCGTCATGACCCTGATCGGCATCCTCATCGGCGGGCCTGTCGGGATGCTCGCCGGCACCTACCTTGCGGAGTACGGCCGCGCCTCGCGCCTCGCCACGGTGATCCGCTTCGTGAATGATGTGCTCCTGTCCGCGCCCTCGATCATCATCGGGCTCTTCGTCTACGAGCTGCTCGTGATCCGAATGGGTCACTTCTCGGCCATCGCAGGAGCCGTGGCGCTTGCGATCATTGCCATCCCGGTGACGGTGCGCACCACCGAGGACATGTTGAACCTGGTGCCGCAGGGCATGAAGGACGCCTCCACCGCCATGGGCGCTTACCCCTGGCGCACCATCACCAGCGTCATCTACCCGGCGGCGCGCAGCGGTATTGTCACGGGGCTCCTGCTGGCCGTCGCGCGCATCAGCGGCGAGACGGCGCCGCTGCTCTTCACCGCGCTGAACAACCAGTTCTGGAGCAGCAACCTCGGCGCGCCGATGGCCAACCTGCCGGTGGTCATCTTTCAGTTTGCCCTGAGTCCGTATCCGAACTGGCAACAGCTCGCCTGGTCGGGCGCGCTGCTCATCACGCTCACGATCCTCGTGCTAAGCATCGCCGCGCGCCTGGTGGTGTCCTCGCTCGCCCAGGGAGGCAAGCGCTGATGAGCGCCCCGGAGCCGAAGCCCGGCGCCGCCACCGCGCCCGCGACGCAGGCCGTCAAGTACGACGTGCGGCACCTGAATTTCTATTACGGCCAGACGCAGGCGCTCAAGGACGTGAACCTCACCCTGCCGGACCGGCGCATCACGGCGTTCATCGGCCCCTCCGGCTGCGGCAAATCCACGCTGCTGCGGGTGTTCAACCGCATCTATGCCCTGTACCCAGGGCATCGCGCGACCGGGGATGTGCTGCTCGATGGCGAGGACATTCTCGCGGCCAGCGTGGACACCGCGAGCCTGCGCTTCCGGGTGGGCATGGTGTTCCAGAAGGCCACGCCGTTCCCCATGTCGATTTTCGACAACGTGGCTTTCGGCTTGCGTCTGTCGCGACGCATATCGCGCAGCGAGCTCACCGACCGGGTTGAGGAGGCGCTGCGCGCCGCCGCGATGTGGGAAGAGGTCAAGGACAAGCTGCACGAGGACGGCCGCAGTCTCTCCGGCGGCCAGCAACAACGCCTCTGCATCGCCCGCACGCTCGCGCTGCGCCCGGAAGTGCTGCTCTTCGATGAGCCAACCGCAGCGCTCGATCCCATATCCACGCTGCGGGTCGAGGAGACCCTGCAGTCCTTGCGCGAGAACTACTGCATCGCCGTCGTCACCCACAACCTGCAGCAGGCTGCGCGCGTGTCCAACTACACCGCGTTCATGTACTTGGGAGAGCTGGTGGAGATCGGGCCCACGGAACAGATTTTCACGTCGCCGAAGAACCGCCGCACCGATGATTACGTTACCGGCCGCTTCGGCTGAGGGCTCATGAGCGAGTCAAGCGAACCTGGACAAACCGAGCCGCGCGCACCGGATACGGCGGCGCCCGCGGGCACCGCCGCGGCCGCCGGCCAGGGCAACGGCGCGGCGGGCGTGCTGCGCCACCTCAAGCCGAGCGGCCGCGTACATCTGCCGGCATCGGTCGATCCGGGCACAGCCTCGGGAGGCCAGGCGACGGTCGAGGACCCGGTTTTCTCCTGTCGCGACGTGCGGGTTTTCTACGACGCCAAGGAAGCGCTGAAAGGCGTGACCATCGACGTCGGCCGGCGCCAGGTACTGTCCATGATTGGTCCCTCCGGCTGCGGTAAATCGACGTTCCTGCGCTGCCTCAATCGCATGAACGACACCATCGCCGGCGCCCGCGTCACCGGCACCATCCTGCTCGACGGGCAGGACATCTATGACCCGAACCAGGAGGCGCCGCAGCTACGGGCACGCATCGGCATGGTGTTCCAGAAGCCCAATCCCTTCCCGAAGTCCATTTACGACAACGTGGCCTACGGTCCGCGTATCCACGGGATGAGCCGCAGCCGGGCGCAGCTGGACGACATCGTGTGCACGAGCCTGCAGCGCGCGGGGTTGTGGGACGAGGTGAAGGACCGTCTGACCAGCGCTGGCACCGGCTTGTCCGGCGGTCAGCAGCAGCGCCTGTGCATCGCGCGCACCATCGCCGTGCAGCCGGAGGTCATCCTCATGGACGAGCCGTGCTCGGCGCTCGATCCGGTCGCGACCGCCCGCATCGAGGATCTCATCGACGAGCTGCGCGAGTCGTACGCGATCGTGATTGTCACGCACTCCATGCAGCAGGCCGCGCGGGTCTCGCAGCGCACGGCGTACTTTCATCTCGGTGAGCTGATCGAGGTCGGCGAGACCGATCGTGTGTTCACCAACCCCCGCCACCGCCTCACCGAAGACTACATCACCGGCCGGTTCGGCTAGCGCCATCATCCGCGCTCTCGTGATCGCCACGCCTAAGTACAAGCCCGGATTCAGTGACCGCCGCGGCGCTCCTAGGATTAATCAAAGGAGGCGTGGTGCATTCGGCCGTGGCAGACGCTGTTTCCAGATTGACTCGGGACGAAATGAGCGACGGGTTGCCGCGCAGTCTGTCCGCGTTGCTGCGGCCGGCGGCCTATCCGCACCCGGTCGACGCCATCGAGCTCATCCGCACCCCTGTCTCGTGGGTGCTACTCACTGGAGAGTTTGCCTACAAGCTCAAACGCCCGGTCCGCTATCCGTTCATTGATCTGACCCGCGCCGAGCGGCGCGAATTCTGCTGTCGTGAGGAGCTACGCCTGAATCGTCGCTTTGCGCCGCAGCTGTACTTCGATGTATGCGCCATCACCACAACAGCGGGCGAAGCGCGTATCGGCGGCGACGGGACCGCGATCGAGTACGCGGTGAAGATGCGCCAGTTCCGGCGCGAGGACGAGCTGGATCGCCTGCTCGCGTCCGGCGAGGTCGCGCCCGGCGAGCTCGGGATCTTCGGAGGCGCGCTCGCCGGAATTCACGCGCGCCTGCCCACGGCGGCGGCGACAGACCCGTGGGCCACAGCCGATCAAGTCGGCCGCTTGGTTCTTGAAAACCTTGCGCAGTGCGCACAGGCCGCGGACATATTCAGCGACGTGGCCAGTATTGAGGCGCTGCGTGCGCCACTGCAAAAGCGGCTCGGCTCGCTGCAGCAGTGCATGGCAGCGCGGCGGACGGCCGGTCGGGTGCGCGAGTGTCATGGTGATCTGCATACCTGCAACGTCGTGCGCTGGCGCTCGACGCTGCTGGCGTTCGACTGCATGGAGTTTGAGCCGGCATTCCGCTGGATCGACGTTGCCGACGAGATCGCCTTTCTGCTGGCGGACCTGGGCGCGCGCGGCTATCCCGATCACGCGCACAGTTTTCTCGCTGGTTACCTTGCAGCGAGTGGCGATTACCAGGCGTGCCGGCTGCTGCCGATGTATCAGGCACATCGTGCGCTGGTCCGCGCCAAGATCACGGCCGTGAGCGCGCGCGAATCGGGTCCCGCCAACCGGGCCAGGCAGCTTCAGGAGTGGCGGCGACTTACCGGCTTGGCGGCCGCGGCCTTGACTGTGCACCGGCCCCGACTGCTCCTGACCTGTGGTACTTCCGGGTCGGGAAAGACCTGGCTCGCTGACAGGCTCGCGCCGCGCTTGCGAGCGATTCACCTGCGCTCTGACGTCGAGCGCAAGCGTCGTGTGGGGCTGCCACCGGCGGCGCGCCTGTCGGCGGAACCAGCGCAAGGGGTGTATACGCCGGAGTCCACCGCTGCGGTGTACGCGGACCTCCTCGCGCAGGCCGAGGATCTGCTCGCCGGTGGCCGTGACGCGATCGTGGACGCGACCTTCGGCCGCCGTGAGCAGCGCGAGCGCTTCCTCGAGCGCGCCCGGCAGATGGGGGCGTGCTGCCTGATCATCGTTTGCTTGGCGCCCGTTGAGGTGCTGCATACACGGGTTGCAGCGCGCTGCCTCGCGGGCGGCGATGCCTCCGATGCAGATCAAGCCGTGCTTCGATGGCAGCTCGCCCGCCACGAGACGCTCGACGCCGCGGAGCTTGCCCGGGCCGTGTACGCAAACACCGACGAACCGGGCGTGATCGAGGACGTGATGCGGCAAGTCGCGCACCTGGAGGCCAGCGTTTGACCACCGTCTAGGTAGTTGCCGCAGCACACTAAGCAGCACCGCGCATGGCGGGCGGCTGCCACAGGGACGAAGATCGAAACATGAACCAGGCAAGCCTGCAGGTCGCCGCACCCGGGGAAGTGATCCAGCCGTTGCGTTCCGTTCTGGTGGTCGCCGAAGGCGAACCGGAGGATGCGGGTGCGCTGGCAAAGGCGGCGATGCTCGCACGCCATTTCGGCGCGCGCATCGAGCTGTTTCGCTGTGAAGCCGAGCTCGAGTACTCGCTGCGACACGCTTACGAATCCAGCGGAGCCGACCACGCACGCCGCGGCGCGCTCAACGTTGCGCGTGACTATCTGGCAGCCCTGCGAGTGGGCGCCGGTCTGGCCGCTGAGCGTGTCGGCATCGATGTAGCGTGCGACACGCCGCTGTATCAGGGGGTCTTGCGCAAGGTGCGCGGCAGTCGCCCGGATATCGTAGTCAAGAACGCCAGCCATGGAACAGCCGGCGGACGATTCGCTCCGGACCTGAATGACTGGCAGCTGATGCCGACCTGTCCGGTGCCGCTGCTGCTCACCTCGGATCGTATCTGGGGTACGCCGCCGCGCCTGGCCGCGGCCGTGGATATTTCCTCACAGGATATGCCGAGACTGCCTAAAGCAATCCTCGGAACCTGCCGCTTCTTTGCCCAGGCCTGTCATGCAGAGCTCGATCTTCTGTATTGCGAGCCGTCGGGCGCGGAGCTAGAGGTCGCGGCCGGTCACTTAACCGCCTTGCGCGCGCTGGGCAAGGAGTTCGGAATCGACGCCGATCATGTCCACCTGCTCAGCGGCGATCCGGCGAGGGCGCTGCCCTTGTTCGCCCGCGCCCATAACTACGACGTCGTGGCGCTGGGCGCCTTGACTCATGAGCAATCCTGCGCACCCCTGGTCGGCACTCTCACGGGCCGTTTCATCGATATGGTCGACTGCGACGTGCTGCTGGTAAAGGAGGAGGGAGCGCCTGCGGCATGAGCAGGGGCGACGGAGGACCTTGGCTCGCTAGCCGGCCGCCGGCGGACGACTCGGAACCAGCAGCACTGGGACCGGGCTGTGGCGCACGATGTCTTCCGCATCACTGCCCATAACAACGCGCCCGATCCCGTGGCGTCCGTGGGTGCCGCAGACGATCAGGTCCGCGAGCCACGCACGCGCCTCCTGCACGATGTGTGCACCCGCGCGGCCGCCCGCAATTTCGACGAGCTTCGTGTCCATGGGCACGTGGGCGTCACGCGCGGCCGCGGCAGCCTCGCCGAGGATTGAGCTACCGGCGCTGCGCAGCTGAACGATCAGCTCATCGCCAGCCGGGGCGTTGGTCGCCGCCGCCAGCTCGTCCACGACGTGGATCAAGCGAATCTGCGCGCCAAGGTCGTGCGCAAGCTTGAGCGCCTCCCGCAGGCCCAGGGTCGCCGTTCGACTGCCATCAATTGGAACCAGGATCTTCCTGTACACGATGTTCTCCGCGAACTGCCGGGCGAGTCTCCGCAAAAAGGCGCTCCGATAAATCAGGGAAACTACGGGTATAGGTAGGTGCTTTCAGACTGCCCGCGAAAGCACTCACTTATCTCGGCGCGGACGGCAATCCCTGAGGCGGCTGCTGCCGCGCCCCGAGGCGCGCGAAATCTGTCACTGAGCAACGGACACGAGTGGCCGCGGTGGCTGTTCAACTCGCGCGCCCGTGTAGCGATACCCGCGACTCATTCGGGGACGAGCACAGCGGCGCCGTCGAAGCGCCCGGCGCGCAGATCGTCGAGGGCCTGATTGGCCCGCTGCAGCGGATAGGGACTGGTGGCCGTGATGATGGGGATCTGCGATGCCACGCGCAGAAAGTCGATGCCGTCCTGGCGCGTGAGGTTCGCGACCGACAGCAGCTGGCGCTCCTCCCACAGCGAGCGATACGGGAAGCTCGGGATGTCGCTCATGTGGATTCCGGCGCACACCACGCGGCCTCCCTTGTGCACCGCGTGTAGCGCACGCGGCACGAGCTCACCGGCAGGCGCGTAGATGATCGCCGCATCGAGCAGCTGCGGCGGCATCTCATCGGAGCTACCCGCCCAGGTGGCCCCGAGCCGCCGTGCGAAAGTCTGGGAGGCGATGTCCCCCGTCCTGGTGAAGGCAAAGACCGAGCGCCCCTGCCACAGGGCGACCTGCGCGACGATATGCGCGGCCGCGCCAAAGCCGTAGAGGCCGAGCGTGGTGCCTTCGCCGGCGATTTTCAGCGCCCGCCACCCGATCAGGCCGGCACACAGCAGGGGCGCCAGCGAGACCGCATCATCGGATTCACCGAGCGGAAAGGCATAGCGCGCGTCGGCGACGGCTGCCGTGGCGAAACCACCATCACGGGTGTACCCGGTGAATAGCGGCCGGTCGCATAGATTTTCGCGCCCCTGCAGGCAATAGGGGCACGCACCGCAGGTATGACCCAGCCACGGTATGCCAACGCGCTGGCCGACGTGACCTGCATCCACGCCGGCCCCCGTGGCGTCGATCCGGCCAACGATTTCGTGGCCCAGCACGAGCGGCAGCTTCCCATCCGGCAACTCTCCGTCCGCCACATGCAGGTCCGTGCGGCATACGCCGCAGGCGAGGACCTGCACCCGGATCTCTCCCGGTCCGGGCGTCGGGTCCGCAAGCTCCGTCCACTCAAGGGGGGCGCCGGGTCTCTTGAGGATCATGGCGCGCATGGGATGTGGCGGAAAGAATCCTCCGGCTGGTCGTGAAGTTCAACGGACACACGCCGCGGCAGTCGCAGCGCTGAATTGCCTGGGCTTCACGATCAACACATCGCTGCTCAGGCGATCGAGCAGCCGCTCGGCCGCGCTGGCGATGCCTTGTGGCAAGGCGAGGGTTTCTGGCGTCATGCCCACCAGCGTCGCCCCGAAGCGCAGGATGTCGTCATCGAGGTTCGCAGGCTTGGCATAGGCGTGGGTCGGGTCGACCGCAACCAGCACCCTGGAACGCCGATAGGGCCGCCGATTCTTTACCAACAGGATCTCCCGGGTGTTTGCGGGACTCTCAGCCGGACCTGCCGAAGCGGCACAGCGCGCCACGCGCCGCTGCCGTGATTTGGTGCTCGGCCGCGAGCCAGTCGTCCAATTCCTTACCGGGAGCAAAGCCGCGGCGCTCTGACAGGAGGTACGCGGCATCGCGGATCATGTCCTCGCGCGTCTTGCCCGCGGAGAAAGGTTCGATGGGTTTTCTCGGCTCACCCTTGGAAACAACACGAGGCGCGATCATGGCGGCGACCCTCCTGAAGATTGCTCGATGCGTTAAAGCTAGCGCCGGACCGACGGTCCCGCCATACGGAATTCTCCCTACCAGCCGGACGCAGTTACGGACGCACTGAAACCGCTCACTGGCGGCCTGCTCGCGGGCTGAAGTCGCGGTCCTTTGCTGTCCCCACAAACGATCGGGCCCGCTTGCGCGGGCCCGATCGTCCATCCGTCCGTAGACGGGCTCTCCTTAGCATCCTGCCGTTGTCAGAACTTGAAGCGCACACCGACCGTGGTGCTGATGGTGGAGGTGTTGAGGGTATAGCCGTTGGCCAGACCGTCCTTCACCTGCGTCCACAGGCCACCGCCATAAACATCGAAGCGCTTGCTGAAGCGGTAGTCGGCGAGCAGGCCCACCGACGCTTCGGTACCGCTGCACGAGCCTGTGATGTTGCTCGAGCAACCCGCATTCGCACCCGTCGCGAAGCTGTTCTGGCTGTAGCCGTAGTACGCTGCCCCCAGGTCGAAGTCCGGCGTTACGCTGTACCGCACGCCCGCCCAGAACACCTGCAGCACTTTGTTGTCGGTGTAGGCGGTGTTGTTGACGAACGCGAGCTTGTAGCCACCGATGATGTCCTGGCCGGCGCTGTAGGGGTCGTTCGGGTTGGCGAACTTGATGTGCTCGTAGCCGGCGAAGAACTTGAACGCGTCGACGGCGTACAGCCCCATGATCCCGTAGGTGGTGTTGTCTGAAACCGTACCCACGAGCGAGTTCGATACCGTGAGGCCCGAGCCTGCGAGCGGACCCGGCACCGGGGGCGTCCCCGTAACCGTAAGCTCCCCCACCTGCGCTGCGCTCAATGCGGACACCGCCACCGCGTCGTACTTCTTGGCGTAGTACGCATCCACGGATGCGCCGGCAAACTCCCCGCCGAACGAGAACTGATAAGCCGAATTGGTGCTGCCACGCGAACCGCCGAACTGGTATAGCGCCCCGACGTGCGCCCAGTCGTACTTGCCGACGTACTTCACCGCTTCATCGAGGCGGCGGTCTTCCGTCACACCGCCACCGGCCGTGGTGCCGGAGAAGCCGATCAGCGAGAACGCATTCGCAGCGTACAGCGGGTCGTACTTGGAAATGCCATCGGCGAGCGTCGTCAGCTGACGACCGAACGTGAAGGAGCCTACCGTCGGGGAGCTGAACCCCGCGTAGGCCACCCCGAACAGCTGCCCGGCGATGCTCGAGTCGACGTTGGTCGTCTGCACGTTGAGCGCGCGGCCATTGTTTTGGGTGATTGACTTCAGCGCGTCGGAGATGTCGCCGGACTGCGGGTTGAAGTAGGTTTCCGCCCGAAACACACCCGCCCAGTCCCCGGCGATCGGCTCATTGCCCGAAAGGCCGATGCGCGACTGGCTCAGGTTGTTCGGCGTCACGCCCGTGATCGAGCCGTTGCTGTTCTTCTGGATGATGTTCTCGATCCCGGCCGGGAAGTAGTCGTTCACCGGCGTGCCGTGCGTCTCGTAGGACAGGCCCACATCCACGACGCCGTAGAGAGTGATGCCGTTCCAGGTGAGGCTGTCGGACTTGGCGGGCGTGCTGGTGGTTGCGCTCTGCGCCTGCGCCGCGCTGACGCCAGCGAGCGAAGCCAGGAGAAGGCAGGCTCCCGCAAGACGAGCCACGCTGTGGCGGCGGGCTTTGGATGCACTCACATCGGTGGGGCGCGCGCGACGTAAGCGTTCTGTTCTGATAGGTATCATCTTCGGGTTTCCTGTGATTTATGGGGAAAAACACTCAGCGCCAGGGCGCCGTTCCTTCATTCGAAAGCGATGCGTGAACGCGACGCCACGTCCCCGCTGTGGGCGCGCACACTCTGATTCACTCAGATGACAATTGATAAACTGTCATGTGACAGTTTCATGACCTCCGGAGGGGCAGGCCGCGATAGCAACGGGGATAATGTTTATTAATCAGGATCTTGTGAAAGACTTCGATTCTGAATGGTTTTTAATCGCGCATTGGCGGCGCGTTAATCCTGGGGTGGTTTCATGAGCCGCCTCTTCCGAAGCTAAGGCGATGCGATGCGAATGCTGCTCGTCGAGGACGAAACGAAGGTATCGGAACTAGTGGCGCGTGCGCTCAGGGCGGAACGTTACGCGGTGGACGTCGCCGCAGATGGACCGAGCGGCTGGGAAATGGCCGACGCCTTTAACTACGATCTGATCATCGTCGACCTGATGCTGCCCGGATTCAGCGGCGCGGAGCTCCTGCGGCGGATACGCCGCAAGGACCAGCAGGTGCCGATCCTCATACTGACCGCGCGTGACGCCACGGCTGAGAAAGTGGCGAACTTCGAGGCGGGCGCAGACGACTACCTGACCAAGCCGTTCGCGTTTGCCGAGCTCATCATGCGCGTGAAGGCGCTCTTGCGCCGTGGACCGGTCACGCGCGCGAGCGTACTGCGGGTCGTGGATCTTGAGATCGACCGCCTCACGCAGCAGGTGAAGCGCGCCGGCCGCCGGATCGAGCTCACGCCCAAGGAATACGGCTTGCTCGAGTATCTTGCCACCAGTCCCGGACGGGTATTCTCGCGCACCATGATCATCGAGCACGTCTGGGACCAGAGCTTCGAGGGTCTCACCAACATCGTGGACGTGTACGTGCGCCACCTGCGCAGCAAGATCGACGATCCATTTCCGGTGAAGCTCATCCGCACGGTGCGCGGCGTCGGCTACGGCCTCGGCGAAAGCCCCGAGGCGTGAACACGCGTTCCTTGAGCTTCCGCCTGGTCGCCTGGTACGCCGGGGTCCTCACGGCCGTGTTCGTGCTGCTGGGCGTCCTGACCATTTTCTTCCTGCAACGGTATCTGGAGGCCAATCTGCTGGACACGCAGGCGCGGCGCGCCCGCCAGATCGCCGGCACGCTCATCTCCGCCGCGAGCAGTACCGATGAGGCGGCGCTGCCGGCGCAGGTTGAGAAGCTGTATTCGCCCGAAGCCAGCGAGCGCTTTATCCGCATCACGCGCGCGGACGGGCAGGTGGTGTATGTCTCCGGGCCAACGAAAGATGAGCACCTGGATCCTGCGCTGGTGCCGCCGGCCCCGCCCGCGACCGCCACGCGCAAAGTGCAACTGGCGGGAGGCGTGCTCCTCATCGCCGCGATCACCGCGGTGGGTGCGGACGGCACGCCCTATGTTGTGGAAGTCGGCGCCTCCGGCGCCGGTGTGGCCGCGACACTCACGCGCGTGCTGGTCATGCTCGCCGCCGGCCTGCCGATCGCGGTGTGTGTGGCGGTCGGCGGCGGCTTCGTGCTGGTGCGGCGCTCGCTTGCTCCCGTGGCGCGCATGGCAGCCAAGGCCGAGGCGATCACCCAGCACAACCTGAGCGAACGTCTGCCAGCGGTGGACAGCGGCGATGAGATCGAGCGGCTGGCGGTGTCGCTGAATCTCATGATCAGCCGTCTGGAGACCGCGATCCACGGCTCCAAGCAATTCGTTGCGGATGCTTCCCATGAGCTGCGCACGCCACTCACCGTGATGCGCGGGGAGCTGGAGAGTCTGGCGCAGGACTGGCAATTGCCACTTCATGTGCGCGAAGCACTCGGCAGCGTGCTGGAGGAGGTCGTGCGGCTCGCCGGGATCGTCGAGGGTCTGTTCGCGCTGTCGCGACTGGATGCGGGCGAGGCGCACGCGCCCTGGCAGCGCTTCGACTTAGGAGAGCTCGCCGCCACGACCGCCGGGCAGATGAGCCTGCTCGCCGAAGACAAGGACGTCAGCGTGACCTGCGAGTCCACTCCCGGCGTGAATGTGGCGGGCGATCGCGCGCGCCTCAAGCAGGTGATCGTCAACCTGCTCGACAACGCCATCAAGTACACGCCCGCCGGCGGACATGTGTCCTTAAGCGTAAAGCGCGACGGGGATTTCGCCACTCTCGAGGTCGCTGATGACGGCATCGGCATCCCCGCCGAGGCACTGCCGCATGTCTTCAAGCGCTTCTACCGCGTCGATGGCTCGCGTTCCCGCGAGCAGGGCGGTGCGGGGCTGGGATTGTCGATCGTCGAATCCATCTGCACGGCCCACGACGTCCGGGTGGAAGTGAACAGCACCCAGGGCAAGGGCAGCATCTTCCGCATCCGCGCGCCGCTCGCCGGGGATGCGGCTGCGAACCCTTAAGACGAGACTCCATCCTTGACGCTCATTCAATACGTCCTCAAGCGCCCGTACACCGTGGTGGCCGTCCTCATCCTCGTGGCGTTGCTCGGTATCGGTGAGGCGCTGCGCATGCCGGTGGACATCTTTCCGGAGATGGACATTCCGGTCTGCAGCGTCGTGTGGACCTATGCCGGTATGAGTGCCCAGGACATCCAGAACCGCATCCTGACGCTGCACGAGCGGCAGATGGCCTCACTCGTGGATGACGTCGCGCGCATCGAGGCGACCAGCTACGAAGGCGTCGGCGTCGAGAAGGTCTACCTGCATGAAGGCGCCGACGTCACGCGCGCCATCTCGCAGCTCGCCAGCAGCGCGTTGGTGGTGCTCAAGTATATGCCGCCCAACATCACCCCACCGCTGGTGATCCGCTACGGCGCGACCGACGTGCCGATCATCCAGCTGTCGCTCGCCAGCAATTCCCTCCCCGACACGAAGCTGAACGACCTCGGGCAGAACATCATCCGCCCGGCGCTGGCGGTCGTGCACGGCGCCGAGGTGCCCTATCCCTACGGCGGCAAGCCGCGCGTGATCATGGCGGACCTCGACCAGCAGGCGCTGCAGTCTCGCGGACTCACCGCCGCCGACGTGAGCAACGCGCTGCAGACGCAGAACGTCATCCTGCCGGCGGGGGACGTGAAGATCGGCACGCATGACTACCTGGTGGTGATGAACAACAGTCCGGATGTCATCGAGGCCCTCAACTCCTTCCCGATCCGCCAGGTCAACGGCCGCCAGGTGTTCATGCGCGACGTGGCGCACGTGCACGACGGCTTCCAGATCCAGACCAATTCCGTGTCGGTTGATGGCGTGCCGGGCGCGCTGATGAGCATCCGCAGCACCGGCGGGGTTTCGACGCTCGCGGTGATCAGCGGTATCCGCGCGGCGCTCCCGGACATCCGGCACATGCTCCCTGCGGATGTCAGGATCAAGGCGATCTTCGACCAGTCGGTGTTCGTGCGTGCCGCGCTCAACAGTGTGGCCATCGGCGGCGCCCTGGCGGCGGCGCTCACGGCACTGATGATCCTCTTGTTCCTCGGCAACTGGCGACTGACGCTCATCATCCTGGCCGCCATCCCGCTGTCCATCATTGCGGCGGTGCTGGTCATGGGAGCTAGTGGCGAGACGCTCAACACCATGACGCTCGGTGGCTTCGCGCTCGCGGTGGGGATCCTGGTGGACAATGGCACGGTCGTGATTGAGAACATCGAGCGTCACGTCGGGCTGCACGAGCGCCTGAGCGATGCGATCGTGCACGGTGGCGGGGAGGTGGGAACGCCGACCTTTCTGTCGACGCTGTGCATCTGCATCGTGTTCGTGCCGGTGTTCCTGCTGCAGGGCACGGCCAAGTACCTGTTCTCGCCCTTGTCGGTGTCGGTGATCGTGTCGTTGCTGGCGAGCCTGGCGCTGTCGTTCACCATGGTGCCGGTGCTGTTTCTTTACCTGATGCGCTCCACGGCGAACGACGCGGCTGTGGCACCGGCGACGCCCGGCGCCTCACCGCTGGCGCGGGCGTTGCGTCTGCTGGTCGGAGTGCACCTTAAGTTCGAGGCGGGCTTCCAGCGCTTCCGCGCGGCGTACCGCAATGCGCTCGCCTGGGCGCTGTCGCAGGCACGCGTGACGGTGCTGGCGTTTCTGGCCATTATGGGCGTGTCACTGGCACTGTTCCCCGTCCTCGGCCGGGACTTCTTCCCGCAGGTGGACGCAGGCGAGATGCGCCTGCACGTGCGGGCGCCGCCGGGGACGCGGATCGAGACGACCCAGCAGAATTTTGCGCAGGTCGAGGCGCAAATCCGCAAGCTCGTGGGTAACCGGCAGATCAGCGTCATCCTCGACAACATCGGCCTGCCTTACAGCGGCATCAACATCGCGCTCAGTGATTCGGCGACCGTGGGTCCGATGGACGGGGAGATCCTGATATCGCTCAAGGAGAAGCACTCGCCCACCGCCGACCTCACCACCATGCTGCGCCGGGAACTGCCACGACGCTTCCCCGGCTTGCAGTTCTTCTTCCAGCCGGCTGACATCGTCGACCAGGTGCTGAACTTCGGCCAGCCCGCGCCGATCGACATCCGCGTCAGCGGCGCGGATACCGACAGCGCCTATGCGCTGGCGGCGCGCCTGGCGCGCCTCATCGCGCGCCTGCCTGGGGTGGTCGACTCGCACGTGTTCCAGGTTCCGGACGCGCCGGCCCTGTCGGTTGACGTCGATCGGGCGCTGGCGTCGCAGGTGGGGCTGACGCAGAAGGACGCGGCTAACAACGTGCTCGTGACCACCAACTCCAGCGCCCAGAGCGCGCCGAACTTCTGGGTCGATCCGCGCAACGGCGTAAGTTATCCGCTGGTGGTGCAGCAGCCGGCGTACGACATCGCATCCTCGCAGGACCTGCAGACGCTGCCCGTGAGCAGCGCCATTGACGGTGGCCAGGGCCAGCTGCTGATGAACACCTCCTCCTTCGGGCGCCTCAAGGTGCCGATGGTGACCTCGCAGCTGAACATCCGTCCGGTGTTCGATGTGCACGCCAGCGTTCAGGACCGCGACCTGTACTCGGCGGCGCGCGCCATCGACCGGGTCATCGCCGCCAACCAGCCGCCGGCGCAGTCGGCCATGCACGTGACTTTAAGCGGCCAGGTCGAGACGATGCGTGAGAGTTACACGGGGCTGTTCTCCGGCATCGCGCTGGCCGTGGTGCTCGTCTACCTGTTTCTGGTGATCAACTTCCAGAGTTGGGTGGATCCCTTGATCGTGCTCATGGCGGTGCCGTTCGCCCTAAGTGGCGTCATGTGGATGCTGTTCCTTACCCAGACGCACCTGAGTGTGCCGGCGCTCATGGGGACACTCATGTGCATCGGTCTGACGACCGCTAACAGCATCCTGGTGGTGAGCTTCGCCAATCAGCGCATGGACGAGGGCGATACGCCGCTGGTGGCGGCGGCGACCGCTGGGTTCACGCGCCTGCGTCCGGTGCTGATGACGGCCGGCGCCATGATTCTCGGCATGGTGCCGATGGCGGTGGGCGTGGGTGAAGGCGGCGAGCAGAATGCACCGCTGGCGCGGGCCGTAATCGGTGGCCTGCTGTTTGCAACCTTCGCTACGCTGGTGTTCGTGCCTACAATGTATCGGTTACTGCGACGCGCACCGGCTGCCGCCGCTGCGCACGGATGAAACTCAACAAAATGAATCCAGCGGACACACCTGGCGACACGCGCGAAACGGACTATGGAACGGACCTGGCGGCGAGCGAGTCGCACGCCGCGTCCACGGACTTCGATCCTGACACCGGGCGGCGCATGAAAAAGGCGGCACTCATTGGCGTGCTAGTCCTCGGCGGCGTCTTCCTGGCGGTGTGCATTGACCGCTTCGCCAAGGCACGGGGACTCGCGCGCGCGACAACGGACGCGGCGGGAGCTGCGCCCGTGGTCGACGTGGTGCGCGCGCAACCGGTCGGGGCGACTGCGCGGCTGCTGCTGCCGGGGCAGACGGCCGCCTGGCATGCCAGCACCATTTACGCACGCGTCAACGGTTACGTCGGCAAGTGGTTCGTGGACATCGGCGATCACGTGCACCATGACCAGGTGCTGGCGCGGATAGAAACGCCGGACCTCGATGCGCAGCTCGCCGCCGCCCGCGCTCAGCTGCAGGCGGCGGTGGCGCAGGTGCTGGTGCGCAGGGCCGAGGCCGTTCTCAGTAAGACTACCTACGAGCGCTGGCGCGATTCGCCCCAGGGCGTCGTATCCGACCAGGAGCGCGAGGAGAAGCGTGCGGATTACGACAGCGCCAACGCGCGGCTGAAATCGGCGCAGGCGGAAGTGGCACTGGACCAGGCACGTGTCAACCAGTACGCGGCCCTGGCGCAGTTCAAAGAGGTTACGGCGCCCTATGACGGGGTCATTACCAACCGTGATATCGATATCGGCAATCTCGTGACCGCCGGCAGCACCTCGGCCACGACGCCGCTGTATGTGATGACTCAGAACGACCCAATCCGCATTTTCGCCGACGTGCCGCAAAGCGCTGCCGCCGACCTCATACAGGGCAACAGCGCCGTGCAGGTCCAGACCCGTGGCGGTGCTGGTCGCGAGTACATCGCTAAGGTGACGCGCACGTCGCAGGCGCTGAATCCGCAGGCGCGCACTTTGCGCGTCGAGGTCGATATCCCGAACGCGGACGCGCAGTTCGTCCCGGGAATGTACGTGCAGGTCGCTTTCAGCCTGCCGGCGAAGGGGCTGGTGCAGGTGCCGGCCGCGGCCCTGTTGTTCCGCGCCGCGGGTCCCGAGGTGGCGCGCGTTGAGCCTTCCGGGCGCATTGCGTTTCGCGCTGTCACCATTGGTCGCGACGACGGCAGCGTGGTGGAACTGTCTTCCGGCGTCGCGGCCGGAGACCTGTTGGCGCTCAACGTCAGCAGCCAGATCGAGGACGGCGATGCGGTGCAGGCGCATCGTCTGGATTCCGACGCCGCGCCGAAGGCGCCGACGGTACGGCGCTAGAGTGTGCCGCAGGTGAACGCCCGCCGCATTGGCCCGCTGGTCGCCGCCGCGACCACTCTTGCCGGCTGCGCCGCCGGGCCCAACTACCACACTCCTGGCATCGCAACCCCCGCGCATTACACGGCCGCCACGCCGGCGAGTGATGCTGGCCCGCCCGCGCCGGCAGAGGCGGCGGCCGCGGTTGACCAGGCACTGTGGTGGCATGCGCTGCACGACCCGGAACTCGACTCGCTCATCGAGCGGGCGATCGCCGGCAATCCGGATCTCGCGATCGCGCTCGACCGCCTGCAGGCCGCGCGCACCTACGAGGCCGCGATCATCGGCACCGTGTTGCCGGTGGCGGGAGCGTCCGCGGGTGCCGGCCGCGGCACCGGCAGCGATCTCACCCGCGGGCGCGCCGCGCCCGCCCTGGTGTCGGCCGACAATCGCACCGGCGTGCAGCGCATCGACGAGCTCGGCGGTTTCGATGCGCTCTGGGAGCTGGATGTCTTCGGCAAGTACCGGCGCGAGATTGAGGCGGCCCGCTACGACACCGAGGCCAGCCTCGCGGCCCGCAACGCCGTGCTGGTGGTGGTCGCCGCGGATGTGGCGCGCGCGTACGTGGATCTGCGCGGCCTGCAGATGCGCGCCGCCGTGCTCGATGCCGCGATGGCCGCGCTGCGTGAATCGCTGCGCATCGTTCGCATCCGCTATGAGCGCGGCATCACCAACGAGCTGGACGTGACGCTTGCGAGCCGCGAGCTCGCCACGCTCGAGGCGCAGAGCGCGCCGCTGGACGCCCAGGTGCGCGCCGCGCAGTACACGATCGCCACGCTGTTGGGGCGATACCCCGAGGACCTCGTGCAGGAGCTCGGCGCGAAGCAGATGGTCCCGCAGGTGCCCGGTGCGGTTGAGGCGGGCCTGCCGCTGGAGCTGCTGCGGCGCCGGCCGGACATCCGCCAGGCGGAGCGCGAGCTTGCCGGGGCCAACGCGCGCATCGGCATCGCCACGGCCAATCTCTTTCCGTCGCTGGCAATCACCGCGGGCATCGGCGTGCAGCGCCAGGCGCTCACCTCGGCGCCCATCGTGAGCGAGCACATCTGGTCGGTGGGGCCGTCATTCCTGTGGCCGCTGCTGGATTTCGGTGCGCTGGATGCGCAGGTGGAGATTGCCGATCTGCAGACGCGGGCGTTGCTGGTCAACTACAAGAAGACCATCCAGGGCGCGGTGCGCGAAGTCGACACCAGCCTGGATGGTTTCCAGGCGCAGCAGCTGAGTCTCGGCAAGCTCGGGACGGCGCTGGTGGCGAGCCAGCGGGCAGTCACGCTCGCCACCGAGCGCTACCAGCGCGGGCTCACCGACTTCCTCAACGTGGTCGACGCGCAGCGCCAGGAGTACGACATCGAGGAGCAGTACGCGGATGCCCAGGTCGCCGTCGCCGAGCAGTTCATCGCGCTCTACCGCAGTCTCGGCGGCGGTTGGGAAAACTACCAGGCACTGCCGCCGATCCACCGGCCGGAGCCGGCGATCATCGCGGCTTTCCAGCGGGTGCTGAGCCGCAACGAAGCCCTGAAATGAGGCGCGCCCGGCCGGGCATTGCGGCTAGAACGCGGCGCGAGCCGTAAGCAGCCAGGCGTCGTTGAAGGTTTTGAAGGAACTGACGCCCTTCTGGTAGCCACCGCCGATGATAAGCCTGAGCCGATTGCTCAACTCGAAGCGCCCGGCGATGACTCCCGGCACGGCGCGGGAATCAAAGCCTGGCCGCTCGTGATCCAGCCTCCCGAGCCGCTCTGCAGTCCGCAGTTACTTGAAGTCCGCCACCAGGTAGTCGCCGGCTTTATCGTCGGCGAGCATCTTGATCTGCGCCGCGGCATTGCCGATGGCCGGAAAATAACTCGCCAGGCCTGTGAACACGAGGCTGCTGCCATTGCACGAGCGAATATAGTCCTCGCTATACGCATTGAAATTCGAATCGACCAGCCCAAAAGAGCCAGTGTACGAACAGGTGTTCGAATCCGTCGCGGAAAACGTGCCATCTGCATTGATTGTCGCAGTCAGACTGAAGCCGCCGGCGCTGTAGTTCCAAGTTCCTGCAAGTGTCGGCAGCATCGACTGGAGCGAGTACGTGTTATCGAAGGTCAGTGCGAGGGCTTCTGTGTTGCCGGCTTGATCGGTGAGACTGCCACCCATACCTGCCGGGGTGATTTGCGCGGACAGGGAGCCGGCGGTTGATTGGCGCCCATTCGGAAAACTCACTCCCTGTGAGTAACCCGAAAAGCTTCCCGATACAGTAGTGCCCGAAGTGGCGACACTCAGGCGGTAGTAGGTGCCGTCCTGACCGCTCATACGCCCATCGCCGTTGTCAGCGATGATGGCGACAACCGGGGTCACTTGCTGGGTTGCCTGATCGGTCAAGGTGCCTTCGTAAATACCGTCCGCGCCGACACTCGGAGGGTAGCAACCAGGGTACGAGGCGCTGGCCGCGTGGGCCGCTCGCGCCCTGGCCGCATGATGCATTGGCGTGCCGCTGGCCGCCGCACCCGGCGCGCCGTAGGCGCCGTAAGTGCCGTAGGAGCCGTAGGAGCCGTAGGAGCCGCACGAGCCACCTGAATACCCGCCGCACCCAACCATGATCGAACTGCCCGTGATTGCCACGACCGGCAACAGGCGACTTTCGGTGCTCATAATGCCTCCAGGGTGCATACGATGCACTGCGGCACATCGTAGCTCTTTTCAATACGTCTGGATTTGATAGCCTCGCACCATGAAGGGAGGTAATGGCATAAGCAATTGGAAAGGCAGCACTCACGCAGGAGTGCGGTGCATGAATCTTAATGTTCCATTAATCTGGCCTTAATCTGGGTGCCAGTGCCGGGCGAGTGAGCGGCTCTGCCACGGGACGGTGGAAACCGTTCTGGGCTTTGGCAGCAAACAGCCGCTACCCTGCACACTCCATGGGTGTTGAATTCAAACTCACCGATCGCGAGTTGCCGGTCTCGCCGGCGTTCATTCACTTTCTGGCGCAGGCGGTGCTGATCAGGCCATTTGAGCGCGAGCTCTGGGCCGATCAGCTCTCCGAAGCGCTTGCGCTCAGCGACGACGATCTGAACAGACGCGCAGCCGACGCTGCGGCGCTCGTCATGGCCAGCGCGTCAGGGCGCGAGCATCTGGCCCGCGCGTACAGCCTGCTGTTTGCCCTGCTTGCCGGGGATGTGACGCCGTTGCGCGAGTTGCAGGCACGCTTTCACTTCATCAACGTCATAGGCATTCCGCGCACGGGTGGCTCATATGTCACGGCGGAATTGTACCGAGCGCTTGGTATGGTGCCGGAACAGGTGCCAAGCGCTCTCGCCCACGACAGCTTCCCCGAAGCCGGGCCGTTCCAGCTGCAACCCGGAATCAACAGCTGGATTCAGAGCCTAAAAACCATGGCTGAATACCTGACCATGGTGGAAGTCTTTTTTGCCGGCCAGCAACCACATTGCGGCAAGATCGTGGTGCCAAAGAAGCTCACCAAGAGCGTCTACTCCGGCGGTTTTTTCCAGCGAGTCCTTGGCGAAGGCACGGAACATGTGCTGACCGTGCGTCATCCCGCCGCCGCCTGCGTATCGACGTACGAAAAGTCTGGCGGGCTGCCCGTCGGTGGCCGCTTTGTCGTGCGCTCCAACATCGAGGAGTGGTGCCGGCGTGATCTGGAGTTCACCGGCTGCGGCGCGCGACAACTCAAGGGCCTTGATTACTTTGGCGCGTATCTTCGCTATTGGGAGCAATATCATTTGTCCGTGGTCATGTCCGGGTTGGCTGCCAGTCATAATCTGCGAGTCGTTGCCTTCGGCAAGGCCGCGCTGCAATCCATCGCCCAGGGTCACCATGATCGTTACCACAGTGGGTTACAGGCGTCCGAGTTTCACGTTTCGGATAAGGCGCGGCGGCTGCATCCGGAATGGATCGAACGGGCACGGCCATCGCTCGAGCGGATCGAGGCGACCTGGAAGGCATTGGGGCTTGCGTTTCCTGCCGAGGAGGTCGTGGCATGCTGGTAGCTCAAGAACCGCTGCTGGCACTCGAGCCCAACGGCGCGTTATGAATCCGCGCCGCGCAGCAGTTCGTTGACGGAGGTCTTGGCGCGCGTCTGCGCGTCGACGCGCTTGACGATGACGGCGCAGTACAGGCTATGGCGCCCGTCCGCCGCGGGCAGCGTGCCGGATACGACCACCGAGCCGGCCGGCACGCGTCCCTGCAGGATCTTGTCGCTGGTGCGGTCGTAGATACGCGTGCTTTGGCCGAGGAAGACGCCCATGGAAATTACCGAGCCGGCTTCCACGATGACGCCTTCGACAACTTCCGAGCGCGCGCCGATGAAGCAGTCGTCCTCGATGATGGTCGGATTCGCCTGCAGCGGCTCGAGCACTCCGCCGATCCCGACGCCGCCCGAGAGGTGCACGTTGCGGCCGATCTGCGCGCACGAGCCGACCGTTGCCCAGGTATCGACCATGGTGCCGGCGCCCACGTAGGCGCCGATGTTCACGTAGCTCGGCATGAGCACAACGTCCGGGGCGATGTAGGCGCCGCGACGCACCAGTGCGTGCGGCACGATGCGCGCGCCTCCCGCGCGCAGGCTCGCCTCAGTAGCGTCGGCGTACTTCAGGGGCACCTTGTCGAAGAAGCGGGTGTAGCCGGCATCCATCGCCACGTTATCCCGCACCCGGAAGGACAGCAGCACAGCTTTTTTCAGCCACTCGTTGACGACCCAGCGGCCGGCCACAGGTTCCGCGACCCGCGCGCGCCCGCTGTCGAGGAGGCTCAGGCACTCCTCGAGCGCCGCCGCGAGCTCGGGGGTGAGGTTCTGCGGCTTCAGTTCCGCACGCCGCTCGAACGCGGCATCGATTACGGCCCTGAGAGTGTCCGGCTCGCTCATGCAGTTGCCGTGCGCAGCGCCGCCTGGCGCTGATCGAGCCCCTGCACCAGGTGCTCGCGCAGCGCTTCCGCGGCGGCCGGTCCCAGCGGCCGGTTGTCGAGGTCGGTCAGATAGAACACGTCCTCGGCGCGCTCGCCCACCGTCATGATCTTGGCTGCGTGCAGCTCGATGCGCTCCTCCATCAGTACCTTGCCGATATCGCACAGCAGTCCCGGGCGGTCACCGGCGGTCAGCTCCAGCACCGAGCGGCGATTGCGTTCATCGACGCTGAGGGAGATCTGCGTGGGCGTGTTGAACATGCGCGCCTGGCGCGGCGCGCGCCGTGACACGATGAGTGGCGCATCCGCCGCGCCCTGCAGCGAGCGCCACAGCGCCGCCTCGATCTCGTGCTGGCGATCGGCGTCGGTGATCGGCGCGCCGTCCTCCTCCAGCAGGTGATACAGGTCGAGGCTGAAGCCGTCGCCGGTGGGGGTGATGCGCGCATCGACGATGTTGAGCCCGAGCTGGTCGAGCACCGCCGTGGTGCGTGCGAACCCATGCCGGCGCGGGCGGGCGAAGATCAGCGCCGCGGTGGTGCCGCGCAGGCTGCGCGGATCGAGCGCTACCAGCGCCTCGTCGGAAGCCGCATCACGCTCGGCGAGCAGCCGCGTATGCCAGGCTATCTCGTCCGCGGAGTGCTGCAGGAAGTAGCTTGCCGAGAAGCGCGACCAGACGGCGCTGAGGTGTTCTTCGGCCACGCCGTGCTCCACCAGCAGCCGGCGGGCGCCGTCCTGGGTTTCCCGCACCAGGTGCTCCGGATCGATCGGGCTCTCGAGGCCGCGGCGCAGCGCGCGCTTCACCCGCTGGTAGAAGTCCCGGAACAGCGAGGCCTTCCAGGAATTCCACAGCCGCGGATTGGTGCCGCGCACGTCCGCGCAGGTCAGCACGTACAGGTAGTCGAGGTGCGCCTCGTCGCCCACCTTGCGCGCGAAG
>Ga0070733_10000666_pt1 | contig 27141 bp, 30 predicted proteins | sample Coa_R1_9_FD_66450 | JGI IMG/M metagenome (GOLD analysis project Ga0070733, IMG submission 66450) | Surface soil microbial communities from Centralia Pennsylvania, which are recovering from an underground coalmine fire - Coalmine... | ecosystem: Environmental > Terrestrial > Soil > Unclassified ...
ATTCTATTCCGGAAGGACGTCCGCGAATACAAATCCATCCCGCACGACCACTTCTCCCGCGCGGACTGCAATGGGACGGGAGAAAGCCGGCGACTCATATACGAACGTGTGGAACTCCCCGTTCTCGCCGCATGGATCGATCCCCTGCGGCAAAGCAGCCAGAAAATCCTTGTCGTAATCGCGGCCCGCAAAGGATTCCGCAAGCTTGGAAGGATCCACGCAAGTGACCTTCGCTTTCACGCCGGCAGCGATCATCTCCTGAGCCAGATCTCCGGTTGGAATTTGCCACAACGGGAACAGTGGTTCCAGTCCGGTCCCTTGCAATTGCCGAACGCGGTAATCGCGAATGTCCTGGAGAAACAGGTCTCCGAATGCGACAGCAACGAATCCTTCCGCGGAGGCGCGCTGGCACACGATGCGCATCCGGTCTTCATACTCGGAGTTCGAGCAAGGCCACGGCAGGTCCACGGGCCAAAGCGGAAGTCCGGCGCGCTCGGCTTGTGCCTCAACCAAGGAGCGGCGCACAGCATGCATCGCGACGCGATTGGCTGAGGAGTTGAAGGTAGTGACCAGCGCGGCGACGTCAACGTCGGCCTGTTGGCGCAAGAGATGCAGCGTCCAGGCGCTGTCTTTCCCGCTGCTCCAGGAGAGAAGAACTTTTTTCAAGCCTGCAAGTCCATGAACCAGCGCATGGCTTCCGCGGCAACCTCGGGCGGGAGCGTGTGCTTGCCCTCAAACTCGCGATAGGTTACGTTGTAGCCTTCGCGCTTAAGCTGGGGAACGATGCGGCGGCTGCACTGGTCGATGGGAAGCACGTTGTCGATGGTTCCGTGAGAGATGAAGACGGGGGGCTTGCCGGCGCGCTCTCCCGGTACGATGAAGCCGTCACCGTTGGCGAGTCCGATCGCATCCCATGTCCCGGCCTCGGAGGCGGGAGCCAGCAGCAGAAACCCATGCTCGTCGGCAAGCGAACGCAGCAGCTCGATGCCGCGATCCGCGTTGCGCGTCGCGCCGTGCAGGGACACGACTAGCGGAGCTTTGTCGAACTTGCTGGAGGATTCCGGAATGTAGAGTAAGGCATCGCGATCGGCGCGCAGCCCGAGTTTTTGCAAACCGGCATCCGCCGAACCCTTTGAGATCCCTTTCGATGCTCCCGGCCGTGCCTTGAGCCGGCTTGCACCTGTGTCGGCGAACGCCTGTGCGCTGATCGCGCCAACCGCCGCAGCCGAAACCGCGCCGACGAAGCTCCGGCGAGTGAGATCGTGCATCAGCGCCCTCGCCCGCCTCCGGCTCCTTGTGCGATCGGCGCAGGCAACGGCGCCTTGCCATCCAGAACAAACGTCAGCAGCTTGGGCGTCACCGGAGACGCGGCGCCGCCTCCGAAGCCCGTGCCCGCAGCCCCTTGCCCACCCTGAAACGTCAAGTACTGTTTGCCATCGAGCATGAACGTCATCGGCGGGCCCATGGCGCTGCGGAGATTGGTCTGGACCTCCAGGAGCTTCTCGCCCTTGTCGGCGCTATAGACCTCGAGCATGCCTGTGGTCAGAACCTGGATCACCAGATTCCCCGCGGTGGTCAGCGTTCCACCGCCAGTGCTGCCTCCGCCGGGCATGTGCCATCGCGGCGTTTGCGTCACCGGATCCCAGGCCACCAGCACGCTGCCATTCCCCACGTCGGGCCCGACTGCGTCGGCCGCGGGCTTGCGCGTTGCGGGTTTTGCAGGAGCCACCGGAGGCGGAGCCGTAGCAGCAGCGGCCGCAGCGGTCGCCACTTCGCCGGTCGCGGGGGTCGCGTTGGCAGCAGGGGCTGCGCCACGGCCGCCTCGTCCAACAGTGGGGGGAGCGCCGAATGCAACTCCCAGGTTGAGTTGGCCCGGCTTGTACACGAAGTTCGGGTCGGTCGCGTAACTGAACGTGACTCCGGAGGTGGTGGGAATGTACACAAGGCCCGTTGTGGGATTGAAGGACATAGGCGCCCAGTTGTGCGCGCCGTTCGGTCCGGGCATCACCGTCGCCGCGTTCTCCTTGTCGTAACGGGCCTCTTCATTGAAGATAGGCTTGCCCGTGCCTTCATCCAGGCCCTTGGCCCAGGTGACCTTCACGAACGGCTGGCCGGAGATAAATTTCCCCGTCAGGCGGTCCAGTTCGTAGAAGAAGCCGTTCTTGTTCGCCTGCATGATGACCTTGCGCGGCTGCCCCTTGATGGTCATGTCGGCGAGGATCAATTGCTGAACGGCGTCGTAATCCCAGGTGTCGCCGGGGACGGTCTGGAAGTGCCATTTGTATTCCCCGGTGGTGGCGTTCAGCGCGATGATGGAACAAACGTAGAGATTGTCCTTGCCCTTGGAATTGCGCAGGTCCGCGGGCCAGGGTCCGGCGTTGCCGGTCCCGAAGTAGATCAGGTCCGCATCCGGATCGTACGCGATGGAATCCCACACGGTGCCGCCGCCCGGCTTCTTCGACGTGTCCCAGGTCGGGACCGCCTTCCGCATGGCCTCATTCTCCGGCTTGGAGAGGTCGCCAGGAATGGTGTAAAACTTCCACGCCTGCTTTCCGGTGGCCGCGTCATAGGCGGCGAGGAAGCCTCGCACCGGGTACTCGGCTCCGCTCACTCCGATGAGGATGCGGCCGTGCGCGATGCGCGGCGCCATCGTGAGCGTGTAGTCATCCTGCGCGTAGGCCACGCGCGTCTCCCACACCGGCTTGCCCGTCTCTGCGTCCAGCGCCTCCAGGCGGCCATCCAGAACCGGCACGAAAATCTTGCCGTCATAAATGGCGAGACCGCGATTCACCACGCCGCAACACACTTTCGGAGTTACGGTAACGCGATTCACTTCCGGGTCCCAACGCCATTTCTCCTTGCCCGTGCGAGCGTCGAGCGCGAAAACGATGCTCCAGTTGGTGACGCTATACATTACGCCGTTCGAAACCAGAGGTGTCGATTCCTGCGTGCCGCCGCCGCTGCCGACTTCGTAGGACCAAGCCAAGCCGAGACGGTTTATGTTGGTGGCGTCGATCTGTTTGAGCGGACTGTAGCGGGTCTCGCCAGGATTGAGCCCGTAGGTGAGCCATTCTTCCCCGGTCTTGCCGGCGTTCTTGATCGCGGCATCGTCGACTTTGCGGGGCTGCTGAGCTGTGGCAGCCGCAGCCAGGCAGACCGCTGCGAATAAGGTCGTCTTGAGTATGCGCATAAATCTGTCTCCCCAGTATAATCGCCGTCGGGCCGGAGAGAGCTGCCGCGCGCTATTGGCGGGTACGTTGAACCTGAACAGGTCTGGCGAACTTCGCATCGTCCACCGGGGCGTTCGGCTGGATCGCCGTCAGCGTATACTCTTCGCGTCCGCTGATCCAGCCGTAAATCCACTTATACGGCATCATCACGCCGTTGACAGGCCGGTAATCCGAGTAGTCGATTTGCGTCGGCACGCGACCCATCGACGAACCGGCATAGCGGACCAATCGGGTCAGCAGTCCGGTCTGCCGGTCAAAATAAAACGTTGCAACCAGACCGCTTGCGCCGGTTCCTTGCACAACATAGACGGATTTTCCGTTGATCGTGGTCGGGTAACTCACGCGCCAATTGGTGAAGAACTGTTTGAGCCCGCCGGGAAACGCCATTTGCGCGTCAAGTTTGGCCCCTTCGAGCATGCTCCCGTTTAGCGGATACTGCCCCACCACTGTGAGCGGCAGCATGACCCAGGCCTCGCGTCCGTCGTAGGTCCGGGCCACATCTCCTTCATCCTGATGGACCACCGTCACGAGGTGATTCGGCGCCTTCGCGGAGATCTCGGCTGGATCCTCCTTAACTTCCCCGAACAAATGGCTGGTTCCCTTTGCGGTATAGCTGGTGATCTTTGCGAGCGCGTCGGCCCCGCCTAAGGCTTGCACGTACTTGTCTAAAATCTGATCGGCTGGAGGCGTGCCCGCCGTGGCTGTGTTGACCGCGGGCAAGACATCGTTCGGAGTGAAGACCGCGTCGCCGTAGATCGTATCGATCGGAGGCGTGATGGCCGGGCTCTGGTTGCCGCGATGGCAAGTCCAGCACGTCACCACCTGGCGTCCGTTGAAGTTCTCTTTATTGATGTTGCTCACCATCTGCGCCATGCGGCGCGCTGTATTCTTCTTCGGCGGGTCGTCTTCCCATTTCGGTGTGGAGGTGCCGGCCCCGGTATGACAATCTTTGCAGCAGTAGCTCAGGGCGGCGGAAAACAGGCCCATCGTGCCCATGAACTCGTCGACTGGAATCCCTTTGAGAACCTGGATATTCTTGAAGGCGACCTCAGACATCTGGTTAGGCGCGGGACCCGCTTTTGTCTGGCCCTGGGCGAAGGCGATGTTCTGGTGATTGAAGCCGCCAAACGAAGCCAGGAACGCCCCGGCAGTGAAGGGTACTAACAGTTTCTTTTTCAACAAGATATTTCTCTTAAAAGTAAAAGGCTGTGAATCAGGAATGAATTTGAGAACCACACAGAAAACGGCCCGGAGGGGGAAACGATACGCGTAGCTCCGCCACGCTCACTTCGCTTCCCCGGGCCAACGCCAAAATGTTAGGAAACCAGCTTAGTCGAATTTCTGGTCCGGAGTGGTGCCCCACGACCAGCCGTCCGACGGGCGCTTGATGCTGATCATGCGAAGGCGATGAGCCTCAGGATCGCGACCTGGCTCGCCGACGATGACCACATGGTCGCCCGGCCGCAGGGTTTCGCGCTGGACGCCCTGGCTTCCCAGTTGTCCGCCGCCGCCCCATTCCACCGCCCACGCGATGACCTTGCCCGTCTTCGCGTCCTTGGATTCCAATTGGAGGAAGGAATGCGGGTTGCGGAATAGAAATTGAACCACGTCCGCCTCGAACGTCATCTTTTCACCCTCGAGGTAGGTGGCCGCAAAAGAGTGATGCGCATGGGCCTTCACGCCCAGTACGGTCACTGCCGCCAATGTCAGAACGAGTAATTTTGTTTTCAAACTGCCTCCTGCGTGACGAATTGAATTTTACCGCTTACAGCCGAATCAATTTGCTCCCCCGCCGCCGCCAGCGCCGCAGTTCCGCGAGCACTTGGCCGGAAGAACGAACTTGTCCTTGATTTTATCTCGAAACTCGGGATACATGGTTTCCGGTCCGCCCAACTCCGCTTCCGGAGGAATACCATATTGCGAGGTCATGACTTCGAGGAGAGGATTCTGCCCCGGAAGGTAGTGCGGAACCCGGCCCGATTCCACGCCTTCATCGCCCACGATGCAGGGGGGCCCGCCGATGGCGCCCGGGGTTGTGCTCAGGTTATACGATCTCGTTAGAACGTACGGCTCGGTCAAATACACCGGATCGTCCATGAACAATGCCACCGTCAGCATGTCCCCGTGACGCCGAAAATGAGTCGTGATGACGGCTTCATCGCTGCTGGGAGCGCCGTTGCGGCGAATGTAGCCGGTCTTGAGATGTGTCGTAGTGGCGATGAGCTCGTTACCGTTCCAAACGCCGGTGGTGAAACCGGTCTGATCGTGGGGAGCGTTCTTCGAGGGATGCGGACGGCCGTCCAACCAGATGATCATGGGCGCACGGGTTTCCCAAGCGCCTACGATCCACGCATTCACTCTGCCCGTGAGAGGGTCGGACTGCGGCCACATCCTCAGGCTGAACGGCCCCGCCGCGATGTGCCACTGGGTCTGGAACCAGCAGATGCGCTCCGGCATGGAGATGACCGACTGTTCGTAGCTCAATGCTTTTGCGCGTCCCGCCTCGTTGAAGGGAAGGCCCGCCCAATCCGCGGGATTCGGGCCGCCGCCGCGCTCCAACGAGTCTTCGTCATTGATCGCGGACCAGGATCCGGACAGGTCGGCCTCGGCCAGCGCGGGCACCGCCATGCAGAATGCCATGGCCAAACTCAGGCTTGTTTTATTGATGAAGGTCATGTTCGATCTCCTCTTGATCTGTCTGGCTTACCACTTCGCCGAGCATTCCGTCGGCTTCCACTTTGCATTCGTCTCGCCAGGCTCTTTCTTGAATTGAGATGTAATGACAAAATTCCTGCTCAGATACAGCGGGTCGGCCGTGACCACCGTGACCACAATCATCGGATCTCCGGTGGGCTCGTTCATCAGATCGAAGTACTCGGTGAGAGTCGTTTTCTCGCTGTAAGGAACCCCATTCTTGCGCAGTAAGCCGGCCTTGAGATTCGTCGTCGTGACGTTCAGCGAGGCATCCGCCGGCACGGCCGGCCCAGTTCCACGAGCCATCGCCGCGCCACCACCACGGCCGCCGCCGCCTCCGCCGCGCCCGCCACGCCCTCCACCGCCAGCGCCTGCCCAGACGGCCACAGAGTCTCCCTGAAGTGAGGGAGGACCGCCGGGGGATTTCCAATCGCCAAAATGGAGCAGCCGAATTTGCTTGCCGGCATCGCTTTCCATGCGCAGTGTATTGTCATCCTCCCAGGTAATGTGCAGCCGGGTAGGCTCGCGCAGCAAAGCCGGCGCGCCGAAGGCCTTGCACTGATCCCCCGGGGCTACCTTGTCAGGATCCCAGGCGTTGGCAATGGTGCGTGCCGCGGGAGTCATCGGAACACCCTGGAAGTCGCCCTTGGTCGGTGTCACCATGCGGTAACGCCAGTCCTCGGTGATGATCGACACCCAATAGCCGGTCAGGTCGATGGGAGCCGCTGCTTTTGCGGTCTGGGGCGTGGCAGCCGCGGCCGCGCCGCCACCCTTTCCTCCTCCCTTGCCGCCTCCTTTGCCCTGCGCATACAATCTCGTCGGCGTCGTCAGTACGATGCCCATCGCCAGGCCGAGAGCGCAACAACACACGGCGAATGCCGCCGCCTTCCTCGTCAACTTCCAGTTTGAAACTTGATTCCTCATGATGTGTGCGCGGCCTCTCTCTACTTTTTCGCGGTCAGGCTCTTGTAGATGGATTCGACAAATGAATTCGTGACTCCGGGTTCGCGGCCGTACCGCGTCTCGTACGGCAACGCCGGCCGGGCGGCCTTGATCTGATCGAGTGTTTTCCCTTGCTTCATCAGATCCGCGACCACGTCCTTCACCAGCACCACCATGTCGCGGTAGTCGACAACTTCCATCTGCTCGCAAACTCGTCCGTGACCGGGAATCACGTAGGTACCGACATCCTTGTAGATTAACGGGACCGGCGCAATCGTCAGCTCAATCAGTTTGTTCAGCGCGTCGATCTCTCCCTGAATGCTGCCGCCGTTGGCGACATCGATCACGGGAAAGCGAGTCGTATCCATGATGTCCCCGGTCACCACCACGTCGGACTTGCGGAACATGATGAGACTGTCGGCATCGCTGTGCGCTGCGGGCTCGTACCAAATCTCGATACCCTCGTCGTTCATGCGAAGAGCGTGGCGCTTCGCGATGAATGCCTCGGTAGGCCAAGCGTCGCCGGGATAAGACGGCTTGGCGTCGCGAGCGCTCATTCTTGTGAGAACGCTTTGGTGCGCCAGAATCTCCGCGCCGGTACGCCCGTTCATCACGTTCAGGCCGCTTTTGGCCAATGCTACATTGCCGCCCACGAAATCCGCGCCTGCGTCGGAGTTGATGATGTATCGGATCGGCAGGTCGGTCAGCTTCTTGAGCGCCGCCAGAACCTCGGCCGTAGCTGCCCCGTTACCGGAGTTCGACAGCACGACGCCATCCGAGCCGATCTGCACGCCGATGTTTCCGCCGGCTCCGGCGATCATGTAAAAGTTTTGCCGAACTTTCACGATATCGAGTCCGCCGTTGTCCGGTTCGGCGGCCCGGCTGGTGACCGCGGCGCACAGCATCATTGCAAGTGCGGCAGCCACGTTCCGTGATGTACATGAGCTTGTGAAAATTCGATTCACGGTTTTAAACTCCATTCTCTCGTCGCCAACCAACGCTCCGAGCCTGACTCGCCGCTTCCGCGCCGCTGATTCCGGTGAAACCCTGCGGTAGACGAGCCGATCCCGGCAAAAACCCCAGACCGACGGGATGGTAACATATCGCCCACTCACGCGCAAGCGGTGCCGTCATCCGTTGCCACCGTTGACTCCGAAATCCCCTTGATGTAGCATCGACAGCGGTTACCAGAGGATTGGTAGCAATATGATTAGGTGAGGATTAGAGGCGAGAGATGCGGAATCCGTTGAGAAGGCTTGATCTTAAGAAGACCCTGATCGCAGCGGTTGCGGCGCTGGCGATCGCGATGCCGGCGGCCGCGCAGACCGCGACGTATCGGGCGCCTAGGGCAGCCGACGGCCATGCCGATTTGGGCGGAATTTGGCAGGCCATCAACTCGGCGAACTGGGATCTGGAGGATCACTCCGCCCAGCCGGGAACGATGTGGCAAACGGGTTCTATCGGCGCGGAGCCGGCCGGCCAGAGCGTTGTCGAGGGCGGAAGCATCCCTTACAAGCCTGAGAAGCTGGCGAAGAAGAAAGACAACTTCGCCAACCGCAGGACCAACGATCCCGAAGCCAAGTGCTACATGCCGGGCATTCCGCGGGCCAACTATATGCCGTACCCGTTCCAGATCATTCAGTCTCCCAAAGGCATTCTTCTGGTCTACGAGTTTGCCAGCGCCAATCGATTCGTCAACATGGGCAAGCCGGAAGAAGCGGGCTCCGACACTTGGATGGGGACCAATAATGGCCACTGGGAAGGCGAAACGCTGGTGATCGATGTCACCGGGTTGAACGGCCTGGCTTGGTTCGACCGGGCCGGGGATTACGCCAGCAATAACTTGCACGTCGTAGAACGGTACACTCGCGTCGACCCGTACCACATCAACTACGAAGCGACCATCGAAGACCCGACTGTGTTCACCAGGACCTGGAAGATCAGCATGCCGCTGTATAAAGTGGTGGACAAGAACGCTCAGCTTCTGGATTTCAAGTGCGTCGAATTCTCAGAGGAATTGCTCTACGGGCAGTTCAAGAAGCAGACCAGCTCCACCAAGTAGAAGGAGGGAACATGGGGCTTCGATTTCTCGCAGGACTTGTATTGATTTTGCCTGTGGCGGTTCTCGGCCAGGCTCCCGCCGCCACTTCTGCGAAGCCTCCCGCCAAGGCTCCCGATAAAATCTGGACGCCGCCAAAGACCCCCTGGGGCGATCCAGATCTGCAAGGAATGTGGCCCGGCAACATGGGTGTACCGATGCAGCGGCCCGAGGCTCTGGGAACCAGAGCGACTCTTACCGACGCGGAATTTGCCCAAAAGGAAGCCCAAGCCAAGCGGCAAGCCCAGGCGGATAGTGAATCGACCGTTGCCAGCGACAGCCGGCCGGGAATCGGTCCGCCGTCCTACTGGACCGAACGCGGAACTCCCACGCGGCAGACCTCGCTGATCGTGGATCCGCCCAACGGAAGACTTCCCGCGCTCACAGCGCAGGAGCAGAAGCTACGCAAGGAGGCTCGAGGCGGAAAAGGCTTCCCCGGGGAATGGCGCGGCGAGGCCGAGTCTTACGCGGATCTCAACATCTACTACCGTTGCATCACGCGAGGCGTGCTGGGGTCGATCATTCCCGTGGTTTATAACAACGGAAACCAGATCCTGCAAATGCCGGGGTACGTGGTGTTTCGCAACGAGATGATCCATGAAAGCCGCGTGATCCCGCTGGATGGGCGTCCGCACGTCAGCCAGGACATTCGCCTGTATATGGGCGATTCGCGAGGCCATTGGGAGGGCAATACGCTGGTGGTCGAGACGACAAATTTCACCGACAGCGATGCCATCGGCTCCAACGGAGCAGGCTATCCGGGCGATCCGGGCCATCACAGCTCGGATTTGAAGTTGACGGAGCGGTTTACGCGCGTCGACGCGAACACGCTCAACTATCAGGCCACCATCGACGATCCCAAGACGTGGACCAAGCCCTGGACCATTCTGATTCCCCTGACGCGCAACGACAATTATCAGCTTCTCGAGTATGCGTGTCACGAAGGCAACATTGCCATGGGAGACATCCTCAGCGGCGCTCGGGCGGATGAAGTCAATAAGTGAAGAAGGATTCCAAGTAGCGAAAGGAAAGAGCCGGAATGCGGACAACGTTAGCGATTGTGATTCTAGCCGTAGTGCCAGCCTGGGCGCATCATGCCTTTCAGGCCGAGTTCGACGATAAGAAGCCGGTCAAGCTGACCGGCAAGGTCACCGATATGGAATGGATCAACCCCCATGCCTGGATCCATATTGATGTCGTGGGGCCGGACGGCAAGGTGACCAACTGGATGGTGGAATGCGGCAGCCCCAATATCATGCTGCGGCGCGGATTTTCGAAGCGGTCGCTGGAAGTGGGAACGGAACTCACCATTCAGGGCTATCAGGCGAAGAATGGGCAGAACAAGGCCAACGGCAGCAACGTGACGTTCAAGGACGGGAAGAAGTTGTTCGTCGGCGGATCGAATCCGGACATTCCAGAGGATCAAAAGTAGCAGGAGGTCTCATGAGGGTTCTCGCGTCTCTTGCAATCGTGGTCGTGGCGTCGATGCCATTAGCGGCTCAGGCTCCGGCGGTCAAATCCGCGGCACCCGCTGTAAAGCCGGCTCCGAAGCCGTGGACTCCGCCCAAAACATCGTGGGGCGACCCGGACCTTCAAGGGCAATGGCCCGCTACCGCCAACATACCCATGCAGCGGCCCGCGAACCTCGGCGAACGTGCGACTCTGACCGATGAAGAACTCGTGCAGAGGGAACAGCAGGCGCAGAGACAGTCGGAGGCGGACAGCGAAGAATTCGCCAAGGGAAGCGGGACGGTCACCATCAATCCGCCGTCCTACTGGGTGGAGCACGGCAAACCCAACCGGCAAGCATCACTCATCGTCGATCCTCCGAATGGAAGAACACCTCCTATGACTGCGGCGGGGCAGGCCGCGGTGAAGGCGCTGAACGAGGGACGAGGCCCCGGTAATCACTTCCCCAGTGTGGTCGACTCCTGGACAGACTTCGACATCTACAGCCGCTGCATCACGCGCGGCGTCGTCAACAGCATGCTGCCGACGCTCTACAACTTCGGCAATGAGATCGTGCAGGCTCCCGGATTCGTGGTGATCCGCAATGAAATGATTCACGAGACTCGCGTGATCCCCTTGGACGGGCGTCCGCACGTCGGAAAAAGCATCGCGCTCTATATGGGCGACTCGCGCGGACACTTCGAGGGCAACACGCTGGTGGTGGAGACGACGAATCTGAAGGACCAACCCGGCGTCGCCGGCGGCCTGTTCACAGACGCCGCGAAATTGGTCGAACGGTTTACCCGCATTTCGCAGAACGAACTGAGCTACGACCTCACCATCAGCGATCCCAACACGTGGACCAAGCCCTGGACCATCCACATGCCCTACAAGCTGGATCCTCACTACACAATCTACGAGTACGCCTGTCACGAAGGAAATTACATGATGCTGGACGCGCTCACGGGGGCTCGCGATTTGGAAAAGAAGGGGCAGAGCACAAAAGTAGATCGGGGCGCCGCTGGCGGGGCTCTTCCCAATCAGTAGCCACAAATCACACCGGCGCGGTCGCCGGCAGACTTCGCGATGCTGGATGCGGTGGCCGCGCTGCAATGGGTGCAGAAGAATATCGCGGCATTCGGCGGGGACCCGAAGCAAGTGACCACCTTCGGAGAATCGGCCGGCGCCGGATTGATCGCCAACCTAATAGCGGCTCCGCAAGCCAAGGGACTGTTTCATCGAGCCATTGACGAGAGCAGATCCTGGACTACGGCGCAGATCGGCACGCTTGCCGACGCCGAGCAGACTGGCATGAAAATCGCCGACACGCTCGTGGCTGGGTGATGCGGAATTGGGCGCAGCTCGACGCCAAGTCAGGGAAGTCGAAGTTCGCCCCAATGTGCATGCTCGGCGACGCACACATCGGAGATGCAATACGTGTTCGGGAATCCTCGCAACACGCCCTGGACTGACGGAGACCATAGCGTGTCGGACACGATGTCTTCTTTCGTCTGCAGCTCAATCCTGTTCGCCGAGAGTCTGGACGTACGTCTTGCCGTATGGATAGAAGAGGTCCTTGCGGCCTTGCTGCCAAGCCGCTTTGAGTTCGGGAGTCGTGATGTCCCAGTCCGGCCGGCATTTCCTTGTAACGGCACGCAGGTCCTGCCGAAGATCTTCCAAAGTGGGCCGGCCGAAGAACCAGTAGCCGTTGTAGATCTTATAAATGACAAGACCGGGCTCAAGCACAATCACATGGGGAATCATTGGATTGTGGATAGGATCCGTGTATTCGGCGATATCGAGATCTTTTTGGACGATCCGTCCCGCATCCGAGAGGAATGGCCAGTGGGCGCCAACACCGGTGCGATACTCATTCGTCTCAGTGATATTGTCGGTGCTGATCGTGACCAGCCGGCAATAGGCAACTTCGAGCTCGCGATGGAGCTGCACCAGCCCTTCCGCCTGCCGGCGATCCTTGGGGCAGAACCCTCCGCGGCTGAGCACGACAACCATCGGATGTTGCGCCTGTAGCTCGGAGAGCTTCCGCCGTTTCGCGGTGTGGTCGGAAAGCTCATAGTCGGGAAAGATGGCCCCTGGAACAATGTCAGATCGCATGTAGGAATCCTCAAAACCCGGCGAAATCCCGGACCAATGCAGCAATCTCATCCGCGGCCGTGTCCAAAGCGAAATGGCCCGCGTCGAGAACGTGCACCTGAGCTGCCGGGACATCCCGTCGATAGGCTTCCGGCTCGGAGAGATCGAACGAGAGGTCATGCTTCCCCCAGATCACCAGCAGGCGCGGCTGCTTCTCTCGCATCCAGGCTTGCCATTTGGGGTAGGCGTCCACGTTGGTTCGATAGTCGTAGAACAGGTCGCTTTGAATGTCCGCCTGCCCTGGCTGAGTCAGGAACGCGAACTCGTCGGTCCATAAATCAGGGTCGTAGCGATCCACGTTCGGATCGTTTCCGAGGTGGCGGGTACGCGTCGTAGGCAGGGAGAGCAGGTTGATTCGAAGATTGTTCTCATGCGCCGCGCGATCTTTCCAAAACTCGCGCCGCGGATTCCAATTCGCGCCCAGGCCTTCGTTGTGCGCCACAGCGTCCTGGACGATGAGAGCCTCCACGCGCTCTGAGTGCGCAAGCGCCATGCGAAAGCCCACGGGACCGCCGTAATCCTGCATGTACAGCGTGTAGCGCGAGAGTCCCAGCGCTTCTGTGAAATGATTCATGATCTCTGCGTAGCGATCGAAAGTATACGCGAAAGTCTTGGGGTCGGGCCAGTCGCTATGTCCGAAGCCCGGGTAATCGGGTGCGACAAGGTGATAGCGATCGGAAAGCCGGGCGAAAAGCGGCTCAAACATTCGCGACGAAGAGGGCAGTCCGTGAAGTAAGAGGATCGTCGGGCCATCCTTCGGTCCCGTTTCCCGATAGAAAATGGAAAGTCCGTCCACTTTCACCGTGCGATAAAAGACGTGGTGTGACATGCGTGTCTGGATCCTTTCCGCGCTAAGAAGTCGTATGTTTCTGGCGGCGGTTCGCGCTCCACTGCATAACCGGCCCGGCGATTTTGGAAACGTCCTCAACCAATGAGTTCAAGAAAGCCGGTACGTCGGTGCAAGCCGAAAGGCTGGCGCTTTGCCCGGCCCACATCGGCACAAGATCGAACCGGCCTGCCGCCTCTGCCCCGATCGAGAGGTTTCTGACGAGTCCTCGTTGCAGTGGATATGGCAGAATCTCGGTCCCCTCCCGGTTCAACTCCTCCATTATGCGGTTATGGATTCCGCGTGCGAGTCTTCCCGTGAAGCCCTTGGTCAGCGCGGTGCGTCCGGCTTGTCTCCCTAACAGAGCTTCGCGATGAAGGCGGCTGGCTCCGGATTCCTCGCACGCCAGAAATGCCGTTCCCATTTGGACGGCTTCTGCACCGAGAGCCAGGGCGGCGATTACGCCTCGTGCATCTCCTATACCGCCGGCAGCAATCACCGGCACATCCACGATGTCGACGACCTGAGGTACCAGTGACAACGTGCCTGTGAGCGAGTCCTCCGCGGCCCGGAGGAACGAACCGCGATGCCCCCCGGCCTCAAAACCGGAAGCGGCGATGGCATCCACGCCGGCCGCCTGAAGTGCCGCAGCTTCATCGGGTGTTGTCGCCGCGCCGATGGTGACGATGCCTTTGGCCCGGCACTCCTCTAAAATCTCTTTTGGCGGAAGTCCGTAGATGAAGCTGAATGCCGGCACCTTTGCGTCCAGTAACACGCGAGCCTGATCTTCAAATCGGATCGGCGAATACCGTTTGTACGCTGGGCGAGGCGCTCCCAGTGCATCGAGATGCATGGCAAGCGGCGCGAGGCTCCGGTTGAATGCGCCTTCATCCGATGTTCGGGCGCCTTCGTCTTCCATCCACACCCACAAGTTCATGGCGAACGGCTTCGACGTAAGCGAGCGAATCTCCGCGATCACGTCTTTGATCGCGTCCGGAGCCAAGCCGTGCGCACCGAACGATCCGAGTCCGCCGAAGTTGGAAACAGCCGCCGTCAATCTTTGCGACGACAACCCGCCCAGCGGACCCTGAATGACGGGGAAGTTGATGCCGAGTTTTGCCGTGAGCCGATTCCGATTCCAGGGTTTATGCGATGAAAGAGACGCAGGCATCAGCCGGATACCTCGAAGATCGCTTCCAGCTCGACCGGTGTTCCGAATGGAAGGCTCTCTACTCCATACACCAGGCGCGACGACGTTTTGTCTTTTCCCAAAATGTCACGTAGAAGTTCGGAGGCAGCATCGGCAACTTTCGCGTGGTCGGAAAAATTCCCGGCTGTCGCGATATAGACGCCGAGCCTGACGACTCGGGAGATCCTGTCCAGCGATCCAAGGTGCTGTCTCGCCACGGCGAGCACATTCAGAGCGGCGGCGTAAGCAGCACTGCGTCCTTGCTCGGTGTTCAACTCCTTTCCGACGCGGCCGAGGAATCTCGGTTCGTGGCCCACCGTTGGGAGCATTCCGGTCAGGAATAGGAGATTTCCCGTTTGCACCGCAGGCACGTAAGCGCCAAACGGAGTCACTGCGGGAGGCAGTTCAATGCCCGCGGCCGCGAGTCTCGTTTCTGTGTTGTTTACCATTTTGCGTTATGCGCACCTGAGCCTACGTGCGGCACCTCCCCGGTCACACGACGAGCTTCTGTAAGATACACGATCGCCTCGACAATGTCGACAACGTCTGAGATCACGGCGACAAGCTCCACGAACTTCTTAGCGTCGCATGTATGCATCGGGGAATTGACTGCCCCAATCATGCCGCCCTCTCAGCAAGATGACGAGATCTCAGAGGAAACCCGGGAAGTGGGGTATACTCCGGCTGGAAGCAGAAGGTGAGAAAATCGGAGTGGGAGTTAACGAATGTTGAAGCGAAAAAAAATCGTAATGGTTGTCGCGGTCGTCGCCACGTTCCTTGCAACGTGGACCGCGCCGGGGACTTCGGCCGCACAAGCCGCGAATAAGCCGAAGGATAACCTTGCGCTAGGAGAAGCCGATGTCAAGCAACTGCTTCTCCTTATGGATGCCGATCAGAACGGCAAGATTTCCAAGGACGAGTACATGCGGTTTATGGCCGCCGAATTTGACCGGCTGGACAAAGACAAAAATGGGGAGCTGGACGTCAAGGAACTAACGCAGTCGGCATTCCGCGTAACCCACTCCGGGCATCGCTAACTCCGGTTAATCGAACCTTCTAATTCGAGATCGTCATCACCGGATTCGGGTAAGGGCCGCCGAACGCGTTGGACGCTTGCCCGGAAATGGTGATCACCACCGGATAAGTACCCTTGGCGAGTTGCGGAACCAGGAAATTGGCTTGGTACAGGCCGATGGATCCCGCGGTCAAACCCATGTAAACCACGGTGGCGTTCATGCCTCCTACCGTCACGGAGTTGTTTCCGGTGACCGGCGATTGCCCAGGGGGCGCGGGTGAACCCGACACAAGTTTTCCCGAGGCTTGGACCGGTCCTCCACCGGTGAAGTAAGCCACCACTTCATCTCCGACGGCGGCGGGCGTGGTTGGTGAGTTCACAGTGATGTTGTCCTTATTCACCACCACCGCGCGATTGTTGCTATAGAACAGAAGTCCGGGCGTGCCCGTAGCGGGCACATAGACCGCCGCGGCATTGCTGGTCGCGGTCCCATTGGTGACGATCACGGTGGCGACGGCGCCTCCTGGGATGTCCCAGGGCATCTGGGCGTCGATCTGGCCCGAATCCACATAGTACAAAGGAGCGGCTTCTCCGTTCACGGTCACTTTGGTACTCAGCAACGTCGTTGGGAAAGGAACGGAAGTCGCGCCGGCGCTCCTGTTAGCCGCGGCCAGCCCCGACCCGAACAGAGCAAAAGCGCTGCCCGGCGGGGTGGCATTGACGGCGTAGCTGAATACATTCGTGATTGATGAAGTGGGATTCAGAAACGCCGAATGCACGGTGCCCAAACGCATGAACGCGGAATTGGACTCCAACAGCTCGACGTTCTCGCCGTGTAAGCCCTGGATCACGAAGTTCAGTGTGTTGGTCTTGCCGGCAGAATCGGTAAGTGTGGCGGACGCCAGGCAGGCAGTGGTAACTGAGTAGGTCCCGGTAGCCGTGATCGCGGCGGGCGTTGTGCCGGCCGACGTGATGATATAGCTGGCCGTTACATTGCCTTGCCCGTCGAATTGCATCACCCCGCCTTCATCGGCGCCGCCGGTCAGCGCCGTCCCGGACAGCGTGGGCCCGGATGCGTCGTAGGTATACGGACCCGACAAAGTAGACGTCGCGCAGGACGGGATAGAGTTCCGATTGTTGCTCCCGCTGCCGGAATAGACGTAAGTTGCGTCCGATCCCGTGATGTCGAATTGGGTACCGCTGCCCCAGACCGCCAGCGAGAACGTGGCCGCATCTCCCGTGTTGAGGGTAATCGTTCCGAAACAGGTGGATGGGATCGTATAGGTTCCCGAATATGTGAACGTCTTTCCAAGAGCCAGATTCGTGTTGACGGTCCCGGTCATGGTGACGCTGCTCACGCCGTCGAAAGTGGCGGTGCCGATACTTTGCGACGTGGCCACGGAGGCTCCCGCGGCAGAAATCGCCCGCCCACTCAGAGTCAGCGAGTATGTTCCGCTCAAGTTTGAAGCGGCGCAACTTCCGCCGCCGATAGTTTGGGAAAACACCGGCGTGGCCAAGAGCCAGGCGAAAGACAACAGCACTGCGTTGCGTCCGTCCATCATATTTTCCCCCCATTGGCGGCTTCCAGCGACAGCTTGGCGAGGATTCCCCCGGCGGGCGGATCGCCCACTCCTTGATTCGCTGCCGCCGGAGCCGGCTGGCCATAGACCACGTGGGCGGAGCCGCTCACCTCGAGGCTGCCGCTTTGAGCCAAGACCACGTCAAAGCCCCCATTTGCCGCGGAAGCGTTGTAGATGCTGAAGCTCATCGCAACGGTGTCGCCCTTCGAATCGGTAACGGTGGCCGATCCGACGCAGGTACTCGATACGGAATAAGATCCTGTTAGCGTTAGCGTGGGCGTCTTGGTGCCCGCGACGCTCGCGTTCACCGTCAGGTTGCTGACTCCGTCGAACTGGAACAATCCGGATGCGGCCGCGGTGCCGTTGACCACGCCCGGCGCCAGACTATATCCATTACTTGTAAATACGTAAACGCCAGAGAGCGTCGCCGCTGAGCAGCCAGTCGCCTGCGTGGTTCCACTCGCCATATAGCTGTAGATAGCGTCGGTTCCGGTTGCAAGAAAGGACACACCCTGGTTATAGAGCATGAGATTGAGTGTGACACTGCCGCCACTTGTGATCGTCACCGTGCCGGCACAGTTGGATTGAACTGTAAAACTCCCCCCCCACGTCAGCGGAGTTCCAATAGACTGGAGCGTGTCCGCTGTGGTCGTTATCGTGACTTTGTTCAACCCGTCGAAAGTCGCCGAGCCGTTTCCCAGGATCACATTCGACAAGTTCCCCGCCGACGTGATCTGCCTCCCTGAAAGGGTGAAGGCGTAGGTTCCGGTCAAGTCTGCAGAGTCGCAAGTATTGCCCCCGATCGCGGGTTGCGCGACTAAGGGTGCTGCGAGCAGGCAGGAAAGGGTAAATAACAGATTGCATGGACGCTTCATGCACGAATCCTCCGAATTGGATTATACCCGGATTCTCGACCTTTGTTGTGGTTTTGAAATGAACCTACCCGTGATATGTCGCGGAGGCCGCGACGCGAGCCGCGATATCGCGCGGCACCATCCACGGTATTCAATTTGTTTTCAATATCTTAGAGATGGTCATCTCGTTGCAATACTTCTTTTTTGAAGGAGATTCATGTCGATCGGGCAGATTCAAGTGTTAGTTGTAGAAAGCGATGAGGTGAACGCACAAGTTGCTCGGACGATGCTGGAGCGGCTGGGGTGCCGGGTGGACACGGCGGAAAATGGCGCAGAGGCGGTCGAGCTATTCCCCAAAACCAGCTATGACCTCATCTTCATGGCCTGGCAAATGCCTTTGATGGATGGCTTGGAAGCAACCGCGAGGATTCGCGCCTTGCCAAGGGGCCGGGTGACTCCCATCGTGGGCACCAGCGCACGCATCGGCCGATTGGAGTGCCTGGCCGCAGGGATGAACGATCTCATGCCCAAGCCCTTCCGGATCGAAAACTTGAAGATCGAGTTGTCGAAGTGGACCCGCTGGCAGGAAGACCTCCAAATCGGGGCCGGGCTCTAATCGGGATCTGGCTGGCTCCCCCGACTTGCAAAAAGCGAGTTATCCTGGGAACCGACCCGCGCCATGAATGCCGTAGAACCAATCGGCGATCTGGAACGCATCGTCTTTGAAATTTCCAAAGGCGTGTGGAGCAATACGGGAGAAGACTTCTTTCGCTCGCTGGCGCGTCAATTACTGCACACGCTTCACGCCGATTTCGTTCTGGTGGGTGCTCTGCTGCCTGGCAATGAGCGCGTCCGCACCTTGGCGGCGCATTCATCCGACGGCGAATTTCCGGCCTTCGAATATGAGCTTTCCGGCACGCCTTGCGCCGGTGTTGTCGATAAACGCCTCTGCGTGTACGCGGAAGGCGTGCACCGGCTGTTCCCGACGGACATGCAATTGGTCGAGATGGGAGCCGAGGGATACGTCGGGTCGCCGCTGATGAATTCCGATGGCCGGTGTCTGGGATTGATCTGCGCCATCACTCGCCGGGCACTCACGAATCCCAAGTTGGCCGAAGCCACGCTCCAGATATTCGCGGAGCGAGCCGCCGCAGAACTGCAACGCCAGCAGTACGAGGAGGCGCTGGCTCGCGCCGAACAACGTTCCCGCGATTTCGTAACCCACGGCAACGAGGCCGTTATCCGCATGGCGCTGGAGCATCCGATATCCCTGGACGCCTCCGACGAGGAGCAGATCGAGCACTTCTACCGTTACGCTTACGTCGCCGATTCCAACGATCAGGCGGCCGCACTGTTTGGCCGGAGCGGAGCGCCTGAGTTGATCGGCGCTCGACTGGAGTCCATCAGCCCCCGCTCGGGTGCGCAGCAGGAGGAGCGCCTCCTCGCCTTCATCCACGCGGGCTACCGCTTTTCCCAAGTGGAGCGGAACTTCGGCGGCCGCACCATTCTCATGACGCGCGACGGCATCATCGAAGATGGGAAGTTGTTGGGCGCCTGGGTTACCGGGCGCGACATTTCGCCTTTGAAGGAAGCCGAAGCGCAGGTGCAGAGCTTGAATCGGGAGCTGGAGCATCGGGTGGAGGAACTCAGCGAGTTGCGGGCGCGCCTGGAGCAGGACAACGCCTACCTGCGAGAGGAAATTCGCGAGGATCTGCACCTCGACGACATGGTCGGGCACGGCCCTCGGTTCTTGGAACTCGCCCGCCGCGTGGAACTGGTGGCCTCCACCTCGGCGACGGTGCTCATCACGGGTGAAACCGGCACCGGAAAAGAATTGGTCGCGCGTGCGATTCACAATCTGGGGCAGCGCCGCGAGCGTCCGCTGGTGAAAGTCAACTGTGCTGCGATCGCCGCTGGAATGGTGGAAAGCGAATTATTCGGCCACGTGAAGGGATCGTTCACCGGCGCGACGGAGCGGCGCATCGGACGCTTCGAATATGCCCACGGAGGCACTCTGTTCCTGGATGAAGTGACGGAGCTGCCGCTCGAAATCCAGGCCAAGCTGCTGCGCGTGCTGCAGGAGCAGGAGTTCGAACCGGTGGGTTCGAATCGAACGGTGAAGGTGGACGTGCGGCTGCTGGCCGCCACCAACCGCAATCTTGCCGAGGCTGTGCGCGAAGGCCGCTTTCGCATGGATCTGTATTACCGCCTGCTGGTGGTGCCGGTGGAGGTCCCGCCCTTGCGCGAACGGCGGGAAGACATCCCGGCGCTGGCGGCCCACTTTATCAAGCGCTACAGCCGGCAGTTTGGCCGGCGCGTCGAGAGGATTTCCGAATCCGTGAAACGGCAGTTGATGGCCTACGATTGGCCGGGAAATATTCGGGAGTTGGAAAACCTGCTGGCTCGCGAGGTGGTCCTGTGCCGGGGAGCCGTGCTGGATGCGTCGCTGTCCCTAGCGACGCCAGTGGCGAGTGCCGGACCTGCGGAAGGGGCTCCGCGCAGCATGGAAGAGGCCGAGCGTAGCCACATCGAGAACGCGCTCGTCTCCGCGGCTTGGGTTCTGGAGGGACCGAAGGGCGCGGCCGCGATGCTCGGTCTGAATCCCAGCACCCTGCGCAGCCGCATGAAGCGCTTGGGCATCCAGCGGCCGTAGGCGCTGTTACTTGCCAAAAAGCGTCGTCGGCCGGTTCATCTCGCTTCCAGTTGGGATTTGGTGGAGTTTTTCACCGATCCACAGGATCAACCCAGACGTTACGCAGGGAAGATCGTATATCGCCCGATGATAGCCGGTCTGCTGCTGGACCAGATATCCAGCTGTGAGGCCGAGCAGCGCGCCGACGGCGGCCCAGAGCATCCGCGGAAGCCAACGACGCGGAGCTTCCAGCCCGGTCGCCATCAGGTTCTTGCACGTGATTAGAAACTGCGCCCATCCACCCAATCCGATCAGCATGGCAACGTCGGCAAGCCACAGCGGCTTCAGGATCAAGGGCGCGAAAGTGAAGATCAAGGCAGAGCCCAGCCAGAAATTCTTGCGTCCCAGCAGTCTTCGAGTGCGCTTCAGGGATTCCGCTTCCAAGCCGGCTGGAGCTTCGAGCGGCGGCAGCGAATCCGTGCCGGCGGCCTCCACGATCTCGCGCAGCTCCAGGTCCTCCGCAAGGAACGCCTCCACGACCGCGCGTGTGTCCGCGCTGGCTTCGCCCGCCAGATACACCGGCAGCAAATCCCGAACAATATTCTTAGTGACCTGAACTTCTCGCATGAACGGCTCCCTTCCGGCGCTCCGCTAGAAACAGGCGGGCGCGGTGAATCTTGACCTTGACCGAGGAAAGCGATAGACCGAGAATGCGGGCGATCTCCTCGTAGGAGACGCCCTCCTGAGCGCGCAGCAGCAACGCCGCGCGATCTGTCTCCGGCAGTGTTTGCAAATCGGCGAGCGTATCGCGCAGGGCCTCTTTGGAGACAACATCCCGCACGGCGGTCTCAGGGACGGAGTGAGTATCCTCTAACTGGGCCTGCTTTCCTTTGCGCCGAAGATCGTGCAGGAAAAGATTGCGCGCAATCGTGAACAGGTATCCCCGGACGGTTTCCATGCGAACCACGGCAGCCGAATCCCAGATGCGCAGAAACGTTTCGGAGACGATATCCTCAGCCAGCGCCGCATCGCCGCTCAGATAGTAGGCGAATTGATACACCGCCCGGGAGTGATTCCCGTACAGCTCAGTAAAGCTGGCGGCTTTGGCAGTGCCTTTGGCGTCTGACATCCCTATTCAGACTATCCATGAGACCGCTGAAAGTTACGCTTTGGCCAGCACGCTGCCGTAGCCCATGGCGCGGGGGCTGAGTCCCACCAGACGAACTGCATTCATCAAAGCGTGGGGCGTGCTCGAGACCACCGGCACTTTGCACTTGGCTTCCAGCGGCACCAATAGGTCGATGGTGCTCAACCCGCCACAGGAGATCAGCAACGTGTCGGCCTGGGGAACGGTCATGCATGCTTTCGCGGCGAAATCGAATAACTCCGCTGGCGTGACTGCGTTGGTCGCGCGAATCAGGTTCAATCCCTTCATGGTGAGCACTTCGAAGCCGCTCTCTTTCAAGAACCGCTCGAAGGTGGCGTTGACGACGTCGGTATACGCCGTGGCGACGGCGATGCGCTTGGCGCCGGCGACCTTCAGGCCGTCCACGATCCCGCTGGACATCGAGGTAGCGGGGAGCCCCGTCGCCTGATGCACTCTGTCGATCAGCTCCTGGTTAAAGGCCGCGCCCTTGTAGAACGTGAGCGAGGTTCCCATGATGGATATCGCTGTGGCGCCGCGCTCCTTGAGCTTAAGCGCCGAGGGCACGATGCGGGGAACGGCTTCGTCGTAGCTCTCAATGGTCATGCCGTTAAACGCCAGGCCTTCGGCGAGAAAGGTCACGCCGTGAGGATAGAGCAGAGTGGCTTCCGGCGGAACCGGGTTGTTGGCAGGCGGGAAGATCATGCCCAAGACCGGATCCGCGACGGGCTCGGCAGCCAATGGAACGGCGAGCGCGGCCAGTGCCGCTGCGGACTGGACAAACTGGCGTCTGGAACTGCTGGTCATGGGAAGGACGCCTACGCAGTCTTACGCCGTCTTACTGAGTCGCCGCCCCGTTACGGGATTCACGCCCTTGCGCTTGGCCTTGGCCCAGCGCTTCTTGGCTGCCAGAGAGATGTTCTTCCTGCCTTCGGCCGACAGACGACTCGATCCGGCCTTTTCTGCCTTCGGCGCTTTGTCTGCCGGCTTACTCTTGCCTGCTCCGTTGGCAGGCTGCGAATGCACCATCTTCTTTGCCTGCACGACATTTGCTTTCGCCGAGCCGAGCAGATCTTCCAGGCCATTCTTTTTGTCCGGCAACCGGCCGATGACGTTAGACAGCAACGCCACGACCTTGTTCAGCCGCTTGAGGGTTTTCTTGGTTTTCATCCGTGCGCTCCTTGGGTCCTTTTAGGGTACTACTAAGTGACAACTGAGTTACAGCCCCCGCGCGGAGCCCGCCGCTAAGTTACAATTGACTCACTTTCCGACGAGGTGAGTCGCGTCAAGTTCAGACCCACAGTGTCCACCACCAGCGTGGCGCGAAAGGAGCGTGGCATTACCTCGCTGGTTCCAGCCGGATCAGCTCACCGGGGTCTTCATCGGTCAGGACATAGACCAGCCCATCAGGACCTTGGCGGACGTCGCGGACACGTTTCTTCATGTCTGTGAGCAAAGATTCGCGGGCGGTCTCGTCCCAATTTTCGTTGAAGACAATTCGCTCCAGGTGGCCCACACCTTGCACCGCACCGCCCAGCATCGCGCCCACGAGAACGTTGTTTTTCCAGTCCGGGAAGCGGTCGCCGGTGTAGAACGCCATACCGGAAGGGGCGATGGACGGAGCCCAGAAAACGATCGGTCCGACCATGCCTTCCTTGAAGCTGACGATCTGGGGCCCGGAATAATCGCGGCCGAAGCTGACCAGCGGCCAGCCGTAGTTGGCGCCGGGTTTAATGATGTTGATTTCATCGCCGCCATAGGGGCCGTTTTCGTTGTTCCACAGGTCGCCAGTGACGGGATTAAATGCCAGCCCCAAGGAATTTCGATGACCCATGGAGTAGATCTCGGCCTTGTATCCGGCGCGTTTTTCGAATGGATTGCCGGGAGCGGCCGTACCGTCGTCGCGCAGGCGCAGGATCTTGCCGCGAAGGCTGGAGCCTTCCTGGGCGGCGTTGCCGTTCGACGCGCCGGTGGTCATGTACAGCATGCCGTCGCGTCCCCAAGCCAGGCGCGAACCGGAGCCTCCGTCGCCGGCCCAGGAATCGCACACCAGAATGTCTTTCACGTCCATTAGCTGGCGGCCTTCCAGGCGGCCTCGCGCGAGCGTGGTCGCGACCTGGTCCGGTCCGACGTCCTTGGTATAGGTGAGATAGACGAAGTGATTCTGGGCGAAGTTGGGATGCGGCAGGATCTCCATCAACCCGGACAATCGCACCGAATGCACGGCAGGCACGCCAGCGATGGGTGTGGGATCAAGGACGCCATCGTGCAGCAGGCGCAGTTTGCCGTTCCGTTCTGTCACCAGCATATCGCCGCCAGGCGTCCCACTGGGCAACCAGGCCAGGCTCCATGGGTGAAAGAAGCCGCCAGCCAGGACCGTCGCCTTGATCACGCTCTCGCCGGCCTTCTTGGCTTTATCCTTCCCTTGCGGCTGCCCCTGCGTGTGGATGGGTAGCAGAGCGGACGCCGCGAATACAGCTACGGAAAGCACGACGGCGTGCGGGGAGCGTATCATGACTTGGGTCCTCCAGACTAACGTCGTTGAAGGTATCATGCTGGGTGGTTGCATGCAACAGAGCGTGATGAAGGATGACCACGTCAATTTCGACCCACCGTTGCATCCACCCGCGCATCACTTCTCGCGCCGCCTGAGTCACGAGCCCCGCGTATCTTTCACATGAGTGACCTATTGCTTCGCGTCTTCAAGCTGGGTCGTGGTGTCCACGCTGAATCGCAGATAAGCGGAGTACTGGCCATCGTTGGTGTGGTTGCGATCGTCGGCAAAGTCGCGGTAATGCAAGATGAAATGGAACGGGAGGATGACTTCGTTGCCGGCCACACTGGCGGCTTTGTAGTCCAGTGTCAAGTCGAAAAGCTGCATTTGGAACTTGGCGGGAATCAAGGTGCATTTCATCTCCAGCCGCATCACCGCATGGGTTTGAGCATCGGCAAAGACGAATCCCTCGAAGGGCACCCGTACACTTCCGCGGGATCCGTTGAGGACGTAGCCGCGGCGCTGCGGAACATGAAAAGCGATGACGTCCACTTTGCGTTTGTTCAGCGTGGCGGAGTGGTCCCACTGAAGATCGGCGCCAGTCGCCGGTTCGAAGATGACGTCGAGAAGAGCTCCAAACTCGCCTTCGCTTGTTTCCTTCAAGTGATCGTCAGCGTCCTCTGTCGCCGGGCGGCCATCGATTCGCGTGATCTTGCGAAGCTCTTTGCCGTCGACGAAGCTGAGCTGTTCTTCGATCTTGGTCAGCTCCACGGCCCCGCTTGCCTGGCCAATGCCCGCGGGACTCTTAATGTGCCGCGTTGTTATCGTGCAGGTATAGTTCGGCAGGCTCTTCGTATAACCCAGGACGTATTCGCGGACTGCGTCGACTGCCACCGATTTGGAAGGATTTGGCGCGTCCTTGGTGTTGTTCGTCTGGGCAAGCAACGGACCCGCGATTAGGATCAGTGTGTAAGAAAACGCGCGCCGCATCGTTATTTGCCTCCTGAAGTGTTATTTCCAAACAATGGAACCGTAACGGACCCGGCGGCTCCGGTAGCCCGATCCTGCACGACTACGCGAAGAGTCCCCTTTGCTCCGACCGTGTCAATTGACTCGACTGTTTCGATGCCATTTTCGAGAAAGGTGTCGTATTCATCGTCCGGGATGTTGACTTTCAGCGTCTTGGTAACCAGTTTTCCCGACTCGCGGACAAAGAACGAGACATCAACGAGACCGGATCGCTTGGAGTCCTCATGCTGAAGCGCCAGATCCCGGGGATCGATCTTGACTTTGACGAGGAGGGAGCCGGGCCGGGCCGGGTCCGGAGCAGGCTCGGCGGTTACATCCACCTGACTGAGGTCGAGGGGATCCTTGAGTAACTCGTCCAGAGTTAACTTGGGGCGAGCCGGCGCGTTCGCAGTCGGCACGGCGGTTTGGGGTGCGGCCGGCGGCTGACGGCTCGCGATGTAGCCGGGGCGATAGCGGATGTCAAGCGTTTTGCCTCGCGCCGCTCCGTTCTTGCCCACCATTAGCGTGAGGGCGTGAAACTTGTTATCCAGCTTCTCCTCCTTTGGGGAGAAGGCGAGGACATAGCCGTCCTCCGCGTCTTCCAGGGCCGTTTTTATGGCCAGAGAGATGTCGCGGCTATCCATGAAAGCGACGCCTCCGTTCGCGGCGGCCAGAGCGGCGTTGGCCTGCTCCCGGTCCAGTTCATTTCCTGGGCCTGGGGGCGGCGGCGGGGCGCCGGCGCGGCCTGCTACACGGCTATCCTTGAGCCATCCGGCAACTCCCGAGGGACCCACGGCCCGCGCGAGCACGGGATAAAGATGTATGTTCGCCCGGGCCAGGAATTGAACACCGGCCGAGCCGGGCCGATCCGATATCCACACCAGGTTCTTGCGGCCCGGCATCCGCGACAATTGCTCAGCGATCTTTGCGATGGCATCCGTCGTAATTCGCTGGCGGATTTCGGCGTAGACCGGATTATCATCGACTGCGTTGTCGGTCGCGCCCATATCCTCCCCGTTGGCGAGGAGGACAAAGAGTTCGTCGGGGCTCCACTTTTTCACGGCTTGCGAGACGGCGCCGGATTTGTCGGTGAAGTCCTGAATCACGCGCAGCTCTTTCCCAAGCATGTAAACGGCGATCCGGTCACTCGGTGGAGCAGATTCCAGATACTTCAAGAGCTCGCTGCGCGCGTAGCCTTGCTTTTCAAAAAAGGTGTTGAGCTGGTCGAGCAGCAGCACGGTAACCCCTGGGATGGGATGGCCTGACGGATCGGTGCGGTTAGAAACGGCTCCGGCCGGAAGCGCGCTGGCCGCAGCAGCGCGGGAAGCTTCGCTACGCGGGGCGTAGGGATTGAATACTGTGATTTCCTGCTTCTCGCTCTGGTCGAGCAGCGTGAAATCTTCCTTCTTGAGTCCCGTTACCGGACCGTCCTTATCGCGGACCACGACTTCGACTTGCACAAGGCGCGCTCCCGTGCGGATTACGGCCGGCGAAGTTTGTTGCGGAGGCGGCAACTGAACTTGAAAAGCGAGCGCAGCCGAAACGGACATCGCGATCGCTATCAGGGTTCCCGAAATAGTTCTGGTCATTGTGCATTCCTCTGAGACGGTTTACAGCGGGTGGAAAGTGATCCTCTGAATCTTGCCATCCGGATCGAGCTGGAGCGGGATGATAATACGATTTGACATCGTATGTCAATGCTATTTAATCGTAGTGATGTAGGCCAGCGATTCTGTCACCCCATAACGGGCCAGCGATTTTGTCACCCGCCGAAAGGAGAGGGTGACATTGAGTGAAAAGCAATTGCAACGGATCAAGGTGGTGGAGAATGT
>Ga0070733_10000668_pt1 | contig 27107 bp, 22 predicted proteins | sample Coa_R1_9_FD_66450 | JGI IMG/M metagenome (GOLD analysis project Ga0070733, IMG submission 66450) | Surface soil microbial communities from Centralia Pennsylvania, which are recovering from an underground coalmine fire - Coalmine... | ecosystem: Environmental > Terrestrial > Soil > Unclassified ...
CCGGACACCATCGCGACTGCGGGTCGGCCCGAGGCCCCCATATTCTCAAGAACATCTTGCAGAACAGCCAGTTCGGCCTCCCGGCCATAGAGTTTTTTGGAGATCTGGAATCGATCCGAGATGTCGTATTTCCCTAAAATGAAGGGCGAGATCGTGCCCAGGGCTTCCCACTGCTGCTGACATTGGATCAGGTCTCTCTGCAACCCCAGAACACTCTGGTAGCGGTCTTCCGGAAGCTTGGCGACCAGCTTCAGAACCAGGTCGGAGAGCAGGGAGGGGATTCCCGGATTGACACGTTCGGGGGGTTTCGGCGATCGGGCCATTTGGCAGTGCATCCACCCGAGGAAATCGTCTGCCTCGAAGGGAAGGCGCCCGGTCAGCATTTGGTAGGAGATCACACCCAGTGAATAGAGATCCGCCCGGCAGTCCACCGGACGATTCATCCGACCGCTCTGTTCCGGGGCCAGGTAGGCCAGGTTCCGTCCTGAAAACGCCTCGACGTCGGCATCGCGCCCCCCCTGGGGCTCGATGAGCCTGACCGTTCCGCTCCCGGGATTGACGATGAAGACGTTCGGATTGAGCTTTCGGTGTACGATCCCTTGGCGATGCAGGACGTGCAGCGCCGAGGTCATTGAGATCAAGAGGGAGAAAAAGGGCTTCAGCTCGATCGGCGCGCCGCACCCGTCACCTAGGAAGATTTCATCCGGACCCGGCTGACCGGCTTGATCCTCCATGCCCACGCTGACCCTCCGCTGATCCTTAGATAGAAGGGAAGAGCGACAAAAAAGAACGTCTCATCTTCCAGAAGATGGCCCCTTCTGGTTGAAGATTTTTTACACTATCCTCCTTATGACCCCGTGCTGTCAAGCCGGTAAATTCCTGATGGGCGGACCTCCGGAGATTAACGATGCGCCGTTCTTCCGGGGCAGCTCGGTGCACAATCGGCCATGGCCAGGGGCAATCGAGGTCCGCGCCTTGAAGGCCCCAAAAAGGGGGCGACCTATGCGTTTTACCCTCTCGTCGTTTCGTGTTTAGACCGACCCGCTATTTTAGTTTGCGCCTGAAGCGCGAAATCATTCCCTCATACCTCGAACGGGGAATTGCGATGGACGGACCGGAAATTCTATCCTGGAAAATAAAGGTTCAGACGACAGCATCGACACCGAGACCAAAGCGCCTCTGGCTCTGGCTGCAGACGGTCAGTGTTCAAATCAACCCGAAGGAAGGAATGAGCGATCATGCAGAGGTGGACCGGGGCGCTGTTGGCGTTGATCGTTCTTGGGATCGCCCTGAGCGTCGGATTCTTCTATTCACAGGGTTCCGCCGACTTCTGGGGGCAGGACCGCCAGCCGGTCGCGTTTAGCCATCGGCTTCATGCGGGACGGCTCAGGATCGATTGCCTCTTTTGCCATCGCGGGGCTCAGATCTCACCCGTCGCATCGATTCCGCCCCTATCCCTCTGCTTGAGTTGCCATCGCTCTTTGAAGGCTCAGACACCGGAGACGGAAAAGGTACTGGCCTATTGGAACAGCCGGCAGCCGATCCCTTGGGTTCGCCTCCAGCGGCTCCCGGATTTTGTTCGCTTCACGCATCAAATACACCTCTATGCCGGATTCCAATGCACCGACTGTCATGGCGAGGTCGCCCAAATGTCGGGCACTCCCCGGGCGCCCACCTACGAAATGGGCTGGTGCATTAGCTGCCATAAGCGGAATCGGGCCTCGGAAGACTGCTTCACGTGTCATTACTAGGGACCGAGGGATAACGGATGGATCTGAAGAGACGCGACTTCTTGAAGACCGTGGGATTAACCGCCGCCGGCTCCCTCCTGCCCGGTTGCACACAGGCCAGCCACAAGCTCATCCCCTATCTCCTTCCTGACGATGAGATCATTCCCGGCATTGCCAACTGGTATGCCACCGTCTGCCAAGAGTGCGAGGCGGGATGCGGCATCATCGTCCGGGTCATGGAGGGAAGAGCCAAGAAGATCGAAGGGAACCCGACGCATCCCCTGAACCAGGGAAAGCTCTGCGCGGTGGGACAGGCGAGCCTTCAGGGACTCTATAACCCTGACCGTATCCGGGGGCCCCTCCAGCGGGACGGGACGCGCGGGGAGGAAAAATTCCGGCCGATTGGTTGGGAAGAGGGACTTTCGCGCTGGGTCTCCGCCCTTCAAAAACATCCCAAAGGCGCCGTGATGGTCAGCCGGCCCGTCTTCGGGACACTGGCGCATCTTTTTTCGGAATTCATGCGGGGAATTTCGGGGGAGCTGCATTTTTATCGGCCCTCAGACGAGGTCGCGGTGCGGGCGGCGAACCGCCTCAGCTTCGGAATCGAGTCACTTCCCCAGTACGATCTTGCAAACGCGACCTATCTTCTCTCGTTCGGAGCTCCCTTCGTCGATCGCTGGCTCTCCCCGGTCCATTTCGGTGTCGCTTACGGAAAAATGCGCCAGGGAAGGCCAGGCGTCCGGGGCCAATTTGTGCAGGTCGAACCGCGGCTCTCTCTGACCGGCGCGAGCGCCGACCGCTGGGTGCCGATTCGGCCGGGAACCGAGGGACTTCTGGCGATGGGGATCGGACAGGCGATCCTCAAGAGAGGTCGCGGCCGGCTAGCGAAGGGGGATCGGAGCCGCTTCGAGAGGCTATACGCCCCCTTCCCCGTCGATCGGATCGAAGCGCAAACCGAAGTTCCACGCGAAGACATCATCCGCCTGGCGGACGAATTCTCGAGCGCGGCGGCGCCCTTGGCCATCGGCGGCGGGATTGCGGCCGCTCAAACCAACGGCACCGATACCTTGATGGCGATCAACGCACTCAATATTCTCTCCGGCAATCTCAACCGCCCCGGAGGAATCCGGTTTTTTCAGCCCCCCCGCAACCTCCCTTTCGAAGAGGATCCACCCTCGGGTGAAGAGACCCTGGAAAAGGTTCGGAGCCGATTTGATGAGGGGCGCCGCAGCGTGCTGATGCTCTATCAAGCCAATCCCCTCTTCACGCTTCCTCCCTCGATGCGGTTCGGGGAGGTGTTCAAAAAAGCGGATTTCATCGTCAGCTTCAGCTCCTTTATGGACGAATCGACCGCAATGGCCGACCTGATTCTGCCCGATCATTTCTTCTTGGAGAACTGGAGCGACCATCTCCAAAAGGGGATCATCTCGGTCCCGGCCGTGGGACTGGCACAGCCCGTAGTGATGCCCCTCTACGATACACGCGCGGTCGGGGACCTGGTCTTGAGCGCCGCACGGGCAGAAGGGATGCCCAAGGTCGATCTTCCCTGGAAAAACTTCCGGGAAATGATGCAGGGGCGGTGGCGTGACCTATCGAATCTGCAGGCATTCGAAGATCCTTTTGAGACCACCTGGATCAAACGGCTTCAGCAAGGAGGATGGTGGGGGGCGCCCGGCGATCCGCTCCCGGTCCAAAAGAGGGAGCCGCCTGCCTCCATCGCTCAAGCACGCTTCGAGGGGGATGAAAAGACATTTCCGTTTTATTTTCATCCCTTTCCCTCCCTGGGCCTCAACGACGGTGCGGGGGCAAACCGGCCCTGGCTGCAGGAGCTCCCCGATACGGTGACCACGGCGGTGTGGGGAAGCTGGATTGAGATCAACCCCCGGACGGCCGAGCGCCTGGGGCTCCGAACGGGGGACATGGTTCGGGTGATTTCCGCATTCGGACAGCTCGAGGCCCCTGCCGTTTTATTTCCGGGAACTCGCCCCGATCTGATCAGCATTCCGATCGGACAGGGTCATAGCGCGTACGGCCGCTACGCAAAGGGACGGGGGGTGAATCCCCTTTCGATCCTGGCACCTTTAGTCGATCAAAAGTCGGGGGCACTCGCGAGCGGGGCGACCCGGGTCCGGATTGAACGAGTGGGTCGTCCGGGGAATCTGGTGCTGATCGATCAAACGGCCCAGGGGGACAAGAGAAACTCCGGGGCGGCCAGAGGAGAGGCTTAGATGGATTACACGGATCAGAATGCCCCGCCGGGAGGCCCATATCGGTGGGGAATGGCCGTTGATTTGGATCGATGCACCGGCTGCGAGGCCTGCGTCGTCGCATGCCACGCGGAGAATAACATTCGAATTTCCAGCGAAGAGGAAGCGGCCCAAGGCCGCCAGGTGAATTGGATTCGAATTGAGCGCTATTGGGAGGGAGACTATCCCGAGGTACGGCTGAAGTTCATGCCGGTTTTCTGCCAGCACTGCGGGAGCGCTCCCTGCGAGCCGGTCTGCCCCGTCTACGCCTCCTACCACACTCCCGATGGCCTCAACGCACAGGTCTACAACCGCTGCATTGGTGTCCGTTACTGCGGGAACAATTGTCCGTATTCGGTCCGCTATTTTAATTGGTTCGAACCGCACTGGGAGGAACCGCTCAATGCGCAGCTCAACCCCGATGTAACGGTCAGATCGGTCGGAGTCATGGAGAAGTGCACCTTCTGCGTGCAGCGCATCCGCAAGGCGCAGCAGACCGCACAGCGGGAAGGGCGCCGGGTTCAAGACGGCGAGATCACCCCGGCTTGCGTCCAAAGCTGCCCCTCTGACGCGCTGGTCTTCGGCGATCGGAATGATCCGAAAAGCCGGGTCGCCCAGATGATGAAAAGCGATCGAGGGTCCAAATTGCTCGGGTCGCTTGGGACCGAACCCGCCGTCACCTATTTAAAGAAAGAGAAATGAGGCCGCAGAAGGCCTCGGCGCTTTGTCTGTTTTAAGGTCAACGATGGAAGCCAGAAAAGAGTATTTCTCCTCCTCCCGCCTGGACGGGGAGAACGAGACTTGGAAACAGATCCCGCAGATCAATAACGATCTGCTCGCCCCGCTTCACCAGTTCAGCGGTAAATATTGGGCTCTGATCGCGTTTCTCTCTCTGGTCGTCGCCGCGGGCGCAGCCGCCTGGATCTATCAGATCGAAACCGGGATCGGACAGACCCACCTGCACCTTCCCATCTACTGGGGGATCTATATCGCCTCATTTGTCTATTGGATCGGGGTCAGCCACTCGGGAACCTTTATCTCGGGCGTCTTGCGGCTCTCCCATGCCGAATGGCGCCGTCCGATCACCCGGATCTCCGAGTTGATGACCCTCTTCTCGATCGTCGTTGCCGCCTTATTCATCTTCATCCACCTTGGCCGGGTCTGGCGGTTTTACTATTTGATTCCTTATCCGAATCAGCGGGAAATCTGGCCGAACTTCCGTTCGCCACTGATGTGGGACGCCACGGCCATCTTCACCTATGCCGTGTCGAGCACGATCTACCTCTACCTTCCATTGATCCCCGACTTTGCTCTCGCGAGGGATCGGATGAGCGGTTGGCGGCGGCCGCTCTACGGGCTTCTCTCGGTCGGCTGGAGCGGCACGCAGATCCAATGGCGCTGGCTCCTGATGGCCGTCCGGATCGTTAGCATCCTGATCGTGCTGGTCATGGTTTCGGTCCACTCCATCGTCGGATTTGATTTTGCCGTGGCGCTCGTCCCCGGCTGGCATTCCACAGTGATGGCCCCCTACTTTGTCGTCGGGGCCGTTCACTCCGGCGTGGCGATGGTCGCGGTCGGGCTCTACCTGGCCCGCCGGTACAATCGTCTGGACCGCTATATCGGCCTGGAACATTTTGACAAGTTGGGTAAGATCATGATTGCCATCACCCTCTCCTGGGGGTACCTCTACTTCGTCGATCGCCTCGTGACCTGGTACGGAAAGACTCCCGAGGAAATGGAGGTCATCGATTCGCTCTTTTACGGTCAGTATGCCTCTGTTCAATGGTTCATGGTCTTTTGCAACTTTATCTATCCGATCGTCGCCCTGAGCGTTCCCAGCTATCGAACGTGGCCGCTCGGAATGATGCTGGTCGGCCTGATCATTAATATCGGGATGTACCTCGAGCGGATCATGATCATCGTCCCCGGACTCGGACATCCCCGCCTGCACTATGCCTGGACCCGTTACTTCCCCTCCTGGGTGGAGTTGACCATTCTGAGCGCGTCCTTTGCGTTCTTCGCGCTCATCTATCTTCTGGCGGCGAAGTTTGTCCCCCTGATCTCGATTTGGGAAGAGAAGGAGGGGAGAATCCATGGAGCGAAATAGGGGCGACAGAGTTCCCGAGCCGAAGCGCCTTGGAACGATTTTCGCCCTGTTCCACCCGAGCGTACCGCTGAATCCGATCGTCGAGGCGCTGCGTGCACTGAAGATCTCCGATGAGGCGATCTCCATCTGCTCGGGCCTGCCCTTGGCCGATGCGCCGCCGGCAGCAGATAAAGAGGCCCGGCTCTATCGGATCACCCTCACTGCTGGAGCCGTCGGGATCTTCTTCGGCATCCTGCTCGCCGGGGGAACCGCCATTCTCTATCCGCTTCCGACCGGAGGAAAGCCAATCGTGACCACGCCGGTGGTCGGGATCATCTCTTATGAAACGATGATGCTCTTCGCAATCGTATCGACGTTTCTGGCGACGCTCATCGCCCTCGCCTGGGGCCGCGGCCCCAAGAGCCGGCATGATCCGCGCATCGGCGAGGGCTTCATCGGCGTCTCTGTTTTCATCCTCGCGGGGGATCCGAGGAGCGGGTCGATCCAAGAACTCCTTCAACGGTTCGGAGCGCTCGAGGTGCAATGAAGAAAACAGGCTGGAGGAAATGCGCCGTCCTGTTGGCCGCCTTCTGGGCGACAGGCTGTTCGCGGGACATGGCCGAGCAGCCGTCATTTCAGCCGCAGCAGGCGCCTCGGCTCCACTCCCCCGCCGGGAGCGTCCCCTTGGAGAGCCGATCGGCGCTCCCGTTTGCCCCCGCTCCGACGCTTGAGCGGGTCACCCGTGGGGCGGCCCTCTTCGCAATCAACTGCTCTCCCTGCCATGGAAAAAATGGCTCCGGAGAAGGGACGGTCGCCCCTTTTCTGGTTCTTCCGCCGGCGAATCTGCGCGCCGAGCCGATCCAGCGGATGTCGGCGGCGGAAATATATGACGTCGTAACCCGGGGCCGGATCGTGATGCCCTCGTTTCAGGGGGTCCTCTCCGCGCAGGAGCGTTGGGATGCCGCCTATTTCGTAAAATCGTCCGGCCTTAAGGAGTCCGGTTAGCGATCTTGCCGAGCCAAGGGGCCCTCACCCGCGCTTCCCTGTTGAAATTCTGTTCGGGGCTCCTTAACCATTTCAAAGAAGGAGGCGGCCGTGCCCGAGGCAGCCACACGTATTGAGCCAACGACCTTCCCGATGCTCCCAAGCAGCACGGTGATCGGCCTCTTTAGCCTCTTGCACATTACGTTCGCCAGCCTGGCCGTGGCCTTCATCATCCTGGCACCGATCTTCGAATGGAGGGGACAGGCCAATCGGTTTTATCTGGAGGCCGCCCGCAGCCTAACCCGGTTCGCCATGGTGACCTTTAGCACGAGTCTGGTTCTGGCGGTGTTTGTGGTCGAGCTCTTAATCGGGCTTTTTCCCCTGACCAACAGCTGGATTTTCAATCGATTTCGTTACCCGATCTACTTTGCATGCTCCGCCTTTGTCCTGGGGCTCCTTCTGCTACAGGCCTATCATCACTTTTGGGAGCCGATCCGAAGACGGAATCCGGGGTTGCACTTGACCCTCGGCTTCGGCGGGGCCTGCTTGATGCTGACCTGGGTGGCCATCTTGGATGGAATGGGCTCTTCAATGCTGACGCCGGTCGAGACCTCCAGTCCCTGGGAGAATCTCTTGAACCCCACCTGGATTGCGCTCGTGATCCATCGGCTCTTTGGAGACTTCGTTTTCGCCGGATTCGCCCTCACGGGCTATGCCGGCTGGATGCTGGGGCGGCGGGAGGATCCAGCAGAAACGCTTTACTATGGATCTCTGCTCAAGACCGGATTCTATATCGGCACGGCGGCCCTCTTTATCCAGCCGGCCACCGGTCTTCTCTATGCGCTCCGGATTCAAGAGGCGGTTCCGAAGGCCTTCCACCAGGCGGTTCAAGGGCGCTACCAGCCGCTGGTCTACCTTCAATTCACCCTCGTCGCCCTGCTCTTCGTCGAGAACCATCTGCTGCTGAACGGCGCGCGAACCAACCCATCCGCGCTCCTCTCCGCCTTCGAGAAGAAGCGTTTGGGCCAGCGCGGCTCGCTCTGGGGAGAGGGAGCACTCCTGCTGAGCGCTCTGTTAATCGTGGTCTTTGCCGCACATCCCTGGCCCCGCCGATTCTTTACTCTCATTCTGTTGGCGCTCAGCGCCTATTTTCTCTATCTGAATCGGCAGAACCTGAGCACTGCGGGAGCCAAACTCAACCGCCCGACGGTCCGCCGAAGCGCCGTCGCGCTCGGAATCTCGGGGCTCCTCCTCTACTGGACGATGGGAATCATTCGGGAGACCGCGCGCCGTCCCGACACGGTTCTCGGAAAGATCAGCCTCAAGGAAGAAGCAGGGGCTCCGAAATATTTCGTCGATTTGAGGGCCGTCCGGCCGGAAACTGAGTCCCGTGCTGCAGGGGGCGCCGATCAAGTACCAGAGGGCCCCGGCATTCACCTCTCCGGACCCTCACCGCCACACTAACAGGAGAATGCCGATGTCATTGCCACTTGAGCCGCTCGGGCTTCCGATGATCTGGGGAAGGATCGCGATCGGCATATGCGCAATTATCCATGTCCTGTTCGCCTCGTTTCTCGTCGGAACGACCCTGATCGGGGTGGGAATCAGCACAGTCGCCTATAAAACAGGCCTAAAACAGTACGCCCGGCTCTCCCGGATGATCGCCTTTATCCTGGTTCTGTGCACCGGCACAATTGCATTTATGGGGGTCCTTCTCGTCTTCTCGCTTAACATCTTTTGGCCCCGCTTCTGGCACACGCTCTTTCGGATCATGTTCTGGCCGTTCCTCCTGGAAGCGGGCTTCTTTCTGGGCGAAGCGATCTTTTCATATGCCTGGTATTACGGCTGGTCCTGGAGCGGGGCCGTGGGACTGAGAAGAAAACTCCACCTCTCGTTCGTCTGGCTTGCCGGGGGCTGCTCATGGGCGGCGATGGCGATGATCGACATCACTGCCTCCTACATGCTCACTCCGGGGCCGCCCGAGTCGTTCTGGCCGAGAATCTTTAATCCGACTTATATCCCTCTGGATGTCCACCGCTTTTTCGGGAACCTCGTCTGGGCGGGCTTCGCCCTCGCGGGAATCTCGGCGATCGGAAGCCTACGCGCAAAGGGGGAAGAGGACCGCTCCCACCATCAATGGGCCGGCCGGCTCTTCTTCGCCGTAGGTTTCGGCGCCCTCTGCGCGATGCCGTTTCTAGGTTTTCTCTATCTGCGCCAGATCCGCTATGCGCAACCGCAGGCCTTCTTCACGCTCATGATGGGAAGCCGGTCCTGGCTCTTCGATCTGGTGGCGCTTCTGTATGGACTCCTTGTGGTGATCGGGTCATTTTATATCGACAAGACGGTGAGAGCGAGCGAGACCCTGCCTTCCACCTTCGCGGGTTTTATGCCAGTCTCATTGTGGGCTGTTATTCTCGCGGCGATCGTCTTCGCGCTTCCTTACCGGCTCGAGCACGTCCCCTTTATCCATCGAATCACGCCGGCGCAAATTAATCCCCTCGGGAAGATGCAGCCGAACAAATATCTGTCGGCCTCTACCCTCGTGGTCTTCGCTCTGGCCGGCTGGATCTATTTTTTGGCGGCATTCAGAGGCATGGGAACTCGAGAGGAGAAGGCGGTCCCGATTCGGCCTGATCGCAGGGCCCCGAAATTGCTCATCGGCTTGGCTGTTCTCTCCGTGCTGATTTATCTAGCGATGGGGTACTCCCGGGAGACCGCACGGGCGGCGAACGGCTATCTGATCTATGACAGGGTCACCTTGGCGCAGGAAGGTCCGACCTATCACGCCAGGTAATCCGCACGGAGATAAACTGCTTTGGACCCCTCGCTGCCCCGGAGGGAGTCTCTCCGTCAAGTGTGCGCGCCGCGCCGCGGTCTGAGCGATCCGCTCGCGCCAACTGACGCCGTCCGAGATGATCGGGGTTTCGAGTGCTCCTACCCGGTCATTGAGTCCTACCCGGGAAAAGCGTCTCCTTCAACTCTTTGAATGATTGGTCGATAACCCCGACCGCATCGGCATCCCCTTTGAGCATCGACATCGCGAACGCCTTGGCCTGGTCGAATGTGATGTGCGGCGGCAGAGGCGGAACACGGGGATCGGTCACTGCCTCGACGACGACCGGCCGATCGGCCGAGAGCGCACGGTCCCAAGCAGGCCCAACTTCGTCGGGCGAATCGACCCGGATCCCCGCGAGGCCGATCGATTCCGCGTAACGGGCATAGGGAAAATCGGGAATTTCCTGGGAGGCCTCAAACGGGGCATCGCCGGCGAAGACGCGTTGTTCCCAGGTCACCAGGTTGAGGTCGTGATTGTTAAGAACAAGAATCACCAGTTGCGGGTTACGCCATTTCTTCCAGTATTTGGCGATCGTAATCAGTTCGTTGTTCCCGTTCATCTGCATGGCTCCGTCGCCGACCAGCGCGAAAACCGGTCGATCGGGGAACGCGAACTTGGCGGCAATCGCGTAGGGTATGCCCGACCCCATCGTGGCCAGATTTCCGGAAACCGAGGCCATCATTCCCCTTCGGATCTGGATGTAGCGGGCAAACCAGGTGGTAACCGACCCGGTGTCGCAGGCGATGATGCAGTTGTCCGGAAGACGGGAAGAGAGCTCCCAGATCACCTGCCGGGGATTGATCGGGTTCGCGCGCACGCGAGCGAGGGCTTCCAAGACCTTCCACCACTCTCTGACGCTTTTTTCGATTCCCTCGCGCCATCTTCGGTCGCTCTTCCTGTTCAAAAAAGGGATCAGCGCCCGGATGGTTTCTCTACTATCCCCCACGAGATTGACCTCCATCGGGTAGCGCATACTGAGCATCCGCCCATCGATGTCGACCTGAACCCCGCGGGCTCTTCCCTCTTTAGGCAGGAACTCCGAATAAGGGAATCGGCTGCCGATCATCAAAAGCGTATCACACTGCATCATCATTCCCCAACTGGGCCGCGTACCGAGTGGTCCGATTGAACCGGTGACGAATGGGAGATCGTCCGGCAGGACCGCCTTCCCGAGAAGCGCCTTGGCCACGCCGGCTCCCAGAAGCTCGGCGATCTCCAATACCTCCTCTGATGCTCGAAGGGCGCCGGCACCCACGAGAATAGCGACGCGCTTCCCCTCGTTGAGGACGCCGGCGGCGCTTCGAAGATCCTTCTCCTGGGGAACGACTCGAGGATCCGAATAGCCGAGACCCGTAAAGATAAACCCGTGCCTGTGCTCAGGCTGGACCATCGCCTGCTCCTGAACATCGTTGGGGAGAATAATACAGGTAACCGTCCGCTGCGCCAGCGCAATCCGAATGGCACGATCCGCCAACTGGCGGACGGATACGATATGGACATATTCATGCGCAACATCCTTGAAAAGAGTCATTAAGTCGACCTCCTGCTGATAACGCCCCCCCCAGAGCGCTGCGCGGCTGCTGCCCGACAAGCGCCAGCACCGGCTGGTGGTCCGATTCGGCATCGTACAGCCCGTTTAAGAGATGGATCGCCCCCGGTCCGGAAGTCGCCAGACAGACGCCGATCTCACCGGTGAATTTGGCATGAGCACAGGCCATAAAAGCGGCCATCTCCTCGTGGCGCACCTGAACGAATTGCGGCCGATCTCCCGCCCGATTGAGGCTTCCCATAATGCCATTAATGCCGTCGCCCGGATACCCGTAGATCCGTGTAACGCCCCAATCGATGAGTCTCTGGATGAGAAAATCGCTGACCGTCGTACCCATGGGAAGATCTCCTTCTCTGTTTCGACCCTCATCGTGATCGTTCCCGGCCCGCTCAGAAAACATTAGGGCGGCCCGGGACGGTCCCTGCGAAACAAAATCGAACCCAGATTTCGAAACTCAACGACAGGAGCCAACGTTTCGCCAGGCCCCGGGGGCAAAGATGCTGGGGATTCAACCGCTGCATACCCATTGTATAAAGAAGTGCCGGGGAAGGACAATTAAGCCGTCCGGATGACCGCATTGGGGGGAAAAGATCCTAAGTGGAGATCAAGCTTCATCGGCTCCGGAGAGAAGAGCGGATCGAGCTAGCTCAATCTAAAGGCCCTCGTGCGCGTTTCCCCAACCCACCGCATCAGGTCATGGGAAAGGGAACTTACTTCTTCGAAGACGATCGGAAACAAGACGGGAAATTGTGTCAATTTTCTTGCTGAATAAATGCGGAAGCGCGACCCTTTGTACTTTCCGCCGGGACCCGGTTCCGATCGATATCATCAAGGGCCTAAAAAGCGCGCCTCAGACAAGGGTCGATCGGATACGGCTCGGTCCAATACCTTGACGAGTCTCTCTCGGTTAGCTGGCCGAGAGGCAGAAAACGCGTTTATGTGTCCGCCGCCATCGATAATCCAGAGGTCCTTCGGTTCTCGCGCTGTTCGATACAATTCTTCGGCGTGATGAACCCCCACGATGGAATCTTCATTTCCGTGTATCACCAGGAGAGGTCGGGGAGAAATGCTTGAGATCACATCGATGGGACTCATTTCATCAGACACAAGAAAAGAGAGAGGCCATTGAAGTGGCCATGTCATAAAAAATGACGACAGCTTTTCTCGCGCAATCTTTCGATAGCTCGAAAACGTGCTTTCAATGAGCAGAAGCTTAATCCCGGATTGGCGGAACGACGCCACCGTGTCCACCGCAATTGCTCCTCCTAGGCTTTGACCATAAATAATCAACTTGTCCGGGTTGACGCTTGGATGGTTCCGGATGAAATTCAGTGCGGCCAGGGCATCCATCCTAACGCCCGCCCGAGTGGATTGTCCGCCGGAGTTCCCGTAACCTCTGTAATCGAACAGGAAAACATTGTATCCGTTGTCGGGCAACCAGTATACGGCTCCGATGTGATTGCCGATATTTGCTCCGTTTCCGTGAAGAAATAGGATCGTCCCCTTTACCGGAGGTCTGCCAGGCAAAAACCACCCGTTGAGCCGGGTCTGATCTGTACTGTCGAAGTAAAGATCCTGAAATGCGATATGAAACAGCGAGGAGGGCGGATAAACCTCTCGAGTAGGCTGATAAAAGACCCCGTTGCATCCGGCCGCCAGAACGACGGCTTCGAATAATAATAAGGTGATAACCATCTTCATTGCTGAAACGTCCCTGGACATTTTTTACGGATCCAGATCCAGACGCAACAGGGTCCGCCCCCATTCAATCCAGCCTTGGCCGGGCTCACTGCATTGAAAGAACTTGATCTTCGAGATACGGCAGTCAGTCGACGGGGACTTGAGAAACTCAAGAATGCCCTCCCACTCATTATTCGCAGACGTCCTGCCGGCCAGGTGCAATTATCAATGCTCCAGCCGCAAGAATCCCCTTCGAAACAAATCATGTGAAGGTGTTGAGGACTCGTACAGGCAGCCCAGAATTTGAGTTGATCGGAGAGCCTCCCCGCACTATTTTATACCTTCTGACTTTGCGTTGCGCTCAGATCCGCAGGCGGTTTCTCCGTTTGAGGGAGCCAGAAAAAAAGGTCGTGCCCTTTTCTTTCTCGCTTTCAAGCCGAATCTTTCCTCGATTCGAATTAATGATCCTTTTCACTATGGCCAGCACCCAACGCCTGTCCCTTCCACTTCGAGCGAATTCTCGCAGCGTGACCTGATCCATCACGCCCGCTTTGTGCAGCCCTCTCGCCGTGTCATGGACACTATCTCAAGAATCGCCGATTTGTGGGTAACGAGCCCCACGGCCGGTCCCGGTTAATGGGGTAGCATTCGTATCGCTTTCCAGGACACCGCCCCTACTCTAGGGTGGGAAGTCTTTTTGTAGACCCTCTGGAGGTCTTCCGCTCCTGCGACGGGAAAGAACACTTTGGGGTACTTGCGGTGGATCTCATCGGACGTTTACGATGATGAAGAGTTCGCAAAGGCGATCGATCGACACCGGGATGCAATTGCAGGCTGCTGCAAACCTGAGAACAAGGTGTCCCTCGGGTTTGTCGAGGGACTCCATGACAAGATCCGGGTTCTACAGAGGCTGCCTGCGGGTTACGCAATGGAGAGGATCTACACTTGAGAACCCTCACGTGTACGCTCCCGGAGATTTAAAACATCCCTCCGATATAAATGACATCGCTGGCCACACCTGGGAAAGCGTTCAGCAGCGCATGGTATCTTGAGCAGTGAAAAATAGATCCCGTCTGGGACCCGAATTCAATTGCACGATCGACCCGAGTTCCGGCAGCCTATCGGTGGGTGTTTTCGAAGCGAGCTGATCTAGAAAAAGCCCTAGCTGCCTTTTCCCCATGTGTAGAGTTGAGACACCGCGTAGTTCCAAACAGCACCCACCAGCACGCCGGCGAGAGCCGCGAATATCCACCGGGTCCGGTTCTCAAAGAGGTAGGTGGCAATCCCGACATTGGCCAGAGCACCTACGCTGCAGCTGGCCATAAAGCTACAAAGACCCTTGAGCCAGGCCTGCCCTCTTAAACGGCGGTCGCGGTAGGTAAAGACGTTATTGATCGCAAAATTAAATATCATCGCCGCGAGGGTGGCGCCGGACTGTGCCGTTAAAAAATTAAATTTCAGCCCTTTTAATGCGACCGAAAGCACGGCCAGGTGGACGATCACACCCAGGCCGCCGATCATTGAGAAGCTCAGGAAGCGTACCGGCAGGACACGGCCGATGGTCTTGTCGGCCAGCAGCATGCCATATTCCCAAACGGCCATTTCATCGAGCTTGCTCTCCCCTGCGAAACGATCACGAAAGCCGTAAGGGACTTCCGCGATGCGCACCGACTGCTCGGCGGTTAACAGAATGTCGAGCAAAAGCTTGAATCCTAAGGCCGAGAGATCATGGACGGTTGAATCGAGTACCTTGCGCCGCAGCATGAAAAAACCGCTCATCGGATCGGAGACCGGATGCCGGAGTACCGTACGGCCGGCCAGGGTCGCCAGGCGGCTCATCGCCTGGCGAGACTTGTTCCACCCGCCTGTACTGCCGCCGGCCCCGTAGCGCGTTCCCACCACGATGTCCGCTCCGCCCTGATCGATTTCGGCGAGCATCGTCGGAAGAACCGTTTCATCATGCTGAAGATCTCCGTCCATGACGGCGATGGCCGACGCCGAAGCGGCCAACATTCCTTCGATGCATGCCGAAGAGAGCCCTCGCCGACCGATGCGCTGGAGGCAACGGACTCGCGGATCGGATTTCGCCAGCTCGCGCACCAGCGATGCGGTCCCATCGGGTGAGTCGTCGTCGACAAAGATGACCTCCCATCCCGCAGGACCCAGAGCCGCTTCGAGACGCTTTAGCAACTCTTGCACGTTGCCCGACTCGTTAAAGGTTGGGACTACGATTGATAGGCATAATGGCACAGAGCCCATGACGTCAATCCTGACCTTTCGTCCACGATCGGGAGAGGGTAAGCGGCGGAAACACTGACTCTGGTCTGTCATGCAGGAATTCAGGCCGACGGGCCCCCAAGGCGATCCTATGGTTACGGAGGGTCGATTGCGGATCCGCTTCTCGCCGAATGTTTGCTGAGACCGTCGGCGTCGCCGACTCAAGCGGTCGACGCTCTTGCGGCCTTAGATTTCGCCCGAACAGACACCGGGCAAAACCCTAATAATCCTCGAGCGCATCCTGTCGGATGATGCGCTCGAGTCCTTCTTCTCTCTCCTCCCCGAGAAGGCGCAGCACCTTCGGTTGAAGCGCCGTCGCGTCCTTCCAGCTCTCCAAGAGGATCAGGGCCTCGGTAAATCGGGAGGAGGGCCCGAGCTTGGCTTCCGGGAAGCCTGCCTGAAAGCGCTCCAAGTGTTCCGCGTTGCCGAATCTGACCCAGACGGCCGGCCGGGCGCTCTGCTTGAAGGTGGGATCTAACCCGCCGGGCTCCGTGGAAAAACGATACCAGGCCAGAGCGAACTCATGGAGATCCTCCGCTTCGTCGTCCGGAGGAACCCTCAACGCCCAAACGGTCTCCACGCATAGATGCATGCCCCGCCCCCCAAAAACGAATAGAACTTCACCCCCCGGAGGCATGCCTCCCAACCCGTTAGGCTCCTCTCGCCTGAGTCTCGATCGGGGAGTACCGCCCGATCTCCGCTCACCCGCCGGGTGCTTTCTGTCCCCGGGAGCCCTCTACCCTCCGGCCATGATGACGTAATGACCTGCCCATTATCCTGAAGAAAAACAAAAAAAACAAGAGCGCGATCGAACACCACGGATTTTCCCGGGGGAGAGACTCGGCTTTTGTCCGCAACCGCGGTCGGGCTAGCGGTTTGCCATCCCGCTTAACCCGACCCGAACCGAGTTGACCAACCGATGGGCCTGGCGGGTCGGCTCCGGAAGCCGGTAGCGGGTGCAGCATTCAAAGACCAGGTCGGCCGCCCGAGAGATTGTCATCCGGTGCCCCGGAGAAACGTATACCGGCTTGACATGATCCCGGGTTCGAAGCACGATGCCGATCTGCTCTTCCCGGTCGATAAGGGGAGAGCGGCTCCCGCGGCGCAGGCCGGGTTCCTTGTATTTTCCCACCAGCACGCTCTTCGCGCAGCCGATCGTCGGCAAATCCAACACGAGGCCCAGATGACTGGCAAACCCGATCCGGCGGGGATGAGCGATCCCCTGCCCATCACAGATGAGACAGTCGGGCGGGGTTTTAACCTTCTCCCATGCCGACAGCACGGCCGGGATCTCTCGGAAGGAGAGGAGTCCAGGAATATAGGGAAATGTGGCGGAAACAACCGCCGTCGCGAAGTCCAGGAGAGAGAGATCCCTCCTGCGGAAGATGGAAATCCCCGCGACCATCTTGTTGGTGGCGGCCTCGTACGAGACGTCAACGCCACCGATCGTCCGGATCACTCCGGGAGATCGATTCAAAATCAGGCGGGAGCGGAGCTCCCCTTGGATTGCGATCGCCTCTTTTGCCGTGACCTGCCACGGATGCACGGGCTCATTCATCCCGGCCGCGAGGCTTCAGCGGCCGCGTCCCTTCAAGAGGGCTTCGACCGTTTCACCCAGAGCGGCAGGATTCTTTACGATCGTCACCCCGGCGGCCTCGAAGGCGGCAAACTTATCGGCCGCGGTCCCCTTCCCTCCGGAAATAATCGCCCCGGCATGGCCCATTCTCCGCCCGGGAGGGGCCGTCGCCCCGGCAATGAACGCGACCACCGGTTTGGTGAAATTCCTCTTGATGTAATCGGCCGCCTGCTCCTCGGCGTCTCCTCCGATTTCGCCGATCAGGACCACCGCCTCGGTCTCCGCGTCCCGTTCAAAAAGCTCGAGCAGGTCGACAAAACTGGTCCCGTTCACGGGATCCCCTCCGATCCCGACGCAGGTCGATTCTCCCAGGCCCCTCTGGGTGATCTGCCAGACAGCCTCATAAGTGAGCGTCCCGCTTCGGGAGAGGACCCCGACGGATCCCTTCCTATGGATAAATCCCGGCATGATTCCGATCTTGCACTCCCCGGGGGTGATGATGCCGGGGCAATTGGGGCCGATCAAGCGGACCGCTTTTCCCGACAGGAAACGCTTGACGCGCATCATATCGAGGACCGGGATCCCTTCCGTGATCGCGACGATCAGGCGCAGATCCGCATCCGCGGCTTCCATGATCGCGTCCGCGGCGAAAGGGGGCGGAACAAAGATCATCGCGGCGTCGGCCTCCGTTTTCGCCACCGCCTCTTCGACCGTGTCAAAAACGGGAATCCCCTCAAAATCACTCCCTCCCTTTCCGGGCGTGACGCCGGCCACCACTGAGGTACCGTATTGCCTGCAGGCGGACGCATGGAAGGAGCCTTCCTTGCCGGTGATTCCCTGGACCACCACCTTCGTCCTCTCGTTCACCAGAATGCTCATGATCCTCCTTCAGATCGCGATTTTTCTCCTCGAACTGAACCTCCCGCGCCGTTCCCGTCGTGATGAAGGGCTTCGCTAGGGCCCGACTTCTGCGACGATCTTCTGCGCACCCTCCCAGAGGGTGTCCGCTACGATCAAACGGAGCCCGGACCGGTCCAGCATTTCCTTTGCTTCCTTTGAGTTCGTCCCCTCCAACCGGACCACCAAAGGAACATTGACTTGAATCTCCCTCGCCGCGTCGATGATCCCCCCGGCAATCCGCTCGCAACGGACGATTCCGCCGAAAATATTGACGAAAACTCCGCGGACATTCCGATCGGAGAGCAGGATCTGAAAGGCCTGCTTCACGGTCTCCTTAGATGCGCCGCCTCCCACATCGAGAAAATTAGCCGGTTCAGATCCGGCGAGCTTGATCACGTCCATGGTGGCCATCGCCAGACCGGCCCCGTTGACCATGCAGCCGATCTTTCCGTCGAGCTTGACGTAATTCAGGCCAAACTGAGAGGCCCGAATTTCAAGAGGCTCTTCCTCATCCAGATCTCGTAATTGGCGAATATCCTCGTTCTTGAAAAGGGCATTGTCGTCGAACGTCACTTTGGCATCAAGTGCGACGAGTCCTCCAGACTTCGTCTGGACCAGCGGGTTGATCTCGACCACCGACGCCCCCTTCTCCACAAAGAGGCGGTAGAGCTTCGAAACCATTGCCGAGAATTGGCTGACCACGTCTTTGCCGAGCCCCATCCGGAATCCGACCTTACGACCCTGAAAGGGCTGATATCCGAAGACCGGATCGATCAGCAGGGTGACCAGCTTCTCCGGAGAGCGGGCCGCGACCTCCTCGATTTCGACTCCCCCTTCGGCGCTCGCGACCAGGGCGGTGCTTCCGCTCGACCGATCGGAGACGAGGCTCACATAGAACTCGCGGTCGATATCGACCCCCTCTTCGATCAGGACCTTTCTGACTTCCCGTCCTTGAGGCCCCGTCTGGTGAGTCACCAGGACCTTGCCCAACAGCCCCTTCGCCAGGGCAGCCACCTCCGATTTTTCCTTCGTCAGCTTGACGCCGCCCGCTTTTCCGCGCCCCCCCGCGTGGATTTGGGCCTTAACGACGAAGACCTTTGCTTCCAACCGGTCCGCAATCCCCTTTGCCTCTTCCGGGGAGCCGGCCATCCCGCCGCGGGGGTGAACAATTCCATACTGGGAGAAGAGCGCCTTTGCCTGAAATTCATGAATGTTCATCCTGCTCCTCTTTAGAAAAGCGCGCCGAAACCGCGGCTCTTCATTTTTCCTCGGTCCGCACGTAATCGGGAAATAACATCGGGGAGATCCTCTTGGAGACAATCCCCCGACTCTTTCTCTGCTCCTCGAAATGATCCACATGCTCAAGCGTCAAATCGCCCGCCGGAACCGATTTAGCGCGCTCGGCGGCAGCTCGGCCGGAGCGGCGCCCATAGACGATGATGTCGAGCAGGGAGTTTCCCATCAGACGGTTGCGGCCATGGATCCCTCCGGAGGCTTCTCCCGCGACAAAGAGATTCTTGACTTGCGATTCCCCGTTGACGTCGATCCAGATCCCGCCATTTTGATAGTGAAGCGTGGGATAGACGAGCACCGCCTCGTTTCGGATATCGATCTGATAGCGGGAAAATTGCCGGATCATATTAGGGAAGCGTTTCTCAAGGGTTCCGAGGCCATTGATCCGATCGACCATCGGCATGTCCAGCCACACGCCAACGCGTCCCGACGCGGTGATGACACCGCGGCCCTCGTGGCACTCCCGGATGACGGCGGCCGCGACCGCGTCGCGCGTTTCCAATTCATTGATGAAGCGGCTGCCCAGGGCGTTGACGAGTTGGCCCCCGACGGAGCGGATCCCCTCAGTCACCAGAATCCCCGCCATCGGCTCCGGGAAAATCGCCCCCGTCGGATGGTACTGGAAGGTATCCTGAAGGGTCAAGCGGGCACCCAGCCGGTATGCCATCGGAAGACCGTCGGCCGTCGCCCCGAAATGATTGCTCGTTGGAAAGCCTTGGATATGGAGCCGGCCGATCCCGCCCGTCGCCAACAGGACCGTCTTGGCGCAGACCACGATATGGCGGCCGGTATCCAGGTTCTTCAGGACCGCTCCCGTGCATGTCCCCGATCGATCCGAGAGTAATTCGACCGCCGGGGAAAACTCCAGGATCTCCACCTCCTCATTGAGAACCTCGTCTTTCAAGACCCGCATCAACTCCAGGCCGGTATAGTCCTTGCACCTGAGGAGCCGCGGCCGGCTGCTTCCCCCGCCGCTTCGAACGCTGAGATTACCGTCCTCCTCCCGGTCGAAGAGAACGCCGAGATCCATGAGCCATTTTGCCGCCGCCGGCCCCTCTTCCACCAGGGTTTTGAGCAGGATCTTGTCGTTTTTCATGTGGCCGCCCCGAAAAGTGTCCAGGAAGTGTTGAACCGGGGAGTCATCCGGATTCACGGCCACTTGCATCCCCCCCTCGGCCATAACGGTATTGGAATCGCCGAATCGAAGCTTCGTCGCCAGCAGAATCTTCGCCCCCGAAGATCGGGCCGTCAGCGCCGCCGCCGCTCCAGCCCCTCCCCCGCCGATGATCAACAGGTCGACGCTGTGATCCGCCTTCAGGTCCATCCGCTCCTTCAATACAAGGCTCTCCCCCTCCAACAGGTCGGCCAGTTCGTGGACGGTCCGTTCCCCTTGGTTGGGTCCCAGTCGAAGCGTCCGATAGGCTTCCGCCTTATAATCCGGATGGCAGTCCCGGACAAGCTTCTCTTTATCGGCCTCCGCGAGGAGGGGAATCTTTTCCTGCTGGCGAGCGTCCCGGCTCGTCGCGACCCTTTTCCTCGATTCATCCATCGAATTCATGTCGGATCCCGCATTCCCAATACCAGCCGCACCGCTTTTCCGGGATGATCTGAAAAACAACCGGCTTCTACGGCTCGCTTAACGCCCTCTCCCAATCCCCTTGAAAGCGTCCTTCGTCGATCTCCGCCAGCCGATTGGTCAAATGCGGGGGATCGGACGAAAAGGCCCCCGCGATCCGCCGGGACCAAAGACCGACGCGATGGGGACGGATATGCACATCACAGACCATCGCGCACAGACCGCACATCACACATGCCGTGAACCTTTGTGCGACCTTCGCGAAATCTCCACTGAGCGCGGCCTTGACCCCGCTCATCACGTCGATCTCCTGGGGGCAGACGGCGCTGCAGGAACCGCACGTGGTACAGCGCCGGGTCTCAGGATAGGAGAGAAAAAGATCCTTTTGATCCGGCCGGTGGTTCGGAATGGTATAGAGGGCCTTCTGGGAGAGATCGGAGAGAAAAGCAAGGACGGTCATCCCTTCTCGAACCAGGGTCTGGCACGCCAAGCCCGTACTGGGGGCCGTCGCGCCGCCAAGCCGGTAGGTAACGGGACAGGCCCCGCAGACCCCCCCCAGGCAGCCGATGCCATGGACCGGACGCTTTCCGGCCGCCCAGAGTGCCTGAATTAGGGTGATCTCGCCGGGGACGCTGCAGCGCTCCCCCGCAATCTCGATCTCCACCTCTGTTCCGACGGCCATCGGACCGATTCCCTCTCTCGCCTGGGACGGAAGCCCCCAGAACGAATCGACCGCGTACCGTGCATTCCTTCCCCACGATACACGGTCAAAACCGACGCCTCCGAGCTGATCCGGGATTCGTCGACTCGGGTAACGCTCATGCAGCCGAGTCGGTCGAATCAGCTTGAAACCGGTTCAGCAGGGCTCCCCGAGAGGACCTGTTCCCACTCGGCATCGAATTTTCCCTGACCGATCTCCTCGATTCTCTTGACGAGCTGTTGCGGCCGATCGGTAAAAAAAATCGCCTGGGAGCGCCGGGCATAGAGGCCGACACGATGCGGTGCGATGTCGGCGATGCAGACCGGCGTGCAAAGGCCGCACATGACGCAGCTGAGAAAGAGGTCGGCCACCCCTTTAAAATCCCCGAATGCCGCCTTCCAGACCCCGGTCCGAACGTCGATCTGTTGAGGACAGGCCTCGGTGCAGGCGTTGCAGTTGCGGCAAAGCGCCACTTCGGGATAGTACTTGAAGAGATCCCGCTTGGGATCCTCGATCTGTTCAAACCGATAGGCGGTCTTTTGAACGGGATAGGCCGGAGCGAACGAATAGGAGAGGCCCTCCTCAACAAGAAGCTGACAACCGAGCCCCTCCTTTAGGTCCCGTTCGCCCTTCTTCCGATAGACGGTCGAACAGGCGCCGCAGACCCCCCCCAGGCAGCCGATGCCCCGGACGATGTGGTGGCCGGTATACCACATCGCCTGGACAAGGGTGATCCCCTGCGGGACGTCGTAACGCCGGCCCATGATTTCTACTGAGACTTTCTGCCCGGCCTTGGCCTGCTCAACCACCTGAGTTCCGATCTGGCCCTTCCGGGCCCCCCCTTTCGGAGAGGCCCGAGGCGCCGACTACATGTTGCGAATGATTTCCGTGCCGAACTCGGAGCACTTGACCTCCTTGGCGCCATCCATCAGCCGTGCGAAGTCGTAGGTGACCGTCTTTTTCTGGATCGTCTTCTCCAATCCGCTCTCAATCATCTTCGCCGCCTCGGTCCACCCGAGATGAATCAGCATCATCACCCCTGAGAGAATGACGGAGCCCGGATTCACCTTATCCTGGCCGGCATATTTGGGTGCAGTCCCGTGCGTCGCCTCAAAGACGGATTGCCCCGTCATGAAATTGATGTTTCCTCCGGGGGCGATTCCGATCCCTCCGACCTGGGCCGCGAGAGCGTCGGAGATATAGTCGCCGTTGAGATTTAACGTCGCAATCACGTCGTATTCGTCGGGCCGGGTCAGGATCTGCTGCAAAAAGGCGTCCGCAATCGCGTCCTTGATCAAGATCTTTCCTGCGGGGACCTTTCCCCCGCACTCTTCCCAGCTCACGACTCGATCGCGGAACTCCTCCTTCGCAAGCTCGTAGCCCCAGCGCATGAATCCACCTTCCGTAAACTTCATGATATTTCCTTTGTGAACCAGGGTGACGCTCTTTCGATTGTTCTGGATGGCATAATTGAGGGCGGCGCGAATCAACCGCTTGCTTCCTTCGCTGCTCACCGGCTTGACTCCGATTGAAGAGGTCTGGGGAAAGCGGATTTTCTTAATCCCCATCTCTTTCTGGAGAAAATCGATCACTTTCTTGACCTCGGGAGTGCCTGCATCCCATTCGATTCCCGCATAAATATCCTCGGTGTTCTCCCGGAAGACCACCATGTCGACCTGGTCGGGCCGCTTCACCGGAGATGGGGTTCCGCTGAAATACCGAACGGGCCGAAGACAGACGTACAGATCGAGCTCTTGGCGCAGCGCCACATTGAGGCTTCGGACCCCTTTTCCGACCGGCGTCGTCAGGGGGCCTTTGATTGCGACCGTGTATTCCCGGATCGCTTCCAAGGTATCCGCGGGTAGCAGGTTGGGGGGGCATTCGCTCCCGTAGACCTTCTGGGCCTTCTCCCCCGCATAGACCTCAAACCACTCGATCTTTTTCTTCCCGGCGTAGGCCTTCTCCACGGCCGCATTGATGACGCGGACGGAGGATGCCCAGATGTCCGGCCCGGTCCCATCCCCTTCGATGAAAGGGATCACGGGCTGATCCGGGACCACCAGCGCGCCGCCGGACTTGACTGAAATTTTCTCGCCTTTTGTCGGTGCACTCAGCTTTGAGTACTTTGCCATTGCGAACTCCTTTGTTCAGATCCGAAGTTGTTTGTTTGGTGAGGCCGATGATTCAATTACTTCAGGAGCGGACGGTCTCCTCCTGAACCACCTCGACCCTCGTCTTGGGGATGCCGTCTAAGGGAGGCACCTCCCGGCGTTTGGGCGATGCGTAGGTCGCGAGGTAGCCAAAGAGGCGGATCAAGCGGCTTCCCTGGCGATTTTGATCGATCCAGTGGCCGATTAATCCGATGGTGCGTGAGAGGATAAAAAATCCGTTCAGCGACTCGATCGGAAACCCTAGATCGACCAGAATCGCCGCCATTGTTCCGTCGACGTTGAGAATCAGGGTATCCTTCTTCGCGGTGGTCAATTTCTCCACCTCCAGGGCGAAGTCAAGGTGGGGGGTCGGTAGACCGGTTGTTTTGACGTAGCCGATCAACTCCTTGACCCGCTTGTCGGGATTTTTGACCGACTTGACCCGGTGGCCGATTCCCGGGACCGGACCGACATTGGCCTTCATATGATCGAGGAAGGCCTGTGGGGCAAGTTTTTTATCAACGGCAAACTTAAACCATTTTCCAGCATCCGTCACGGCCCCGCCGAAACGCGGACCAATCATGATCATGCCCGCCGCCACCGCCTGAGCCATCTGGATCCCGGCGCAGGCGGCGATGATCGTCACCAGCGCCCCGGAGACACACGGTCCGTGATCCGCAGAGAGCATCACGATCCGCTTGATCACTTCGGCTTCCACAGGGGAGATCAATTTCTTGTTCCAGAGCAGCCCGATGACGTGAGGGATATGGTATCCCTTATTGATCAGGTCCGAGGCCGCATAGCCTAAGTAAAGGGGCTCGTCGCCCCGATCGTCGCAAATCGTCGATTTCAGGAGAGGTTCGACGAAAACGTCGCCCGACTTCACCGCCTCTTCAATCGGCTTTGGAAGCCTCGGGAGGGCGTCGGCTGCCACGTCGAGCGGAGGCTTCACCTCGCCGCGCGCGACAATCTCTTCGTAGACCTGTTTAATCGCGGGCCCCAGCGCCCCGAAGGTCACGGGAACCATCGCCCCGGCCTTGCGAAGCCGTTCAGCCTTGTCCCGAGCGCTTCCCTCGCCGTGGAGCCCCTCTTTGGCCCCCGCATGCCCGAACTTCATACCCTTCGGCAAATGTTCCTGACAGAAACCGGAGACCGTAGCGATCAGCTTAATCCGTCGCTTCTGAGCGCCGTACCAGGCGGCCGCCTTCTCCTCCAGGTCCCCCCCCATCTCTCCGACGATGATGACGGCCTTGGTCTGTGGATCCTCCTCAAACATCTCCAGGTAGGTCACGTAGTCCGATCCGGGAAATGCGTCTCCTCCGATCCCGATGGCCGTCGTCACCCCGTCGGCAAATTGGCTGCAGATCCAGATAATCTCGTTGGAGAGCCCGCCCGACTTGGTAATGATGCCGAAGGAGCCCTGGCGGTGCAATTTGCTCAGGATCAGGTTATCGAAGGCTCCTCCCACCACTCCCAACCGGCACTCTCCGGCCGAGATGATCCCGATCGCTGAGGGGCCGTTAAAGATCTTTCCCCGGGTTTTCGCTTCCCTAGAGAGCAGCTTGGCGTCTTTTTCGGGGACCCCTTCAGTAATCATCGACACCAGCTTAATCCCTTCGTCCGTCAGCGCCTCCATCGCGGCCCCGTAGGCCCGGTCGGGTCCCACATAGACCAGGGAGGTGTTGATCGCCGGGACCTGAGCGGTCGCCTCGGCCACGCTCTTGAAAATGGGCAGAGAAACCAGCTCCGCGCCGTAAGGGATCTCGGCCGTTTTACCCGCATCGGGAGGAAAAACAAATCCGACGACGTTCAGGGGAAGTCGGCAGAGGTGGCAGAATTCCGCCATCCTGCGCGCGGCGTTGATGCCGGCGGGACCTCCCTGGATCAGCACCCGGGTCTCCTTGTTAGCCAGAATGCTCATTTCGGACCTCCCTTCAGCGCGTAATCGACAATATCCGTCAGAGGGGTATAGCGATCAAACACATGGATATTGAATCCTTCGTTCGCCAAGGCCTTCATCGCCGCCAGCCCCTCCTTCTCGAAGGGCCCTCCCCGGCGCACCCAGATCTCCACATCGTCGAGGCGACCCTCCGCCTTGGCCTTTCGAAACCCGTTGATGATCCCAGCGAACGTCTTTTTCACATTGGTGAAGTTTGCGATGGCGCCTCCGACGATAATCCGCTTAATACCGGGGAGTCGGCAGACTTTTTCGGTGAGCGCCTCCACAGCCCAGTCCGGGGGATCTCCCGAATATTCGGCATAGTTGGCGATCTTCCCCGAAAGATTGACCACGGCGTCGGCATAGTAGACCGACGCGCCGCCACCCGCCGGCAGCAGGGCGGTGTCCCCGCCGGGGATTTCGATGAACTTCACCGATCCCTTGATCCGTGAATCAATCTCCATCATCGCCCGTTCATCGTTGGTATAGGGCCGTCCAAACTCGGAAGCAAACGTAAAGTTCCAGTCCGGATGGCGGAAGCGGGCGTCGGCATCGACCATCGTCACCGCGTCCAGGGCCACTAGCGCCCCGGTCCGCTTGTGAACCACCAGTGGATTGATCTCGAGATAGCTTCCATCCTCTTGATCGTAGCATTGGAAAAGCTTGATCGCGAACTCGGCCATTTGGCCGGCGAGGGGCCCCTTGAAGCCGGCCTCCCGCGCCAGGTCCTCCATCTCCTTGAGCGTCGGGTCGTTTCCAAGCTCAATCGGACTGCGTTTCACCCGATCCCAATGGGCCTCGACCTCGATCCCGCCGATGTCCGCCATCAGAAGCTCCGCCCCTTCGCGGACCGATTTGACGGCGATGTAGTACTCTTTTTCATGGTCGATCATCTCGGAGACGATCACCTGCGAGATCCGTGTCCCCTGAATATCCCGACCCAGAATCTCCTGGGCGGCGTCCTTTGCGCCCTCGAGTCCAAGCCCCACCTTCACCAGGCCCAATTTCATCCGAGATCCGATCGCCTCGTGGGCCTTGGCGACCAACTTTGAATCCCTCAGCCAAGGATTCGCCTGGGAGAGCCGATCGAGCTGCTCCGCGGCCGTGATCACGACATAATGAGGAACCGCCATCCCCCACTTACTCAGGAGGCCCATTCCGGGTCCTTCAAGCACTTTCGCCATGCGACTCAATCCTCCCTCACCGATCAAGAAAAGATCATAGGACTCACATTGAACATCACTTCAACGGGTCAATGGGTAGCGCTCAGCGCCGCTTCCCGGTGGATCATACCCGCGGCGTCAAAACATGCGTTCCCCGGGTAAAAGACGGCACGTAAATCCATACTATATGGAGGGGCATCGAGGTTTGTCAACCTTTTTCTCTCTCCCAAGAACAGCGATAGGAGTTGGTGATCGGTCGCGGTAGGGACCGCTCTTACGAGCGGCCCCCCGCACAGATCCGTGCGTGCAGCGCTACTGCATACGGCTCTTACCTCAGATAAGCGGCCAGGCGCTGTTCAGGCCAACGGTGGAGAATGCGGGCCGGTGGTCACCAGGCTTGTGCAATGCGTGTCCTGCGATCC
>Ga0070733_10000671_pt1 | contig 27060 bp, 17 predicted proteins | sample Coa_R1_9_FD_66450 | JGI IMG/M metagenome (GOLD analysis project Ga0070733, IMG submission 66450) | Surface soil microbial communities from Centralia Pennsylvania, which are recovering from an underground coalmine fire - Coalmine... | ecosystem: Environmental > Terrestrial > Soil > Unclassified ...
AGAGCTTGCGCAATGCGCGGTCAGAACTCTTGTACATGTCAGGCACGATGCGCTCAATACTCAGAAACGTAACCGGCTCGTCGGGATGCACCAGATTCCCCACCAGAAACCGCATCCAGGTATTTCCGGATCGCGGATAGGACGTAAGAAAAACATCGTCAGGAAAAATCGTGATGTCGCGCTCGATTCGCAGTTTGCGAAACAGCACGTCACTCACCCGGGAAAAATGTTTGATTCCTCTTCTCAGCATCCTATTGTCCAGGCTCTCGCAGGTCAGCGATTCGCAGGTCTGATTGCAGCAACCAGCGTCCACGGCCCCATCCTGTCCAGCCCGAGCCTCTATTCCGCATCATCGACTTCCACCTGCTCTTTGTTTCGCCGGCCCTGCAACCACCCGTAAAACCGCTGTCTCTGCTCAAACATCTTTTTCGCTTGGCCGCGCAGGCTCGAGATCACTTTAAAGCGCGACTTGGTAAACCATGGCACGCGATGCGGCACGCATCCATACTTCTCCTTATATTTTCCTTCACCACCCCAGTCATAGACTTCCACCCCGCGCGCCTTCCAATACCGCATCGCATACCAGTGAATCGCCTCATTCGGTCGCAAATTCCGGCTCGATCTCACACTCGCATTTCCCCAGAATTCCGCAATCTTGTTGAATCCCGGAAAAACTCCCGTCGCAATGCACTTCCCTTCCGCATCTCGCGCCCGCAACAGCAACAGCCGTCCTGTAGGTTCAAGATTTTTGATCAGCGCGCGCACCCGCTCGACCGGATAGGTCGGCACCAGTTCCTGCCTGGCGAACACCTCCCTGAGTTGCGCGTAATATTCGTCGGCAAACTCCGCGTCGTGCGCCTCTTCGACTATGACCCCGCTTTTCTCCGCTTTGCGAATGCAGCGCCGGCACGCACTGTCCATGTTTCCGAACAATTCATTTTCAGTCAGCTTCAGATCGGTTCGATAAGAAGCATAAGCCTCGCAAGCGAATCCCAGACTCTTCCCGTCGTCGACCTCGAAGAACGGATCGGACACCTCCATGTGCAGACAGTTCAGTTTGCCCCAGGCAATTTCCTCGACGGCCGTTAGCGCCTCTGTGCGCGACGCACCCGACACAAGATTGAATCCCATGTAAGGCGTGGTCCAGCCCGGAAACGAGCTCCCCAGCATGCGAATACCGAAGCGCGAAAATGTCAGTCCCGAAAAATAACCAGCAATCTCGCCCCCATCGACCAGTTCACATAAAACAATCCTGGCCCTTTGCGTTTCGCGCAAGAACTGCAGCCATTCCCGCGTCTGAAAAACAGTCCGGTCGGCCAAGCGATCCAGCTTCGCCCAGTCCAACGTTCCCGGATCAATCAGCTTCGCCTTCATGCGTGGGAGATACGCGCGGAATTCATTCCTGCCAACCAGATCCCGTCTAGTATGACAGTTGCGGCGTGATCGGTGATTACTACTCGTCTTCGCTATTGCCGACCCTCCAGAATCTAACGATAGACTTGTTCCGTGCCACACAGTGCACAACGAATCTGGTCTCGCCTATCCCAAATGAGTTGGGATGAGCTTCGCACCCGTGTTCGCCAGGAAGCCGGCAAGCGTTTGGATGCGACCCTTTATCGCGCGGGACTACAGGCAGGTGCGCAGAACAAGCCAGTTTCAAGCCGGCCGCCAGGTAAGTTCTTTTTCGCTCCGGAAGAATTGCTGGAGCGGGTCCGGCTTCTTCAGCAGCATCTGCCCGGTGAAGTCGAAGCCTGCCTCCGCGAGGCCGACGAAATCTGCTACCACCGCTTGCGGCTGCTGGGCTTCGACTGCCTCGATTATGGTAAACAGATCGATTGGCACCTCGATGCCGCGCACTCCAAACGCGCGCCTCTCATCCCCTGGTACAAACTCGAATTCCTCAACTTCAATGTCGTAGGCGACCACAAAGTCACTTGGGAGTTAAATCGCCATCAGCATCTCGTCACTCTGGCCAAAGCCCGGCTCTTCTCGCGCAACGAACGATACGCGAGCGAAGCGCTCGCGCAGTGGTATTCGTGGCAGCAGGCAAATCCCTATCCACTCGGCATCAATTGGTCCAGCAGCCTGGAGGTTGCATTTCGCTCGCTCTCCTGGCTCTGGATGCGGCATCTGCTGGCGGGTTCTCCGGTGCTGCCCTCCGATTTCGATAAAGCTCTGCAAAACGCTCTTGCGTTGCACGGACGCCACATCGATCGCTACCTCTCCACCTATTTTTCTCCCAACACCCATCTTCTGGGCGAAGCCGTCGCGCTCTTCTTTCTTGGAACGCTTTGCCCACGACTTCCCCGCGCTGAAAACTGGAAGCAGCGTGGCTGGAAAATCCTGCAAGAGGAAACCCACCGTCAGGTTCTCCCCGACGGCATTTACTTCGAACGCTCGCTGTACTACCACGTCTACGCGCTCGACTTCCTTCTGCACGCTCGTCTACTCGCCGCCCGCAATGGAATGCAGATCCCATCGCAGTTCGATGACGTGATCCGAAAGATGCTGACAGTAGTGCACACTCTCGCGCAAGCCGGTCCGCTGCACGGCTTTGGCGATGACGACGGCGGCCGCGTCTTCAACCCGCGGCGAAACCGCGCCGAGCACATGACCGATCCACTGGCCCTTGGCGCAGCGCTGTTTCTCGATGGGAGTGTGGGCGCGGCGGCCGCTCCGACTGAAGAAGCGATCTGGCTCTTTGGCTCCGACGCAATTTACGCAGACGCGGAAGGCGCGCCCCGCGTCACGAGCCATGCCTTCCCGCACGGCGGCCTCTACATCACAGCGACCTCTGACGCTTCGCAACAAATGGTGATAGACGCCGGCCCGCAAGGCCCCGGCCACAGTGGACACGCCCACGCCGACGCTTTGAGCTTGCAACTCTCGTTCAACCATCGCCCATGGCTGGTCGATGCAGGCACTTTCGTCTATATCTCTCCGGGAGAAGATCGCCGAGCCTTTCGCGGCACTCGCGCCCACAACACTCTAGCGGTCGACGGACTGGATCAAGCCAATGCAGACGGCCCCTTCGCATGGGCCGAATCCCCTAAGACACAAGTCGAAAGCTGGATCCCCGCCGCGACCTTCACCTTCTTCGCCGCCTCGCACTCCGGATACGAGCGTCTCAAAGAGCCCATACGCCATCGCCGCTTCGTATTTCATCTTCACGGCAATTTCTATTTGGTTCGCGATATCGCCGAAGGAACTGGATCGCATCTGCTCGAGATCTCCTGGCATTTTGCGCCCGATCTCGCAGTCACACAGGTTGAGAATTATTTCGTCGCGTCACCCACACCTCAACACAGCTCCCAGCACGTCAGTCTGACGATGCTTCGCGCTCCCGATCCCCACTGGAAATCTGATCTCGTCACCGAGCACGTCTCTCCGGCCTACGGCATGAAGGTACCCGCGCCAGTTCTGCTCTGCAGCGCTACCGCCGCCGCGCCTGCCGAACACGCCATGCTGCTCGTGCCTTCGTCTGATAAGGCGGACGCCACTGGCAAGTTCACCCGCGCCACCCAACCCCCGAACGCAGAAAGTCCTGAGGTCGTCTACACCTACGATTCCACCCGCTCCGCGCACGCGATGATCTTCAGTTCGATCCAAAGCCGCGCAAAACCAGTCACCTGGAGCTTCGGCCCCTGGACCAGCGATGCCAACTTTCTCTACGCTTGCGTACGCGATCAAAGAGTCACGCACCTCATATGTTGCGAGGCCAGCTTCGTGCGTCTGCATGGCGAGCCCATCGTTTCGCGCTCTGCCCCGCTACAATATCTCGAGTGGCTCAATCGAAAGGGCGAACGCTGGGCAAATTCGTCGGATGAAGCCACCGCCCGTTCTCTTTCTGTGAAAGCAATCGAAGCGCTGGTTTAAGCTGGCTTCGAGCACCGCCTGCTAAGAGGACCCAAGTAAATGTGCGGCATCACTGGAGTCCTGCAATTCGACAGCAATTCCGAGGCCGGAGCCGCCGTCGATCCCGGCGTCCTCGGGCGCATGTGCGACGCCATGGCGCACCGCGGTCCCGATGACGACGGCATTTACACCGCCAGCCCGGTCGGCCTCGGCGTGCGCCGCCTCAGCATCGTCGACCTCGCCACCGGCCATCAGCCACTTCGCAACGAAGACGCTACCGCCTGGATCGTCTTCAACGGCGAAATCTACAACCACGCCGAATTGCGATCGCAACTTGAGGCCGGCGGCCACATCTACCGCACCCATAGCGACACCGAAACCATCGTCCACCTCTACGAAGAGTACGGACGCGACTGCGTGCAGCACCTGCGCGGAATGTTCGCCTTCGCCATCTGGGACGCGCGCCGCCAAACTCTTTTCCTGGCGCGCGATCGCTTGGGCATCAAGCCGCTCTACTACCACCTCGGTGCCGAGCGGCTGATCTTCGGATCGGAAATCAAAGTGCTCCTCGCGCATCCCGGAATCGATGCGCAGTTTCGTCGTGCCGCCCTACCCGAGTACCTCGCCTTCGGATATCTTTCCGGAGAAGAAACTTTCTACGCCGGAATCCGCAAGCTCATGCCCGGTCACTGGATGGAAGTGGACGCACGCGGCCAGGTCAAGATCGAGCGCTACTGGGACTTAGCCGTCGCGCAACCCGATCCGTCACGCGGTGACGGTTACTACATTCGAACCTACCGCGATCTTCTCGAACAGGCCGTAAGCACGCACCTGATGAGCGACGTCCCTCTCGGCGTCTTTCTCAGCGGCGGCGTCGATTCCAGCGCCGTCGCTGCGTTGGTAGCGAAATTGACGAAGACCCGCGGCACTCCGGTAGAAACGTTCTCCGTCGGCTACAGCGAAGATGCGTACAGCGAACTGCCTTACGCGCGCACTGTTGCGCAGAATCTCAACTCAGTGCATCACGAAATCCTGCTCAGCCAGCAGGATTTCTTCGACACGTTGCCTCATCTCATTTGGCACGAAGACGAGCCCATCGCGTGGCCTTCGAGCATCCCGCTTTATTTCGTGGCCCGCCTGGCTCGCGAGCGTGTGAAGGTCGTCCTCACCGGCGAAGGCGCCGACGAAACTCTCGCCGGTTACAGCCGCTACGCCTTCACGCTGAAAAACGCAGCGTTGGATCATGTGTATCGCAGCGTCACTCCGGCCGTGCTCCGCAAGTGGATTCGCAGCTCACTCGCCGACTCCTCATTGATTAGCGCGACCCTTCGCCGCAAACTTTCGCACACTTTCCTCGCGCGCAACGGCAACTCCTGGGCGTCGTTCTATTTCGACAATTTCTTCTCCGCCTTCGGCGAGTCCGAACAGGAGGAACTATTCTCGCCGGAACTTGCCCGCGAGTTCGCCGCCGGAGCGCCCTATCGACACGTGCTTGACTACTGGGACCATTCCTGCGGCGAAATGCTGCAGCGCCTGCTCTACACCGACCTCAAGACCTACCTCGTCGAGCTCCTCATGAAGCAGGACAACATGAGCATGGCCGCCTCGATCGAAAGCCGCGTCCCGTTCCTCGACCACGCGCTCGTGGAGTTCGCCATCAACATTCCGCAGCGCCTGCAATTCGATGGATTCTCCGGCAAACGCATCCTGAAAAAAGCCGTGGAAGATTTGCTCCCGCGCTCGATCCTCGACCGTCCGAAGCTGGGCTTTCCCACGCCCTGGAGCCGCTGGCTGGCCGGACCGCAACTCGACGTGATTCGCAATCTGCTTCTCGAACCTCGCAGTCTCGATCGCAGCTTATTTCAACGCAGCGCCATCGAGCGCCTGTTCTCAGAACACCGCGCCGGCTATCGCGACCACTACGACCGCATCTGGCGTCTGCTGAATCTGGAACTTTGGCAGCGAGTTTGCATCGAAAAGGAACAACACAAGCCCGCGCCGGTCGTCGAGGTGTGAAGGTGATGACTCATGGTTGTCTCCCGGGTGCCCCATGTCTCGCGTTCTTTGCGAGACGTGGGGATTTAGATCTCGCTGCCATCACGTTTGTCCAGACGTCATCCCCCGATAAATCTCCATCCACTGTCCGCGCACCGCATCCCACGAATATCTTTCCAAATCCAGCTGCGCATTCAACACAATCCGCTCCGCCAGTTCCGGATCGCGCAGCACCCGAACCACATTCTCCGCCAGCGCCCGCGCATCTCCCACTGGCGAGAGCAGCCCCGTGCGTCCGTCCTCGACCACGTAACCCATCCCCTCGGGTTCAGTACTCACCACCGGCAGGCCAGAGGCAAACGCCTCCAGGATTGAAACCGGCATATTGTCCAGCCGCGAAGCATTGATAAAAATGTCTGCCTCATCGTAGGCGTGCCCCATCTCGCCGTGCTCAACCGCTCCCTTAAATTCAACTCCCATCAGATTCAGAACCCGCACCAGCGCCCGTATCTCCGCTTCAAGCGGCCCTCCCCCAACCAGATCCAGCCGCGCATCGGGAAACATCTTCTGTACTTCGGCAAACGCGCGCACGACCACATCGACACAGTAGTAACGATGAAACCCGCGAGTGCAAATCAAATAGGGACGCAACGGCCGCCGCACTCGAAATGCGAACTGCGACACGTCTACCATGTTCGGGATAACCTGCGCCTGCAATCCAAATTCGCCAAACACATCCACCAGATATCCCGACGGAACCACCAGCCGATCCGCCTTCTTCAGCGCCACTTGTGCCCCGCGGAATTTCCGCAGATGATCGCGCGCCTCCCCGCTGTGATAATGAACCAGCGTTTTCGCCCCTCTCCGCCGCGCCGTCCACAAGGCAGGCGCAACTGCAACCAGAAACGACCAATACGAGGCCGAGAAAATGTGCGCAATATCCGTACCCTTCAAGCCGCGCCACAGGCGAAACAGAAAGATCGGCTGCCGCACGACCGTCCGCAGCAGAGGAACACGCTCGGCCCACCTGAGCAGGAATGGAAACACCGGATCAACGGGAATAAACTCTGCACCCACTTCCTTGTCATTCTGCCAGCCACTCAAGAGCAGTTCGGCCTGCACCGACTGGCCGCCGATGTATCGCGGCGAGGCCGCCACAATCACCACTCGCGGGCGCGAATTCGCGTGACCACTGGCCCGCAATCGCGCTCGCCACTTTTTCTTCTCCAGCAATTCCTGGTAAAGCTCTTCGTGTCGATCCGTCATCTTTTCTATCGTGAAGTTTGCTCGAACAAAACTCCGAGCGTTCAGTCCCAGACTCGCTCGCAGAGCGGCATCCCGCAGCAACCGCTCGACCACCCCAGCGAACTCCTCTTCATTGTTCGCTGGCACCAGCACTCCACGATCTTCCGCGACTAGCTCCGAGTTCCCCCCTACCCGGCTCGCCACCACCGGCACGCCCGCCGCCATCGACTCGATGATCACGTTCGAAAGACTCTCCGAACTCGACGGCAGCACCGAAACATCGAGCGACGCCAGCATCGCAGGAATATCTCTCCTGTCTCCCAGAAAGACCACTTGCCCGCCCAGTCCTAACTCGTGCGCCTCCCGTTCAATTTCAGCGCGCAGCGGCCCGTCTCCGACCAGCACGAACTGCAGGTTGTCAAACCGTGTCCGTAGTCGCGCCGCCATGCGAAGAAATAACCGATGATTTTTCGCCCGCGTGTTCATGCGCGCGATCATTCCTACTCGCAGTACGCCCGGAACTGGCGACAGCGCGGGAGCGGTCTCAGCGAAGGTTTCTGGCGGCAAACCATTTCCAATGACGACAAGCTGGTTCTCTTTCAGTCCAAGCCCTGCCAGTCGTGCGGCAGCCGCGCTCGAGTTGCACACAACCGCATCGCACCAGCGCAAAACCGCCGCCTGTGCCCGTTCCTGCTTCCATGAAAGCAAATCCCCCAGTTGCCGCTGGCTGCCGACCACTACCGGAACGCCGGCCCAGCGCGCCGCGGGTATCAAGGTGAGGTTGGTATAAAAATCAAAGGCATGCGCGATGCCAATGTGGCTACGCTCAAGGTGCCGCGCCAGCCGCAGCCGCGTCCGCATCGACCGCAGCCCGTACAAACTTCCGCCCAGTCCAAATTCGGGGATGTCGCCCAAACCAGCGAGGAACGGGCCTTCCCGCATGATGCAGCCCAGATGTACATCGAAGCGTGTACGCTTGAGGGACTGCGCGAGCAACGCGAACTGGCGTTCGCTGCCCCCGGTTTCCAGACTGTTGCTCATCAGGAAAACGGAGGCACGCTGCTGCGTCGGACCTGATTCCTCGTCGACGCCTGCATCGCCCTCACTCATAGTAGCGTCGCCGCGAAGGGAAGTCGGAATCATCCCGCTCCTCCACTCACCGCTGCAACCGGATCGGAATGTTTTTCCGTCGTTCCCACTCTCTCCAGAAAATTCCGATGCCACAACTCGAACGTGAGAAGCCGCCACAGCCGCGCCGAGTGATCTCGCCGCCGTTCAAAATGTTCGCCCAGCAACTTCCTCACGCCGGCAGGATTGAAATATCCACGTTGCAGCGTGCGCGGTTCGAGCAGAATCGTCTGCACCATCTCTTTCAGTTCATGCCGCATCCACTGCCCCAGCGGCAGCGAGAATCCCCGCTTCGGCCGGTTCATAACCTCCTTCGGCACACCCACCCGCGCCGCCAGTTTCCGAAGAATGAATTTCTGACTACCGTTCCGCATCTTCCAGCGCGGCGCCAGCGCCGTCACCCATTCAAGAAACACATGATCCAGCATCGGCACGCGTGCTTCGAGCGATGCCGCCATGCTCATACGGTCGACCTTGGTCAAAATATCTCCCGGCAGATACGTCTTCGTGTCGAGATAGAGCACACGGCTCAAAGGATCATGCGCCGGGGCATTGTCGAGTAACGCGCGAAAAGCCGCGAGCGGCGTGCCGTCAGCGGCCACGAAATCATCCGACAAAACTCCCATCTCTCGCTGAAACGACGCAAACGAAACGCCCTCGAGATACCGCTCTTGCCACGGCAGCGACACGCTGTACGCCAGATTTCGTCCCGGAGTCGCATAAGGAACGAATCGATGCAGCCGCTCCCGATAAAACTGTTTCGCCCATCCAGGAATCTGCTCATACGACCGCTCCCACAGATGCATGCGGTAACGATCGTAGCCGGCAAACGCCTCGTCTCCTCCGTCCCCGGTCAACGCAACCTTCACGTGCTTTCGCGCCAGGCACGAAACGAAATACATCGGAAGCAGTGACGAATCGCCGAAAGGTTCTTCCAAATGCTCAGTCAGCTGAGTGACGGTGTCGACCAGGTCCGGCTCCACAATCAACTCATGGTGATCGGTACTAAATCTTTGCGCCACCAGTCGCGCGTAAGGAGCCTCGTTGAAATCTTCGTGCCGAAATCCAATGGAAAATGTTTTTACTGGCCGCGAACTCGCCCGCGCCATCAACGCCACGATCGTCGAAGAATCCGTTCCGCCGCTGAGCATGACCCCCAGCGGCACATCCGCAATCATGCGAATGCGCACCGCTTCCGCCAGCCGCTGTTCCAATTCTTCCAGCACTTCTTCTTCACTGGCTGGATCATGCGTGCCATATTCCGGCAAATCCCAATACTGCCGAACCCGCACTTTGCCGTTCTCAAACTCCAGCAAATCTCCCGCCGGCAGCTTGCAGATCGCCTCAAACGCCGTGGCCGGATCGGGAACATATCCGAAATACATGTACTGCAAAAGCGCCGGCGGATGAACCTTCGCCAATTCCGGCCGCACCGCAAGAATCGCTTTGATCTCGGAAGCAAAGAGGAGCGTTCCATTCAACACCGCATAATGCAGCGGCTTCTTACCCAGCCGGTCGCGCACTAGTAGTATTCGCCCTGCGTGGTCGTCATAGAGCGCAAACGCAAACATCCCGCGCAATTTCTGTACACACTTGGCCCCGTACTCTTCGTACAGGTGCACAATCACTTCCGTGTCGCTGTGCGTGGAGAACCGGTGCCGGCGCCGCTCCATTTCAGAGCGCAGTTCAAGAAAGTTGTAGATTTCTCCGTTGAAAACGACACAGACCGTCTTGTCTTCGTTGAATACCGGCTGGTGCCCGCCTGGTAAATCGATAATGCTCAGCCGGCGCATGCCCAATCCGACGCCGCCTTTGACGAAGATTCCCTCGTCGTCGGGCCCGCGGTGCACCAGCGTCTCGCACATGCGGTGAATCACGGCCTCGGAGACCGTGCCCTCGGGACGACTCTGCACCATGCCCGCGATTCCGCACATGCCGCTGCCCTCTATCCCTTCAGAACCGCTTCCGAAGCCTGATCACGAGTCGCATTCGTCGGGCGCGGCCGCTCTCGCTTGAACCTGTAATCCCGATAATTTCCCGGATTCCCCTCGCGCCCGTCACAAGCCGCGAGAATAATATTCACCATTTCGCGCGCGGAAACAAAGTGCAGAGTCTCCCCTCGCGAATCGGCGCCATCGACCAAACCGCGCAGAAACTCGCGCATCGGCGAGCCCAGCAGCGCGTCGTCATGCCGCGGATCCATGCCGTGACAATGCAACTTGATGAACACCCAATCCCGCCGGCCTTCGACAGAAATTGCCGATCGCTTCCAGTTCTCCAGCCGGCGAAGACTCGCCGGATTAGCTCCTGTGAGCGCAGAATTATCGATCCCCAGAAACCGTCCCGGCACATGAAAGTCCAGCAACAGCGGCCCTTGCACCATGATCGGAAATATTTGCGGAGTCCTTCCGCGCTCTAGGTTTCTTCCCTCGCAATGCGGCGCCCGCGTTCCCAACGGCAATCCGCATTCGTACAACGAATTAATTTTCCCTGTCTGCGCCCGGTGAAACCGCGCCGTCGGCAGCGTCATGTCGGCGTAGCAGCCGGTATCGGCCAGAATCTGCATCTCGCCATCAACTCCGCACCCGCGTCCGCGGTTCGAATTCGCCAGCGCAAAGTTCCCGTGAACGAACACATACCGCGGCTCGGGCGACTCGCCCGCATACGCCAGGCACCCATGCTCATCCGCCAGACAATCGCGAAACTTGACCAATTGTCGGCGCGTATTTTCCGCGGTGTCAGACGCACCCACACCGTGATGCAAGTGAACTTCAATCTCTCCCCACCCATCCCGGCAATGCTCCGCCATCCGCGTCAAGTGCGCCCGGTCATACTGTTCGGCGGGATAAAAATACGTGTGCACAAACGGGCGATCATCCGCATCGCGGTTGTCCGCGAATAACTTCGGATACTCCCGGCACCAGCGTTCCAGTCGCCGCTCCTGCTCGCCATAAGGAGCGCGCGCCGCTGCTCCATCGGGCACAATGGACGGCTCAAAGTGATCCGCCAACGCAATCATCAGATGCACCCGCTTCGGAGGCCGCGCGCGCGTGAGCCGCTGCCAGAAATATTCCGGCACCCAGCGCCGCCCATACGAGAGCTTCTGTCCCACACCGATTCGCGATTTCTTTTTCGCTTCTCTCATCGCTCACCGCACTGCCGTCAAGTCCTCAGCTTTCACATATCTCCGCTTCCATTGCGGCCGGACCGTCGAATCCGCAATGCCATCGGGCTGCACTTTTTCCTGCGCGATCGCTAGTAGCACCGAAGTGTAGACCACGGCAAAGTACGGAAAAAACTGGTACGCCTCCGGCGCAAACAGCGCCCCCACCAGGAACCCGATCAGCGAACTGTGCAGCGCTCCGGCAAACAGCTCCGTTTCCCCATCCATGTCGCCCACGTGCCGCAACCGCCGCAGGTTCGCGAAGCCGCGCTCGAAAAACAGCAGGTAAAAAATGCACGCCGCAATCCCGCCCTCCACGGCGATCTGCAAATACGCAACGTGCACTTCCCGCCAGGTCCCCGAGTAATTCGGGAAATTTCCCAGCCCGATCCCCAATGGATAGTGCACGATGCCTTCAACACTCTTCTCCATCAACAAAGCCCGTTGCTCGTACGAACCGTGCGCGCTCACGTCGACCGAATCGTTCAGCTCTTCTCCCGAAATCGCAATGAATCGGTCCTTCAGCCGGCCACCCGCGGTCACTCCCACGACCAACCCCACGAGCAGCACGGCCGCGATCAGTTGCGGACGTCTTCCCTTCACTCCAAAGTGCCACAGCCCGACCGCCGCAGTGGCGAGCAGCGTGATGAATCCTCCGCGCGACGCGGTCAGAAACAATGCCGTGCACATGGCCAGCATCGCCAGCACCCACGCGGCTTTGCGAGGCAGCTTTTTCGTATACAACAGAAAGGCAACACAAAACGGCAGCGACAGCACAATCGCAAACGCCAGGTCATTGGGATTGGAATAGATTCCACCAATCACTCCCTCCAACCTCGGATGATCGCGCCCCTTCAGCAACGACACAATGGCGATCAACACCACCGATGCCGATTGAATAAATATAATTCTCCGCAAACGCGCGAAACTCGTGATCACCAGATAAGTCAGTACCCACGCCACCAGAACTTTGGCAAACTCGACCGTCTTGATTACGCCCCCGCCCTTCCACACCGGCGAAAGCAGCCCGGCCAGCAACAGCATTCCGATCATCGCCACCAAATAAAACGCCTCCCGTGGCAAATGGCGTATGCTCCGCCGCGATCGCCCCGCGCTAAACACGAATCCCAGGACCGCAAAGATCCCCGAAATTTTCGCCAGCGGAAGATACTTCAGGCCGGGAATCCAATCCTCTGGCCGCGCGCAATAGACCACATAAAACGCGCTCAGCCAGAAAAACGCCCCGCGCATCGGCTCAGTAGTTGAGACAAACCTCTGCCTCCACTCCACCCGAGCCGCCGATTTCTCCAACACCGCCATCCCACTCCCTTTGCTTGGCAGGGGCGCGGCTTCAAGCCGCGCCGCAAATCGCCAAGTCAATTCCGGCTTCAGCCCCGCGGTGCGTTGTTGGCGGAGGAGATGAGGTCTTCAACAAACTGCGGATCGTTTCTCTACTACCTGCCGCAACACCTCGCTGAATTTCTCCCCGATCCTCGGCCACGAGTACTTGTTCGCGGCTGCCGCGGCCCCATTCCCCACCCTCTGGCGCTCGTTCCCATCCTCCAACAGTCGCAACACTGACTCCGCAAACGCCTTCGGAGAATCTGCCAGAATCAAATCCCGCCCCGCGTGCACATCCAACCCTTCAGCGCCCACTGAAGTCGAAACCACGGCTTTGCCCGCCGCCATCGCCTCATAAATCTTCAGCCGCGTCCCGCCCCCGATCCGCAAGGGCACAACCACTACCGCTGCCTCGCGCAAATGCTCGACCACAGACGGAACTCTGCCGGTCACGTCGATCGAACTACCGGCCAGCGATTCGACACGCCGGTCCGGATTCCGTCCCACAATCCGAAATCGTGCCTCCGGAACTCTGGCGAGGACGCCCGGCCAAATTTCCGCGCAAAAATATTTCACTGCATCGATATTCGGCTCCCAGTCCATCGCGCCCACAAAAACAACCAGAGGTTTTTCCGATCCCGGCTCTCCTGGGTAAAACTGCTCTGTGTCCACTCCCGTGGGTACAACCGTGATCCGCTCTGCCTCAACCCACGCGCTCATCAGTTTTTTATCTTGCTCTGAAACCGCGACTACATGATCGAATCTCCGAACCGCCTCCTGTTCGTAACGCAGCATCTTGCGGAACTCCCGCCGGTATACCATCTTCATCGCCTGCCCGGACCCGTTGCTGGCATGCCGCCGCCAGATTTCGCTCTCCACATTGTGCTGAAACAAAATCGACGGCACGGGCAGCGGCGAAGGCAAATTAATCGCTGCATCCAGAAAATCGCAGATCACCACATCGGGAGCTTTCAGCGAAAAACATTCCCGCAATCCCCCTCGAACCTCCGCCGAGGCAAAGCGCCCCACCGCATAAGGCGCAGCCTCCGGCAGCCGTCGCAAGTAATCCCATCCCCGCGCCCAAACCGTCTCGCTGTACTTTCCTGTGCGCACACAAATCGCGCCCGGCAACTGCTTCTGCAACTCGGCCTCATAAGCCACGTCGGGCGTCGCGTCGTAATAAGAAAAGAAAATAACTTCGTCGCGCCTCGCGAGCTGCCGCAAAATATTGAACGAGCGGATATCCCCTCCGCTATGCGCCGGCAGAATCTTGTTGGCCTTGACCCACAGAATCCGCATCAGGCCCGCATCTCCTTCCGCTTCGTCACACTCGCCGGCGCCGGTTGCACCCGCTCCGCCCCTGATCTCCAGGGAAAATGTCCAGTCACGAAGTGCGCCAAGGCCACGACCGCCGCCATATTCAATACGACCAGCGTGCAGCAAGCATCTGCGAGCCGCGACAACGGCCCCAGCTTCCATCCCGACCATCCCAGCAGGCTCAAGCCGCACCCGCAGATTTGCAACCAGAACGCAACCTGGTAGAACCGTCCCGGCAGAAAGCAAGACGCCCCCAACACCGCCAGCAGCGCAAAGGGAACGGCCAACCGAATCAATTTGTGACTCATGAACTCAAACCGCAACGGATTTTCCCTCCGCAGCAGCCACGGAGCCAGCCGCAACAACTGATAGTTGCCACTCAGCGTCCGCACCTTGCGATGAAATTCGCGCTTCGATCCCAGATCCGGAACATCCCACGCCCGCGCCCGACCATCAAAAATCACCCGGTACCCCTGCCGGACCACTTGCATCGGAATCAACACATCATCCAGAATTGTTACCGTCGGCACCTCGGGCACAAGCTCACGCCGCACCGCATAGAGCGCGCCCGTCGCTCCCACCACCGAGCCCGTATCCGACTCCAGTCCGCGCACCCGCTTCTCCATGCGCCAGTAAGTTCCCATGCCGCGCATCGCCTCGCCGCTCGCAGCATCCCCCAGCATCAACTCTCCGCTCACAGCACCCACTTGAGGATCGGCAAAATTCTCCATCAGCAACTTCAGAGCGTTCGGCTCGATCTGTTGCCGCGCGTCAGTGAACACAACCACTTTCCCTCGCGCCTGCCCCACACCGTCGTTCAACCCAGAAGCCTTGCCCTGCGAAAGCTGATTCAGGACCACATGCACCCGCGAATCTCGCGCGGCTTCGCGCAGAATCGTTTCCGTACCATCCGTCGAGCCGTCAGAAACAACGACCAGCTGAACACTCTCAGCGGGATACTCCAACGCCAGCAGGTTGCGCAACTTTTTCCGTAACACCGCCGCTTCATTGCGCACCACCATCACGATCGAAACCGCCGGAGTCGGAGTCATCTCTCCATGCATTGCCGGCCACGGACGCCACATTCGACGCAACCACAACCAGCACAAATAACCGGCGTATGCATAGACGATGACCGCGGTCCCGGCCCAGAACGCGAAAAGAAATATCCCGTTCACTGTCCGCCCCGGCCCAGCAGCACGATCTTCACCGTCTGAAACCAGATCAGGACATCCAGACCCAGCGAGGCGTTCTTGATGTAGAACAAATCGTATTGCAGCTTTTCCCGCGCATCTTCCAGTGTATTGCCATATTTGTACTGCACCTGTGCCCAGCCGGTAATGCCCGGCCGCACCATGTGCCGCACCCAGTAATACGGAATCTCCTTACTCAGCCACTCCACAAACTCCGGACGTTCCGGCCGCGGCCCCACAAAATTCATGTCGCCCTTCAGCACGCACCACAACTGCGGAATCTCATCCAGGCGCAACGCCCGCAGAATTCTGCCCACGCGCGTAATCCGCGGATCGTCATCCAGCGCCCAGGTCGCGCCCGTATCCGCCTCCGCATCCGGGCGCATGGTGCGAAACTTGTAACAAAAAAACTCCGACCCTCCCCGCCCCACACGCTTCTGCCGGTAGATCACCGCGCCGGGCGAATCCAGCCGTACCGCCAGCATGATGAACGGCACCAGCGGCAGCGCCAGCACTCCGCCCATCAGTGCGACTGCAAAATTCAGCGCCCGGCTCATCTTCCGGAAGAAGCCGCTGAAGCGGAATCCCTCGGCAAAAATCAGCCAGCTCGGATACAGCTCATCCACTTCAATTCGCCCGTAGATTCTTTCCAGCCACGAAGTCGCTTCTTCCACTTTCACGCCCGCCAGCCGCAGGTCGAGCAGATCGTCCACGGGAAGCGTGCCGCGCCGGTCCGGCACCGCCACAATCACGCGGTGCACTCCATTCTCCCGCACCAGATCCAACAGGTGCGTCGCCGCCTCCTCGCGCGACACTCGCCCCTCGAGGTTGCCCGTCCAACCCACCACTTCAATCCCCAGGTCCGAACGTTGCCGCAGGCCATTCACCAGACGTTGCGCCCGGTCGCCAGATCCCAGCACATAAACCCGCTCGCGAAAATAGGGCTGCTGCACGATCCAGGAATATGCCGTCCGCCACGCAAATAACGTGATCGCCAGAACGCCCAGTCCCAGCGGAGCCCCCGGCAGAAAGTCGCGGTCCGGCAGAAAATGTCGATAGATGGACCCAGCGCCGGCCAATGAAAATGCCACCAGCCCCAGCACCAGAATCAAGCGGAAGCTTAAATCTGACTTGTTGCCCAAACCACCGGCGTCATACAGATCGAGCCCGTGCGACACCAGCAGTACGATCGCGGTAACAGCCAAAACTCGTAGGTATCCGTTTTCGATGAACAGCTCGTTGTTGAGCCGGAGTACGCTGTCTCCCCCGCGCTGCGCCAGCAGCATCGCGGCCACAAACGAAAACCACACGATGCACGCTTCCCCCACCAGCAGCACCAGCGTTCGCACCGGGTAATAAACTTTGAAGAGCCGGATCACTTCGCACTTCCCTCTGGAACTTCGCCCTAACCCTTGCTCGTGCTCCCCTTTTTCTCGTACGTCTCGTAGTAGTAGCGCGAGTAAAGCACGGCGCCCTCGCGCGTTCCGTTGAGCACAATGCCCACCAGCGCCTGCTCAGGAAATTGCTCGCGTGCCTTCCGCGCTATATCGAACGGAGTCTCGTTCGAGCGCACCACCAACAGCACTCCATCGCACGCCTTGGCCAGCACGCTCGCGTCGGAAACCGGAACCGCCGGCGGCGAATCGATGATGATCCAGTCAAACAAAGCTTCCACCCGCTGCAGCAGCAGCTTCAGACGCCCGTTACCCACCAGTTCCGCCGGATCAGCCACGCCCGATCCGCTTGGAATAAAAAAGAGATTCTCCAGCGCTCCTCGCTGCACAATCGAAAACTCGTCATTCTTTCCCTGCAAATAATCCGACAGCCCGGGATCGCTGGTCGTGCCCAGCATCGCGTGCAATCGCGGTGCACGCAGATCGGCATCGATCAGCAGGACCCTCCTCCCATGCTGCCGCACCATGACCTGCGCCAGATTCGACGACGTAAACGACTTGCCTTCCCGGGGCAGCGCGCTGGTTACCAGAATCTTCTTCAGCGGCATGCTCTCGCGCACGTGATACAGCCGCGAACGCAGCGTGCGGAATTCTTCCGTCCCACGCGCGCCCTCGTCGCCGTTCATGAACAACATGGTCGCCGGATCCGGCTTCCACTCCAGCCTCACATTGCGCGCCAGCAACGTGTCGAGCCCGAATGGACTGCCAACCGCCGGCGTTCCCGTATCCGCGGAAATTTCCGCATCGACCACCGGAGTCACCAAACTCGGCTGCCCCGCGCTCGCCGCCCGATCCTGCTCCGCTTTTTTCAACGCCTCATGAATTCGGCTCATAATTCCCCTTCATTCCCGGGTGCCCCATTTCTCGCGTCCTCTGCGAGAAGTGAGGATTTTTCTTCGGAGGTTTTCGCGTCCGTCTTCACCCGCTCCGCCAGCGAAGCCAGCGATCGCAACGCCTCCACAACATCGAACTGCTCCGGGCTCGGTGTCGCCACCGGCGCTGTCTGCGCCGCCGTTTCCTGTTCCAAATCAAAATCCCGCGCAACTGCCTCCACCACTCCCGCCCCAATCACTTTCTGATGATCCACAAACGCGCTCACCAGGCAGTGCTCGCAGATCAGATTGATCACCCGCGGAATCCCGCTCGCATAGTAGTGAATCGCCCCCAGCGCCGCCGGATCGAAAATCTCCTGCCCGTTCGATCCCGCAATTCGCAGCCGCTGCTGCACATACGCCTGCGTCTCTTCGAGGGTGAGCGGATGCGTCTTCGCCCGCAGCGTAAGCCTCTGCCGCAACTGGCGCAGTTGCGGCAGCTTCAACTTGTGTTCCAGTTCCGGCTGCCCCACCAGAACAATCTGCAGCAGTTTCTCCGTGAAAGTCTCGAGATTGGTCAGCATCCTAATTTCTTCCAGCACTTCCTCGGAAAGATTCTGCGCCTCATCCACAATGAGAACCGCAGTCTCTCCCGCCCGGTAGCGCTCCAACAGCCAGTTGTACAGCCGCAACAGAATCTGGCTCTTGGCCTTCGACTCGCACGCAATGCCAAAATCCGCCATCATGTAATCGAGAAACTGCGGCACATTCAGCCGCGAGTTGAAAACGAAGGCCGTCGTCACTTGCTGCGCCCGTAGCCACTCCAGCAACTTGTTAATCAGGGTCGTCTTCCCCGTGCCCACTTCCCCGGTCAGCAACACAAATCCCTTACGGCTCTGAATGCCATACGTCAGGCACGCCAGCGCCTCCTCCGTGTGCCGCGTCAAAAACAAATACCGCGGGTCCGGATTCACATTGAACGGATTCGCCTGCAGCCCGTAAAACTCTTTGTACATAGCCTTTGGTTGATCGCAGCGCTTCTGCGCTTTTCTCTGCGTACTCTGCGGATCTTCTCTGCGTCCTCTGCGGTTCAAAGCTTGGTTCTTGCACGGCAAGCGCCTAAGCTCCGACCCTTTCCTTATGTCGATCCTCACTCTTCTTCCAGAATTTCAACTTCCCACTTCCATTGGACGCACTCGCCACGCCCAACCACGGAACCGCTGCCAGCACGGGCAACTCCAGCGCCGCCTCGGCATCGGCCTCGGTGCGAATCGACTTGTCCCGCAACTCCATCCACATCGCCAGCACCAGTCCCAGCGCCAGCCCCGCCGCTAGTCCGCCGCCGGCAAACAGCCAGCGATTCGGAAACGTCGGCGCGTCCGGCAGGTTCGCCGGATTCAACGGAAACATGCGCTCGCCCTCCGACTGGTTGTTCATCTTCACCGTCAAATCGGCCGTGCTCTTCTTCGCCAGCAGATCCTGATACGTCTTGTTCGCGTTGTCGTAATCGCGCATCAATTCCTTGTACTGGCCTTCAATCGCCGGGCTCAGCGATACCCGTCCCTGATACGCCGCAATTTCTTCCTGCAATCTTTTCTGGTCGCGCGTGCCCGCCGCGATCATGTCGGTGTACTGGTGAATCTGCAGCCGCAACTGCCGAATCTCCGGAGGCTCCATCGCCGAAGCCTTCTCGCTGCCGGTGTCGCTTCCTTCAGCCGGCGTCTGGTTGACCTCCGCCAGTTTCTTTTTCACTTCCGCAATGTCAGCCTTCACCTTGATCACGTCGGGATGATCGTCGGTATACCGCGCCTGCAACTCCAGCAGTTGCGACTGCAAATCCGACAACTGCTTCTCCAGCATCTGCGGATTGGTCGAGGTCTGCGACGACTTCCACGCCGCCAGTTGCTGCGCCAGAATCGATTCCGTATAGGCCTTGTCCTGTTGCGCCCGGTTCAGCGTCTGCGTATTCGCATCCAGCTGCGAATTCAGCCCGGTCAGAATCTTCAGATTATTTTCTTCATCGCCGGGAAGTTGCCCCACGAACTGCTTCTTGAACGCCGCCAGCTTGCCGTCCATGTCGTCCAGATTGTGTTTCGCATCGTCGATGCCCCGGCTCAACACGTCGCTCGTCCCATTGGCCGCCGCCTGCACCGATTTCAAGTTCTCGTCCACCAGCAGAGTGGTCAACTCGTTGCAAATCTGCTGCGCCTCGCGCGCACTCGACGCCGTGTACTCCACGTTGAATCCCGGCACCGCGCTGCCCTGCCCCGGCTTTTTCTTGGCGACTGTGCCGATCTGCGACAGGTCCGTCACCACCGGTTCCACTTTCATGTTGAGGCGAATGTCGTCAATGATCGCGCTCACATCCTCGCTGCTCTTGCCCGGATACAGCCGTTCCACGACCGGCTGCAGCCGGCTCTGGCTCAGCACCTGCTGCTGCAGAGTCGCCACGCGCGACGTCAGGTCTTCCGAGACCACCGGCTGCACCATGTTCTCCGGCACCTTCTGCCCCTCCACCAGGATCAGCGATTGCGACGTGTACTTCGCCGGAAAAACATAAGAAACCAGAAATCCCACCAGCGGCGCGCATAACACCGGAATCAAAATAACTTTCGCCCGGCGCCGCAGCATCGCCAGATAATCGTCCATCGTCAAATCGCGATTCTCAATCATCGGTACTCCCTGGGTGCCCCATTCTTGTCTCGCCGTTTTTTGGCGAGACAGGGTGGGGATCTTGACCCTTAACCAATCCAAATCCGGGTGGCCCATTTCTCGCGCGTATTTTGCGCGAGAAGTGGGGGTTCCAACCATCTCGCGCGTCCTTTCCGCGAGAACTGTGGACCTCACCCTCAATCAATCCGAAACGGCCGCGGAGTCCAATCCAATCCAACCGTTCCCACATGCCGGTTCCCAATCCGGTCGCAAAGCGGAACTCCAGCGCAATACGAATGATCAAACGTCAACTCGTTGAACTGATAACTCACAAACCCATGCCAGTTCCGGCCAAACGCCCGCTGCAGCGCCGCTCCCGCAAACCCGTAAGCGTAGGTATTGGCGTCAACCCCGGGACAAGCGGGCAGCAAGAACGGGTTTCCGCCCGCCGCGGAACTACACGTCATCAGTTGCTGACTACTCAAACTCTGCAGCCGGCTGTTCCGCGAATATCCCAAATCAACCGACCCTCTCCACACCCGCGTCAGCGGACGGCTCACGCTGAAGCTCGCAATATCGCTCTGTGCGCCCGCGAACAATCCCGACCCGCTGGTCTCATAGCGTTCGTATCTCAGATCGAGTGACGTCAGCGGAAACCGGTAGCGCAGCCGCCCCTGCGCCGCGACCCCGATCTTCGTCTGCGCAACCGATCCGCCCCCCGACACGCTGATCCTGGTAAATTGCGGCCCCGCCCCCACCAGCAAATCCATGCGCCCCGAAATCCGGTGCCCATACATTCCCTGAATAATGTGCGAATGAAACGCCGTGCCAAACACCGTAAAATCGAATCCCTGGTATCCGTACACCAGCGCGATCTGCGTATGCGTCGAGATCAGCCGGTTGTATCCCACCTGCGCCGAGTACTGCGAGCTGCCGATAAAAGCCTTGCCGCTGGTCACATCGTTGCCATAGAAATGCAGGAACGCATATCCTCCCGCCGCCGTCAGCGCCGACTTGGGAGTAAGACTCTCGTTCACATCCGCCAGACTCAGATTCAAAATGCGCGGCGCCAGCCCCAGGCTCCCCAGGCTCGACCCTCCCCAGAACCCGCCAAAGGGAGAAGTACCCAACGACGAAATCCCCTGCGACCCCTGCGAACCGTAAGCCCCGCCGAACGTGCCTTCGGGCAAATAACTGAAGCTGTCGCGTAGCGACAGCTGCCCGCGCTTCCACGTGATCTTCTGGTCAAAATCCATCTGCTGCAGCGTCTTGAATCCCACTCCATTCAAGCTGTAGTACGCCGCGCCGCCAATGTAATCCAGCGCCAGGTCGTAATGGCTCCACACCCGCTCCAGGGTCACGCTTCCCACCGCGCGGCTCACCGACTGCACCGACCCTCCTCCCGGCTCGCCAGCCACGTTGGAGTCCGCCGACTCGCTGATCGTCGCCCCCGGCTGCACATAACTCAACGGCGCAGCGTGCGGCTCCAGCGATGGCAAATCCAAGCCTGACAGCGGAGGATTGTTGGCCGGAGGCAGCATCACGTCCGGGCCCTCCGCCGACGACTGCTGTCCGAGCTCCGGCGTAGATCCGGACACGGGCGGCGTGGGATTGTCCTGCGCCCAAGCTGCACTCATCGCGTAAACCAGTACACCCGCCATCACAGTGCTCCGCAGCCCCAACCTCAGAAATTTGCTCATCACGTGCCTTGCGGACTTCCCGACGGAACTTCATGCGGAACCGCCACCTTGCGGAACTCTCTTCTCACCGGAACCGATTTGCCGGAATCGCGGCTGAGCTTCCCCTCCGGCAGCCCTATGGAACGGCCTTATGGGACGGTCCTACGGAACCACTATCGTGTCGCCGGGTTTCAACGCAACGTTCTGTTCCGGATGATTCCCCTTGATCACTTCCTTGTAGTTGAAGGGATATTTATCCTGCTTGCCGTTCTCCGTGCGCAGCAAGTAAATCGTCTTGAGATTAGCGAACTGCGTGAAGCCCGCCTGCGCCAACGCCTGCAGCATGGTCATGTTCGGCAGCAGGGCCATCGGCCCGCTATGAGTCACTTCTCCAGTCACAAAAATGCGCCGGCTGTTCATCGCCGTCACCACCACCGTCACTCGCGGATCGGCAATGTACTTCCGCAATTTCTCCGTGATCGAATCCTTCAGTTGCAGCGGCGTCAGTCCTGCCGCCGGAATGTCATTCAGCAGCGGCATCGAAATCTTGCCATCCGGACGCACCGGCAGCGTCTCCGTCAGGTCCGGCTCCTTCCACACCGAAATGCGCAGCGTGTCGTCGGCCCCAATCTGGTAGTCGGATACGGCCGGCGTCTCCTGCCCAGCCTCCGCCGGCTTATCGCTCTTGGGATCGGCGCTCTTCGTCTCCCCCCCCTTCGCATTCGTGACCACCGGGTCGTTGCCCTTTGCCGAGTCGCCGGTCTGCCCCAGTGAGCTTCCAGTCCATAACCCCAGTCCCAGCACGGCGACCAGCCTGGTCGCGGCCTTTAGCCCCCGTGGTATTTCTCTCTTCATGCCATCTCCGCGGAGCCCCAGCCCCGTCTCTTTAGAATCACCTCATCGTGCAGCGTCTAACGCCCCACAGCCCGACGCCCGCAGCCCGGCACACCCCGGCCACACCTCTACTCCCTTCCGACGAGCACGAGGAATACCAAGGATTCGCCACCGGCCCGAAAACCAGCGGCCCGATCATACTACTTATTTTCAACAGGTTACAGCAAGAGACTCTCCGCTCGGCGGGACTTCAGGCCGCTGCTTCTGCCGCTTCCCCGGCGATGTGAAATGTTTTTACCAATCGAGCCGCAATCCCTACCACTTCCCTGGGTCAGCCCGATTCAGGCTGCGCCGCCCTGCAGTGGCCAGACGAGGATTTTCTCAACGATCTTCGCGGCGTTCCTTCGGGTACTTCGCGGTAAAGTCTTTTGATTCTGAGTCAGCTCGCATCCCTACATTGCGCAGCCTCACCCTTTCGCATATTCTGAGTCCTCTTCGGGCAATGCGGTCCTCGAACTCGTGAGCCAACTGGTGCAAACGTCTCCCACCGCAAGCCCGCGTACCCAATCGCGCTCCGCAGCTTCACGAGCATGGTTGGCTCTCCTGGCGGCTCTGCTCCTCTGGCTCTACGCCCGAGTCCTCATTCATCTGGTCGCCCAGTGGGCCCACGATCCCAACTTTTCTCACGGATTTCTCGTACCCCTGTTCTCCGCCTATGTCCTCTGGCGAAAACGCGCCCGCCTTGCCAGCATCTCTCTCAAACCCTCCCGCACCGGACTCTTCATCCTCGCCTTCGCCCTCTGCATCCTGATCGTCGGCCAGTTGGGCGCCGAACTCTTCCTCGCCCGCGTCTCCCTGCTGTTCGCGCTCGCCGGCCTGATCATCCTCTTCTGCGGATGGCCCTTCTTCCGCGCCATACTGTTCCCCTGGGCCTTCCTGCTCCTGATGATCCCCATCCCCGTCATCCTCTTCAACCAAATCACCTTCCCCCTCCAACTTCTGGCCTCGCGAATTTCGGCCGACATTCTGGAACTCCTCGGCGTCCCCGTCGCCCTCAACGGCAACATTCTCCAGCTCGCCGCCATGCCCTTGAATGTCGCCGAAGCCTGCAGCGGCATTCGTTCTCTCATGTCCCTGCTCACCCTCGCCATCATCTACGGATACCTGGTGGAGACGGAAGACGAGGAGACGGAAAACAAAAAGCGCCTCTGGATCCGCTGGCTGCTCGCCCTAGCCTCGCTGCCCATCGCCATCGCCGCCAACAGCGTCCGCATCATCGGCACTGGATTACTCGTCCAGCATGGCTACGCCAACGCCGCCGAAGGCTATTTCCACGCCTCCTGGGGACTGATCACCTTCGCCATCTCCCTGCTCATGCTCTACGCGCTGCATGCTCTCATCCGCCTGCTGTTTCGCGAGAAAGAACAACCAGCAACATCGGCAACGGTCGAGGAACCCAGTCAATCCGAAATCAGTCCCCCATACTACTTCGTCCTAGCCGCGCTCCTGCTCGCCTCGGCTGCCATCTTTCTCCAGGCACACACCCGCAGCGAAACCTTCCCGCCGCGCCTCGCCCTGAATCAATTCCCCCAGCAACTTGCCGCCTGGACCAGCACAGACATCCCCATCGACCAGGAGACGCTCGACGTCCTCGGCCACGGCGAATTCCTCCACCGCATCTATCAAAAGAATTCCAACGAACCCGACATCGACCTCTTCCTCGCCTACTTCCCCAGCCAGCGCGCCGGAGAAACTCCCCACTCCCCCCAACACTGCCTGCCCGGATCAGGCTGGACCCCAGTCGAGAACCAACGCCTCACCCTCGTCCTCCCTGGCCACGATCCTTTCCCCGCCAACCGCTACATCATCACCAAAGGCAATTCTCGCGAGATGGTTCTCTACTGGTTCTGGGCCCACAACCGCGGCGTCGCCAGCGAGTACTGGGCCAAGTACTTCCTCGTGAAAGATTCCATCCAGATGAACCGCAGCGACGGCGCATTGGTACGCATCGTCACGCCCATGTTGCCCGACGAGACCCCCGCCGCCGCCCTGCACCGCCTTCTCCCCTTCGCCGCCGAAGTCGTCCCCCAACTGAACCGCTACATCCCCCGCTAGGAAAGATTTGAGCACTGGACTCAACATGATTTTCTTAGCGTACTTCGCGGCTCTTCTTCGCGCACTTCGCGATTAAAGTCTCTTGACGTTGATCGTCCTCGCGGCTTTTCCTTCGCATTCAAAAGCTTTTGACTTGGACGATCCAAACTGATCCGCTCCCGTAACCCCTCCCCCGATTTTGCATGCAGTATCATGAATTCCGAGAATCCATCATGACCCGCTCCCTCTTGCTCTCCTGCGCGTTACTCTGCGCTCTCACTGCCTGCTCCCGCGATCCCAACGTGCGCAAGCAGAAATACTTCGACAGCGGCGAAGACTATTTCTCGAAGGGCAAATACGGCGAAGCGGCCATTCAATATTCCAACGCCATCCAAATCGATTCCCACTTCGCGCAGGCTCATTACAAGCTCAGCCAATCGTTCATCCACCTGCACGATCTCAACGACGCCTACGAAGAACTGAAACGCACCGTCGTCCTCGATCCCGACAACTACAAGGCTCACACCGATCTCGCCAACCTGCTCATCGCCTCCCGCAATCCCGAGAGCCTGCAGGACGCCAAACTTCACCTTGACCTTCTCCGCGCCCGCCTGCCCAACGCTCCCGAAACTCACCAGGCCTGGGCCACCTACGACGCCGCGCAGAACAACCTCAACGCCGCCATCCAGGAAATGCAGCAAGCCATCGCCCTCGACCCCAACCGCGCCGAGTCCTACCTGCAACTCGCGCTGTTTCAACTCGGCGCCAACCTTCCCGATCAAGCCGAAACCAGTTTCAAGAAAGCCGTCGAAATCGATCCCAAGGCCATGAACACACAAATCGCGTTAGGAGGCTTTTACCAGTCGCGCAACCGCCTGCCCGAGGCCGAACAGCAATTCCAGCACGCCATTGAAGTCAGCCCCAACAGCGTTGCGCCCCGCACCGCGCTCGTCCGCCTGCTGATGCAGGAAGGCAAGAAGCCCGAGACCGAAGCCTTCGCCCTGAAAACCAAAAAGGATCTCCCCGAAAATCCCGAAGCCTACCGCATGCTCGGTGATTTCTATTTCGCCACCAACGATCTCGACAAAGCCGCCGTCGAATACGGATCGCTCTTCAACGACCACCCCAAAGATCCGCTGGTCAAGAAGAACTATGTTCAGATTCTGATTCTGAAAAATCGTCTCGACGAAGCCGGCAAACTGAACAACGAAATTCTCAAGTCCAATCCGCACGACTCCGAAGCTCTGGTTTTCAAAGGCCAGATTCAACTTCGCCAGAATGACACCGCCGGCGCCATCGACTCGCTGCAAACCGCCATCAGCAACGACGAAGGCAATGCCATCGCGCACTACCAGCTGGGACTCGCCTACAACCAGCAGCACGACGAAACTCGCGCCGAGCAGGAGTGGCGCCGCGCCGTCTCCGTTCGTCCCGACCTAACCGACGCGCAGCGTTATCTCGCTCTCATCGAAAAGCAGCGCGGAGATTCCACCGCTCTCGGCGAAACCGCGCAGCAGATCATCAACTACCAGCCCGCTTCGCCGGATGGATACATTCTGAAAGCAATTTCCGAGATCGACCGCCAGAAATACACCGAAGCTCAGCAGGACGCCGAGCAGGCCAGGCAGCGCGCGCCGCAAAATCCGCAACCCTATTTCCAGTTGGGCAACATCCATCTCGCCCAAAAGCACTACGCACAAGCCGAAACCTTTTACGAACAGGCTCTGGAGAAGGATCCGTCCTTCACCGAAGGTCTCGGCGGCCTGATGTTCACCTATGTCGCTCAGAAGCAGCCTGACAAGGCCATCGCCGCCGCTCACGCTCAAATCGCCAAGTCGCCCAACGTCAGCGGATTTTACGATCTGTTAGGTACCGCGCTCTTCAACAACAAAAAAGACTTGCCCGGCGCCGAAGCCGCATTGCGCAAAGCCGTCGACCTCGACAAGAACAACAACGACGCGCTGCAGAAGTTAGGCGAAGTGCAAGTCGCCGAGGGATCGGTCGACAAGGCTCTGGCACTCTACCAGCAAGGCATCAAAGATAATCCCAACAGCGTCGGCCTCTACATTCTTTCCGGTGAGTTCTATCAGAAGAAGCAAGACTGGGATCACGCCAGGGCCATGTACCAGCAGGCGCTCACCATTCAACCCGACCATCCGCTCGCGAGCAACAACCTCGCCTACCTGATGCTGCAACAAGGCGGCAACGTCGACGTCGCCCTGGCCATGGCCCAAACCGCCCGCCGCGGCATGCCCGACCTGGCCAGCGCCGCCGACACTCTCGGCTGGGCCTACTACC